>Ga0310696_10011081_pt1 | contig 10299 bp, 6 predicted proteins | sample AusTroGonzalo_MG_4_FD_203885 | JGI IMG/M metagenome (GOLD analysis project Ga0310696, IMG submission 203885) | Bovine rumen microbial communities from tropical cattle in Woodstock, Queensland, Australia - Gonzalo_02 (v2) (version 2) | ecosystem: Host-associated > Mammals > Digestive system >... | reverse complement strand
CCCTCCGAAAATCTTCGCCCAGAACCCGACACTCGATAACTTCTCCGATCTGTTCGTAACACTCGGAAAGTCATGGGTTACATTTACAAGATACTTATTTAACACAATATTTATTACCTTCGTAGGTACAGCAGGACACTTACTTATCGCATCAATGGGTGCATTCGTTCTTGCAAAGTATGATTTCCCCGGCAACAAGTTATTCTTCAAGATAGTTACCGTAGCGATCATGTTCGTACCCGCTGTTACACAGGTTCCTAACTACATCTTACTTAGTAAGTTAGGCTGGATCGATACATATTGGTCAATAATCATTCCTGCATTTGCATCACCTATGGGCATGTTCCTTATGAAGCAGTTCATGGAAGGTCTTCCTACTTCACTTGTTGAAGCAGCTAAGATCGACGGTGCATCAGAGTGGAAAGTATTTACCGGTATCGTTATGCCGAACGTTAAGCCTGCATGGATGACACTTATCATCTTCCAGGTACAGGCACTTTGGAACAATAACGGTGGTATGTACATCTTCTCAGAGCAGAAAAAGACACTTCCCTATGCTATGGGTCAGATCCAGGGCGGTGGTATAGCAAGAACCGGTCAGGGTGCTGCTGTTACAGTTGTACTTATGATCGTTCCGATAGCAATATTCATCTTCTCCGAGAGCCAGATTCTTGAGACAATGGCTAGCTCAGGTATGAAGGATTGATACAGGGAGGTAAACGATGAAGAAAAAATTTACAAAAGTCATTGCACTTGCTTTATGTACAATGCTCTTTGCAGCTGTACCTTTTGGCGTAAGTGCACATGCTGATAACAGTTATACCTACAATTACGATTATTGGGGCGAGTTCACTGATTCACCCGATGCATATGCAGTAGGAGCTGTTATTACAGCTGCTGATCTTGGAATTGAAACAAACTTCAGCAAGCCTCAGAGTGTTGCAGTATTTGATGATATCATATATGTTTGTGATACCGGCAACAACAGGATCGTACTCTTAGAAAGAGTTGGCGAGACCAAATTTAAGGTAATCAAAGAAGTTACAGAGATCACCGGTAATGAGCTCAATACCTTTAACGGACCTACCGATGTAGCTGTTTCAGAAGACGGAAACATCTTCGTAGCAGATAAAGGTAACAAGAGAATATTAAAGCTTGATTCCAACTGGAATTACTTAATGCAGTTTGATAAGCCTGACGATGCATCACTTGCAGACAGCAGTGATAACTTTGATTTCGCTCCTTCAAAGATAGTTGTTGATACAGCAGAGCGTGTATACTGCGTAGCTGATAACGTTAACAAAGGTCTTATTAAGTACGAAAACGACGGTACATTCTCAGGTTTCGTAGGTGCTACACCTGTTACATACAATTTCTGGGACTGGTTCTGGAAGCACTTCGCATCTCAGGAACAGATCGAGAAGATGGCTAACTTCGTTCCCACACAGTATGATAACCTTTATATGGATAATGAAGGTTTCATCTATGTAGTAACATCAAAGCCTACCGAAGAAGATATCAAGTCAGAGGCTGCAACAGTAGTTCGTAAGCTTAACTTACTTGGTAACGACATCTTAGTAAGGAACGGAAGTTATGCTATATACGGTGACCTTTACATGGGTACCGGCGGAAAGAAGACAGGACCTTCAAGATTCTGTGACATAACCACTCTTTACAATGACATTTATATCTGTCTTGACAGAAACCGTGGCAGACTTTTCGGATATGACGATCAGGGACATCTGGTATTCGCATTCGGCGGAACCGGTAACATGGACGGCTATTTTAACTCAGCTGTAAGTATTGACCATATTGGAAAAGATCTTCTCGTACTTGATGAGAATGACGGAGCCATTACATTATTTGTTACCACTGAATACGGCAGACTTATATATGATGCGGTAGATCAGTTCGACCTCGGCGAGTATGATAAGGCTGAGAACAGCTGGAGAAAGGTTATGGAGCTTAACGGAAACTATGACCTTGCTTATATCGGTATCGGACGTTCGCTCTTAAGACAGAAGAAATACGAAGAAGCTATGGAGTATTTCAAGCTTAAGCATGATGCTGAAAACTATTCAAAAGCATTTAAGCAGTATCGTAAGCAGTGGGTAGAAGATCATATAGTAGTTATTGTTGTAGTAATACTCATCTTATTCCTCGTTCCTATGGGAATCGGAAGACTGAAACGAGTAAAGCATGAAATCGACACTGCTGATATTTTTCAATTATAATGGATGGAGATAGAACAATATGGCATCAAAGAGGTCGCTGAGGCGAAAGAAATTTAATAAGTATAAGGACTCCTTAAAATTCGCTTTCTACTGCTGTACTCACCCGATCGACGGTTATTGGGATCTTACCCATGAAAAACGCGGTACGATGGCTGTAGCTAACACAATACTGTTTGCTACCGTTTTAATGAGAATCCTCAGTTTGAAGTATACCAGCTTCATATTTGTTGATATTAACTGGGAAGAGACAAACATCCTGCTTTATATCGGTACCATTGTATTCCCTCTTGCTTTGTGGGTAGTCGGTAACTGGGCTCTTACAACTCTTGCGGATGGTAAAGGTAAACTGGGGCAGGTATATATGGCGACATGTTACGGAATGCTTCCTTATCCTATAGTACAGCTGTTCCTGATGATCTTCAGTAACGGTGTTACCGTAGACGAGGCAGGTTTCTATACAACAGTCGGCACAATCACACTTGTATACTGCGCAATACTTATCATCGTGGCTATGGGTCAGATCCATGAGTATCGTGCAGGTAAGAACCTGTTGTTTACTTTATTTTCAATATTTGCAGTATTAGTTGAAGTATTTATTCTCTTACTGTTCTTCAGCATGATATCGCAGGGTATTGCTTATATTGTATCATTAGTAAAAGAAATGCTTTTCAGAATTTAGTAATAGAAGAGAGCATAGATTGATATAGAGGAGAAGCAATGAAGAAGAATAAGAATGTAAATGTTGAATTAAAAAATGAGAGAAAACAAAAGATCATTCAGTTCTTAAAGGACTTGATCGCTCCGATGACACTGCTGATCATTGTTATAGCATTGTTTGTATACGGTGCGAACATGAAAAAACTGGATGATGTAATACCTATGCCGGAACTCTATTCGTACGACGGTACTACAGAACCTTTCGTACTTGAAAAGGGTGATCTGGAATTTAAACTTGATCCTACAACTACAATGTTCACCGTTACCAATAAGAAGACCGGTGCTGTATGGGATTCCAATCCCGAAGATATCTTAGCAGGTGCTTCTGATGAAATAGCTGCTAAGCTTAAGTCAGTACTTATCGTAGAGTATTCGGATGAGCAGGGTGCTCAGTACGAGACCTACGGTACAAGCAAATACAGTGTAGATAAAATGATCTACAATGTAAGACAGAACGGCGACACTGTTTCTGTTGATTATTCGATCGGTGATGTTGCAAAGGTTTACTTATGTCCCCCTGTTTGTCTTGCTACCGAATTTGAAGAATATATAGCTCAGATCGAAGCAGCTTCCGGTACCAAGATTGCAAGAGATGCAAAGGGTAGTTATAAGAAATGGGATAAGGACAAGGTTACCAAGTACGATGAGGAACAGTACGAGGTTATTAAAGAGAGATATCCCAAGGTAGAAGAGGAACCTATCTACGTTCTCCGTGATAAGCTCGGACGTGCTACAATGGAGAAGATCGAAAGAGCATTCGCTTCCATTAACTATACAGAAGAGATGCTTGCTAAGGATCAGGAACTTGATTCACAGGGTACTACCCAGGAAAAACCTATCTTTAATTTTACTGTAGAATACAGACTTGAAGAAGGTAACAAACTTAAAGTTACCATCCCTTATGACAAGATCGAAAATCCTGCCAATTATCCTATTACCGCACTTACAGTTCTTCCTTATTTCGGAGCTGCAAGTAAGGACGATGAGGGCTACATGGTAGTACCCGAAGGTGGCGGATCGATCATTAATTTCAACAACGGTAAGACATCCATGGAAGCATATGCTTCTAAGGTGTTCGGACGTGACCTTTGCCTTACAAAGGATTCAATAGTACATGATCCTATATCCACATACGGTGTATTCGGTATGACAGGCAAAGAGGGTAACTCGTTCATATGTATTCCTTCAGGCGGTAATGCATATTGCTCGGTATATGCCGATATTTATCGTCCTAAGAGTCCTTGTAACAACGCATACTTTAAGTACGAGCTCTTCCAGAGAGAGATCTACGATATGGGTTCATCGGATCAGACAGTTAACAGTTCCATCTACTGTTACTTAGAGGAACTTCCTAAGGATGAAAAGATAGAGCAGACCTACGTATTTGTTGATTCAGACGATTACGTGGATATGGCAAAAGCATATCAGAATTATCTTATCTCTCAGTACGGTTCAGCATTTGATTTAAATAAAGACGCATCAACACCTGTTTGTATCGAACTTATCGGTGCCGTAGATAAGAAGGAACAGATACTTGGTATTCCTGTTTCACGTCCTCTTGAACTTACAAGCTTTAGCGAAGCTGCAGAGTTATTGAAGGATATTCATGATAATGTAGGCATGGATAACGTTGCTGTTAAATACACCGGCTGGTGTAACGGCGGTGTAAAGCAGACAGTATTCTCCAGTATAAAGCCTGTTTCAAGACTTGGTGGAAAGAGTGATCTTAACGATCTTTCCGAAACGGTTAAGAATTTAGGATATAATCTTGCACTTAACGGTTTCGTTATGTATGCTATGGACAGCGATATCTTTGATGGATTCTTCTCATTCGGAGATGCGGCAAAGACACTCGCTCAGGAAAGAATGGAGATATTTAAGTACAGTGCTGTTACCTATGCATTAAGAGAAGGCAGCGAGTCTTACTATCTTGTACATACTCCTCTTTCTATGACATATGCTGACAGATTTATTGAAGCATGTAAGAAGTATAATGCAGGTATAAGTTTTGACGATATAGGAAAAGACCTTGCTGCTGACTACTATGATGACGACTTCCATTCACGTGAGAGCGTAAAGGTACTTCATACCGAACTGTTAAAGAAGATCAAGGATGACGGACAGTATCTTATAGTCAACCAGGGTAATGAATATGCACTTCCTTATGCCAGCATTGTAACGAATATGAATCTTAAGGGAAGCGATTACACCATTCTTGATGAGAATATTCCTTTCCTTCAGCTTGCAATACACGGTTATGTAAACTATACCGGTGATTCCGTCAACATAAGCGGTAACCAGGATGAGGAAATCCTCTATTCTGCAGCTTACGGTGCCGGCTTAAGCTTTACATTTATGAAAGAATCGGCATTTACCCTTCAGGACACTTTATATACACATTATTACGGATGTGATTATGATGAGTGGAAGAATAACATGGTTAAGATCTACAACAGATATAATGAAGAACTTGGACATGTATTCAACCAGAAGATGGTAGGGCATGAGTTTATTGATGATAAAAACACTGTTTCATGTACAACATATGAAGATGGTACTAAGGTATATGTAAACTTCGGTTTCAATGAGTACTTTACTCCTGAAGTATTTGTTCGTGCAAGAGATTATACAGTTGTAAGATAAACTTATAAGAAAGGGAAAAATTGCTATGAAGAAACAAAAAAAATTAGCCGGTCTTCAGAAGCGTAAAGCAATATCAGGGTATATCTTTATATTACCTTTCATTCTGGGTTTCCTGCTGTTTATGTTAAAACCTATGATCGATTCACTTATCATGAGTTTTCAGAACGTAGAACTTAAAGGTAGTGAAGAAAACATAAGAACCATGATCGGTTTGGAAAACTACAGAAAAGCCTTCAGAGTCGATCCTGACTTTACCAGACTTCTTACTGAAGAGCTTATAAGACTGGTTGTATACACATTAGCTATCATCGTATTCAGTTTCTTTATCTCACTGATCCTTAATCAGGAGTTTAAGGGAAGAAGTTTTGTAAGAGCCGTATTCTTCTTACCGGTTATTCTTTCATCGGGTGTTATCTTAGGACTTGAAAGCAACAACCAGTACATGGCAGCCATGCAGAACGCAGTTGAGGATACGGTTTCGGGTATAAGCGTAAGTGCCGCGGTGGAATCCATCCTAAAAACGATGGATATAGGTGGTGCGGTATTTGACAAAGTATTCGAGGTTATCGATAACATCTACGATGTTGCGATGGCTTCCGGTATGCAGATCATCATATTCCTTTCCGGTCTGCAGACTATATCATCCAGTATGTATGAAGCAGCAAGCATAGATGGTTGTACAAGGTGGGAGAGTCTTTGGAAGATCACCTTCCCCATGATCTCTTCACTGTTCCTTGTAAACTGGATTTACACTGTAGTAGACTTCTGTATGAGATCTGATAACCAGGTTATCACAAAGATACAGAATGAAATGACCTCTAAGTTGCAGTACGGACCGGCATCTGCTATGTCATGGATATATTTCCTTTTCATAATAGCTTTTGTTGGTATCACATCATTCTTCATTTCAAAGGTGGTATATTACAATGACTAAAAAGAGAGCCGGATTTAATTTTTGGGAAAGAAACAGATTATCTAACGGATATTTGTTAAGAAAAAGAGTAACAAAGTATGGAGTATCAATACTCCGTGCCATACTTCTTTTCGGTCTGTGCTTCCTTATCTTACAGCCCGTACTTAACAAGATATCTGTAAGCTTCATGGAAGAGCGTGACCTTTACGATCCTGTAGTAATATCTATCCCGAAGCACTTTACAATAGGTAACTATAAGATTGCTTCCGATCCTCTTATCATGGATTACAGCAACAGTATAGTTCATTCACTTGTTATTTCGTTTACCATAGCTCTCCTTCAGATAGCTATGTGTACACTGGTTGGTTACGGTTTCGCAAGATTCCAGTTCCCGCTTAAGAAATTATGGTTTGCATTGGTTATCCTTGTTATCATTATCCCTCCGCAGACCATTTCAAGTTCACTGTATCTGCACTTTAACTTCTTCGATATATTCGGTATCATAAAGGCTACGACGGGTTCACCGCTGAACTTGCGTAACTCGCCTGTACCGTATTATCTGATAAGTGCAGGATGTATGGGACTGAAGAACGGATTGTACATATACATGGTACGTCAGTACTTCAGAAACATCCCTGTAGACCTTGAAGAAGCCGCTTACATCGATGGATGTGGTACATTAAAGACCTTCGTAAGGATCATGCTTCCTCAGGCAAAGCCTATTATTACATCATGTTTCCTGTTCGCATTTGTTTGGCAGTGGACAGACGGCTTCTATTCAAAGCTGTTCTTCCAGTCGATATCACTTGTTAGTACATCACTTGCAAGAATCGTTGCCAGCCTTGGTGTTTATGTAGGTCGTGCACAGGGTACAGTTCAGGCACAGCTGACAGTAGCACGTTCAAACCAGATACTTTCAACAGGTACTCTGATGATCGTATTCCCTGTTATCTTCTTATACTTATTTGCACAGCGTGCATTCGTTGAGAGTATAGCAAGTACAGGTATTAAAATGTAAAAAAAATATTATTACAATTTCATTAAAATGTTGCATATTTGTAACCAATGTGTTATAATTTCATCATTGTATGTAAACTGTATCGGTTTGAGGGCTCCCGGAAAGAGTTTAGCCGGAGAACTTTACAGTTTAGATAAATTAGCGATAATAAAATATTACGCTAGTTCCTATGAGAAGGAGGAAAAAATGAAAAAGAGAAACTTACAGAGAATTTTTGCAGCATTCATGGCTACCGCTATGGTAGTAGGTATGACAGCTTGTAAGGACACAGAAGATAAGCCTGTAGAGAATAACCCTACAGACACTCCTGTTACCGGTACTGACAATCCTACCGCTGAGCCTACAAAGCCTACCGACGATCCTGTTGTAACAGCACCTGTTGCTACAGAGGTACCCGTACCCGCTGACGTTCAGGATCTTGGCGGAATGGAAATCATCATCCGTGACTGGTGGTCACCCGAAGATCCCGGCGAGCCTAAGACTGAGTACGAAGAGGCTCAGCGTGCATATCAGCAGGAAATGATGGACAAGTACAACTTCAAGATCAGATCACTTGCTATATCTGATTGGGGTTCAGCTCCTAACGATTTCGTTGAGTACGCTACAAATGGTGGCGATGATAAGAACTATGTATTCGTTCTCCGTAACGATCCCGCAGTTGTATCTGCTATGGCTTCAGGTCTTATGTATGACCTTTCTAAGATGCCTGACATTCTTGATTTCTCAAGCGAGAAGTTCGCTCAGAACCGTACACATGAGTTATACTCATACGGTAGCAGCATCTACTGCTGCTTCGCAGGTCCTGCAGAGCCTCGTGATGGTATCTTCTTCAATAAGAGCGTTCTTAAGGAAGCTGGTATCAATCCTGATGACATCTATGATATGCAGAAGAACGGCACCTGGACATGGGAAGAGTTTGAAAAGCTCCTTGCTAAGGTTCAGAGAGATACAGACGGCGACGGTCAGGATGACGTATTCGGACTTTGCTGTAACAATTCTGTATGTGTAAACGCAGCTGTTATTTCTAACGGTGGAAAGTACGTTGGTAAGGACGCTAGCGGTAAGTTCACATATAACCTTGAAGATCCTGAGACTACAGAAGCTCTTAACTGGATCGTTGATATCTTCACAAAGTACAATCAGCATGATATTGAAGGTGCTGCATGGGATTACTACATGACCGAATTCAAGAGCGGTGTTGTAGGATTCATGGAGGATCAGGAGTATCAGCCTACAGCTTCAGGTCAGTTCTATGAGACCAACTTTGAAATGGGCTTTGTAATGTTCCCTAAGGGACCCAAGGCTTCTACACTTCTTAACCGTTGGGACAACAACCCTCATTGTATCCCTGCTTGCTATGGTGACGAGAGAGCAAGAAAGATTGCATTTGCTTGGAATCTTTACACCAACCCCGTTCCCGGCTACGAGGATTACAACGGATATGTTGAGACAGCTAAGAACAGCAACTTCGATGAGAGAGCAATGGACGAGACCGTTCCTATGATGTCAGATCCCGCACACGGACTTAACACCTACTACTCAGTTATTCCTGATCTTAATGCAGGTCCTGAGTTCGTATGGAGCGTTGGTCCTAACGCTGATATCGCAGCTCTTCAGGAGCAGGTACGTGATACTTGGAAGGCTTACATCGACGCAGCTAACAAGTAATTTTCGATTTGAATTTTCGAATTCTTATTAATTGATTTTTAGGGACGGTGTTTTCCGGGCACTGTCCCTATTCTTATGATACAAAGTCAAAACAATATGAAAAATCCGGGCAAGCTTGCTTGCCAAGGATTTTGTATATTGTTTTGATTCAACAAAACCGAGAAGAAGCGATTTATTTATAAAGCGCGAGATTCGAGGTTTTGTGAGGATTGCGAAAGCAGCTTGCTGCGAAGCAATCCGTTGTATCATTTTGCACCCTATATAACAAACTAAAAAGGAGCCCTCATATGTCAGTTATCGCACATAATCCTATATTACCCGGTTTCTTTCCGGATCCCTCTGCCTGTGCAGTAGGTGATGATTTTTATATAGTTAACTCTACATTTACCTATTTCCCCGGTCTACCCGTAATGCACAGTAAAGACCTTGCACATTGGAACCAGATAGGAAATGTACTTACCAGGGAAAGCCAACTGCCTTTGAAGGATGCCGAAGTATCCCGTGGATTATTTGCTCCTACGATCCGTTACAATAACGGAACATTCTATGTTATCTGCACAAATGTTTCATTTGGCGGTAACTTTATAGTTACATCGGACAAGGCAGAAGGCCCTTATTCAGAGCCTCATTATCTTGAGGGAGCTGACGGTATCGACCCCAGCCTTTTCTTTGATGATGACGGAAAGTGCTATTATATCGGCACACATCCCAATCCTGACGGATGCAGATGGGACGGAGACTGGTTTATATACATCCAGGAGCTTGATATAGAAAACTTTAAGCTCATAGGTGAGAAGCATAACGTATGGCACGGTGCTATGCGTGGTGTGCACTGGCCCGAAGGTCCCCATCTCTACAAGAAGGGTGAGTACTATTACATCCTTCATGCTGAAGGCGGCACAGGCCCTGAGCATGCTGTATGTGTAGCCAGAAGTAAAGAGATATTCGGCACATATGAAGGCAACTTCTGCAATCCCATCATCACACACAGGCATCTTGGAAAGCAGTATCCCATTCAGTATGTAGGACATGCTGATATGTTCTGTGATAAAAACGGTGAGTGGTATATGGTAATGCTTGCAGTAAGACCCATGAACGGTTTTACC
>Ga0310696_10011079_pt1 | contig 10299 bp, 11 predicted proteins | sample AusTroGonzalo_MG_4_FD_203885 | JGI IMG/M metagenome (GOLD analysis project Ga0310696, IMG submission 203885) | Bovine rumen microbial communities from tropical cattle in Woodstock, Queensland, Australia - Gonzalo_02 (v2) (version 2) | ecosystem: Host-associated > Mammals > Digestive system >... | reverse complement strand
CTTTGCACCCGCAAACGAAAAATGTCGGCATAGCTCAGCTGGTTAGAGTATCACCTTGACATGGTGGGGGTCCTTGGTCCGAATCCAAGTGTCGACACAGGTAAATCGACTTAGAGACAGCTCAGAAGGGCTGTCTCTTTGCGCAAAAGACAGGATAGATGAAAGCAGAAAACATTGCGACGAGTCACAAAGTCCTTCCCAACAACGAGATTATCGGCGAGGTGATCAAGATGCTGGATACCTGTCCTCATGTCATCCTGCCCGTCAAGGGCAACAGCATGCTGCCCTTCATCATCGGTGATCGCGAGAGTGTGGAGTTGGTGAAGCCCCAGGGCATCGCTGTCGGCGATGTCGTATTGGCGTGGATCAATGGTAGCCGCTATGTCATCCACCGTGTCATCAGCATCAATGGCGACCATGTAGAACTCATGGGCGACGGCAATCTCCGTGGCGACGAGCATTGCAACATCAGTGAGGTCGTGGCCCGTGCTGAATACGTCATCGGGAAAAACGGCAAGAAGCACTATCTCTACACCCCCTGGCGTGTCCGTGCCAGTCACCTCTGGTGGAAACTCCTCCCCATCCGCCGCTGGATCCTCGCCATCTACCGCCGCACCATTTTAAAATTGATAATTGATAATTGACAATTGATAATTATTATGAAACAGAAGAAAGGATTTGTGCTGCGCGACGTGTGCGGCGAGAAAGTAATCGTCGGCGAGGGCGTCGATACCATCAACTTCGGCAAGCTCATCAGCCTCAACGAGACAGCCGCCTGGGCTTGGGAGAAAGCTTCCGAGCAGGGTGACTTCACGGCCGAGACGCTCGCCGAGGCCCTGTGCACAGAATATGATGTGACTGCCGACAAGGCCCTCAGTGACATCCGTGCCCTCTTGGCCCGTTGGCAGGAAATAGGACTGTTGGAGGATTGAAATACCTCGCTTGGATATGGCATAACACGGCCGGTATCCGCACCACCATGCTGATCCGTATCGTGGCAGGCATCGGGCGTGTCTCGCTTGGCCTGTTGATGGTATGGCTCTGCAAGCGGTTCATCGACGTGACCATCCGCACTGGAACCCGCGAGGATATCCTGTGGATGATCGCCTACCTGCTGATGGTCATCATCGGTGGCATCCTCTGCCGTCAGGTCTATTACTATTTAGACATCCGATCCAAAGCCGTTCAGACCACTGCCGTCCGCTTACGCATCTTCAGCCACCTGTTCCGCCGCCAGATGTTCGACCAGAAGGAGATGCACTCCGGCGATGTCACCTCGCGCCTGGAAAAAGACATCGACGTGGTCAGCGATACCACCACGACCCTGATTCCCGACATCTCCGTTACGCTCTTCCAACTGACAGGCGCCTTCCTCCTTATGCAGTCGATGGATGCACGTTTGGCCTGGGTGCTGTTGCTGCTCACGCCGCTGTTCCTCGTCTTCGGCAAGATCATTGCCCGTCAGTTGCGCAAGATGACACTTGACATCCGTCGTCAGGAGAGCGTCATCCAGATGCTCGTACAGGAGACCATGGAGCATAATGCCGTACTCCGCTCCTTGGAGAGCGGCGACTGGGTGACGGGTCGTCTCGACGATATGCAACAGAACCTGAAGAGCAAGATCAACCGTCGTGCCCGTTTCACGGTCCTCTCGCGCCTGCTCATCTCCTCCAGTTTCAGCTTTGGATATATCATTGCCTTCATCTGGGGCGGTCTTCAACTCCGCGAAGGCGTCATCACCTTTGGTGTAATGACCTCCTTCCTCCAGCTCGTCAGTCAGATCCAACAGCCCATCCTGCAGATGATCAACATGCTGCCACAGGTCATCCATGCCTCCGCCAGCATCGACCGTCTGAACGAACTCGAACAGGTAGAGGCCGAAATAGAAACTGCCGAGCATCAGGAAGGCCCGATGCCCGGCAGTCCTGGTGTCAGTATCCAGGATCTCAGCTTCAGCTATGCCCAGGGCGACCGCCAGATCTTCTCACATTTCAGCTATAATTTCCATCCCGGCAGCAAGACGGCCCTGATGGGTATGACCGGTGCAGGCAAGACCACCCTTTTCCGTCTGATGCTGGCGCTCATCAAACCAGATGAAGGTGTGCTGACCGTCTATGGCAGCCATGGCAAACAATATGTCAGTGAACACACCCGCTCTAATTTCGTCTTTGTGCCGCAGGGCAACACCCTAATGAGCGGCACCATCCGCTACAACCTCCTCCTCGCGAAGCCCGAGGCCACGGATGAAGAACTGCAACAGGTGCTCCATACGGCAATGGCCGACTTTGTATCTGATCTGCCCGAGGGCATCGATACCGAGTGCGGTGAGCGTGGCAGTGGCCTGAGCGAAGGCCAGGCTCAGCGCATCGCCATCGCCCGTGGCCTGCTCCGTCCCGGTGGTATCCTCCTCCTCGACGAGATCAGTGCCTCCCTCGATGAACAGACGGAACAGGAGCTTTACCGTCGCCTATTTCTCAACTACCCCCATAAGACAATGATCTTCATCACCCACCGTCCCACCGTCTGTGCCCTCTGCGACGAGGTCATCCGCCTATAATTCGGTTATTTTACTAAACGATTTACCGTTTCAATAGAAACATCAAGTTTTGTTGCTATTTGGTCTGGTGTCATACCGGCATTCAATAGCAGGCTAATGGTTGAGCGGAGCATAGACCCTTGTTCCTTGATGGTGGCACCCTGTTCCATGTATTTAGCATCATAAAGCTCTATAATGCTACTACGATTAGGACTTAGTATGTAATTGTCCTCTTTGAACATTTCGTCCAAGACTTCCGTATTGTTTTTCAAAGAATCAAGAGTTTGCAGTATGTAGTACAAATCTTCATCTTGAGAATATATTGTTTCTAATTGTGTTAATATATGCTTATCATCATCTATTTGATACATCTGATGAAAAAAGTTTAATACTTTGTAAAAGCGATCGTATAAGATTCTATCCAATGTCAACCCCGTTATTTCTATGCATTTTGTTATCTTATGGAATGGCCCAATGATAGTGATGATGAATAAAGACGGCTCTGAAATTAACCTGATTTTCTTTACGATAAGGACTACTTCGTTTTTCTTTCCATCGGTATCCCGAATGGTAGCACCGAAGTCGATACGGAACACTGATAAAGAGTCACGGTTGTCATCACTATATTCATGGGGGCGCACCTCCACTGCCAACACATCCACCTTGAGCAGGGCCGACAGAATGGTACGGGCTATGCGTTCATCCTCCATCAGGTATTTGAACACAATATCGTAAATTGGGTTCGCAATCTTCATACGGCTTGTATTATCTTCTATTTCGGTGGCAAAGATACAACTTATTTCTGAAAGTTCCAAGAAAATGCGTAAAAATTTTCATTCCTCATCACCCGCCGTCCCACCGTCTGTATTCTCTGCGACGAGGTCATCACGTACTCCTGAGAAGCTTCCTGCTCCAACTTCCTCCGATTGAGACCTTTTCTCAGACTGCGCTGCATAAATTGCCATGATGATTCTCCTATTTTTTATTTTTATAATCTGCAAGTATCCTTAGCAAGTCTTTAATTAGGACCTCTGTACGCTTATTTGCACCTGACTGGGTCATATGGTATGGCGTATCAAAATACAGGGAATCAGGAAACGAATAATTTGACGGAGAGGCCTGCCATGCAATACCATGCTGTTCCAGACTTTTAGCTATAGAATCAATTTGATTGTAAGCCGTTTTGAAGTTACTCGCGATAAATGTTGGTGGCAAAAAGATCAATATAATTCCATTTTCTTTGGCATATGTATGAAGATATTTGTAATAGTTTACAACATCGACATCCAATATTCCACATAAATCATACAAGCCAATAGAATCCTTATGATTCCTTTCGTATTCAACATCACCATACTCATTTAATGCTTTGGCAGAATATGGTCCATCAAACTCCTTAACCGTTTTATGCTCTAATGTCTCTGTGTAATGTATACCTATATATTTATATAAGAATAGCCATTGAGGCAAAGAAATCCTCCTGTATGCCCATGGCATATGTGTACTTAAGATTCTAAATAATGCTGAACTGCCGTAAAGTCCACCTTTCCCACTCTCATATTCAGGGCAAAAGATGATAATATCTCCTTTTTTGAGGAAGTCCTTATACATTTCAAATTGCATTCTTACTCCTAAGCCTGCATGTGTAGAAGTATTTACAACTGGAATTTGAAAAGTATCGCTTATCATTCTCGAATTAATACTAAAACCGCCATTTGACCCTGCAATAATAATAATTTTGTTGGTATCACCTAAGGCTTTTAGCCTATTATAAGCAAGAATCACATTTTTCTCGTGTGAATACAGGCTCCAGTCATCTTTTTCGCGAAGCATGCGATAGTTTATAATCAATACTGCGAAAAATATTAATGATGCTAATAATATGATTTTAATAAGGAATCGCTTCATCAGAATTGAAAATAAATAAATACGTTATCATCTTCCAAATGTTCCATATAAGCAATATATACAGCACATATCATCACAATGTATAATCCCCATCGCACTATTACAAATCTGAATGGCTTGATGCCAGAGAATTGTAAAACATGCTGTTTCTCACGTTGCAACCATTCCATGATAGTGAATAATAGTAAAAAGAAGATTATTCGTTTAAATAGGATTATCTCACCTGTCAATGGATGAATAAACATTCGTTGAATGAAATCTACAGCTTGTGTCATATCCTGCGCCCTGAAGATAATCCATCCGACAACGGCCAAGAAGAATGTCAATGACACTTGTAAGAATTCCTTAACATTGGGCAGTAAGTGCCCATGCCCCACAACGTGTTGGTATTTTGTATTAATACCGAAAACATTATAGACTGCTAACAATGTGGCATGGAACAGTCCCCAACAAACAAATGTCCAATTGGCTCCATGCCACAGACCGCTGATGCCCCAAACAATGTAGACATTACGAATGGCTTTCCACTTTTCACATCGACTTCCACCTAACGGGAAGTAAATATAGTCACGGAACCATGTGGTCAATGAAATATGCCATCGTCGCCAGAATTCCGGAATACTTCGTGAGAAATATGGATAATTGAAGTTTCGCATCAAACTGAATCCAAACAGACGAGCACAGCCGATAGCAATATCTGAATAGCCTGAAAAATCGCAATAGATCTGGAAGGTGAATAAAACACCTATGCTCAAAAGCGTGATACCTGCAAGATCCTGATACTGGCCCCAATAATCATTGACTATTGCTGCGCAATTGTCTGCAATGACAATCTTCTTGAATATACCACAAAGTATTTGGCGACAGCCATCTATCGCTCTTTCATAGTCAAAATGACGTTGTCTTTGGAACTGAGGTAACAGATTTGTGGCTCGCTCAATAGGACCAGCCACTAACTGCGGGAAAAAACTGATATAAGCAAAAAACTCCACCATGTCATGGGTGGCAGGCAACTTCTTCTGATAGACATCAATCGTGTAGCTGAGAGCCTGAAAGGTATAAAAACTTATGCCAACGGGCAAAACAATATTAAGAGTTACCCAATCAAGATGATAGCCCATCATAACGAATAACGCATCAAGATTACTAACGAAGAAGTTATAATACTTGAATACACCAAGAATACCGATATTTAAAACGATATTGGCAGCACTTACCATTTGCTGCCTTCGCCGCTGTCCTTCATAACGCTCAAGCAAAAGCCCACTTCCAAAACTACACAGAGATGTGAACGCAATAAGCAGTAGGAAATGCCAATCCCACCAGCCATAAAACACGTAACTGGCTATGACAACCAGCAGATTCTGCCAACGTCGACCACGAAACACAAACCAATAGAGTAGAAATACAATTGGCAGGAACACTAAGAAATCGAAAGAGTTGAAAAGCATAGACCGAATAGGTTAAGCCATATTTTTATTTTCTGTGAAAGAAACAAAAAGCAAGACGACCAAATGTGTTTAACCGTCCTTGTGGGTCTTTGACCAAGCAGGTGACCATATAAGAGCAGAAATAGCAAATACGAGCGGTGATGGGAGCAAGAGGCCCTGACCAAAAGATTGAAGGCTGAAGCTGGAGGCGAAAGACGTAGGAAGGGTGGTTGTCGGTTTCCGAACGCATATAGCCTACGATACGGTAACCGTTCTTCAGATGCCAGTTGACGCTCCATGCAGCATTGATGGCGGCCTTAGCAGCATAGCGGCTAAGATGCTCAAAGTCCTCCTGGGTGAAGTCACGCCAGGAGGACTCAATGCCTGCATCAGACCACTGGCTGTAAGCATCCTTATAGAGCGCAAACAGCTGCTCGTCGGTGATGCCCGTCTCCCGCCGTGGTTTAATGACGAAACCGTCCATTATTTGACGACCACTTTACGTCCGTTATGGATGTAGAGCCTGCCTTTCTTCGGGCAGTCCACGCTTGTACCCTGCAAGGTGTACCAGCTATCGTTATCGCTATCAGTCATTTCAGCCTCTGTCTGCGGTTCGGCTTTGATGCTCTTGATAGCATCGGGATCACCGCTCCAAGGCACGAGAACAGAGAAAACAGATGTCTCGTTGGTATAACCGCCCTTGGCAAGTGACTCAATGGATTCTTGGGTAAGAATCACGTTCGTAAGCATCCCGTCGCTTGAAATATGATAGAAATGTTTGTCAGTCAAGCCGTCAGGTGCAAATGGCTGAGTCGTTATTATCGTGACGTTGTTCAGTTCATCGCCTCTGAATGTATAGAGAGGGAGACTGGTAATTTGCGCGTTCTTCCAAACAAAGTCAGTCAGATAAACACATCCTTCCAACACACAGTTTCCGAATGTTGTGACACTGGAAGGAATCTCTATTTCCTTGATATCCAGGAACTGCAAGGCGTAGTTTTTTATCTCAACCAGCGTTTCCGGTAAGCGCAGCTCTGTCAATCCTTCAATGCTGATTTCGTCACTCTCATTCTTTGAGAAGAGCGACTCAAGTACCGTGAGACGGGTATCCTCAAGGTTGAAGTTCTTCAAAGCGGAGGCGTGATGGAAAGCCAGGGTGCCAATCTCCGTAAGCTGTGATTCCGTCGCAGCAGGGAAGGTGACAGTCTGAAGCTTCTTGCAGTCTGCAAAAGCCGAAACGCCAATGCGCTGCAGGTTAGTGGCCGTCGTAAGGTCGAGGGTCACGATGTCACTACTTTTGAAAGCCTCGTCGGCGATGGCCGCAACGGCAAAGACCGTTCCTCCGTTCTCCACAGTAGCAGGGATGGAGAGAATGTTACTGGCAACACTGCCGCCAGTCACGGTGACCGTGGCAGGTTGGACATCACTGACAACGGTACATTTCAGGCCGTCAGCAGTGGTGAATGATTCGCCAACAGTCTGCGCTTTCAGGGCCGTTATACTTGTAAGTAACAAGGTAGCCATTATCAAGCGGCTACCAGACACGATAAATGAAAATGGGGTAAATAATTTCTTCATAATTTTTTATAATTTTTTTGTGATAAATACATTCAATTGCCTATTCTAACCACCTGCCTCCAATGAATTCATAATCATAATTTGTCATCGAGCAATTCGCACAAATGATTCATTGCTTTATCTAATGTAAAGTAAGCCCGTTGAAAAAGTCTTCCATTTTGGCCCATCTCTTGTATCTTCTTTTTATCCATTTTTGACAATGTCAGAATAGCGTCTGCTAAACCCTTATAATCTCCTGCAGATACACTTACTCCACAATTGGCTTCTTTAATAATCCAAGGGACTTCACCATTCATCATAGCCAATATGGGTTTAGACGCAAACATATATGCTTGAAGCTTTGATGGCACTGTATGATTGAAAATAGTCATGTCTTTAAGCGTAATCAGCAACACATCCGCTTTCTCAAAAAATGATTGCATCGTGTTGATAGGATGTTGCCCCCACCAATAAACGGTTTCATGCAAATGATGTTCCTTACAAAAACTTTCTGCCCATCTACGTTTTCTTCCATCACCCACAAAGATGAAATGAATATCTTTGTTCTCTTTTAACAATAAGGCAGCTTCCATAATATGTTCAAAATCCTGGGCTTCTCCAATATTCCCAGCAAACATTACTTGGAATCCTTTTGGTATAGATGGGACCACAGTATATTCTGCTTCCTCAAGGGATAAATCTGCCCAATTCGGAAAATACACTATTTTGTCTGCGAAATTACCTTTGGCATTTATCAGTTGTTCAAATCCTTTAGATCCCACTAAGATTTTATCAGAATTATGATAAATCCAGTTGGAAAGACGCCCGAAAATTCTAAGTATTCTTTCATTATCAATACCTCCTCCAGCTTGTAAACTCTCTGGCCATAGGTCAAGGACCCAAAACAGCAAAGGAATTCTCTGAATCTTCTTAACAACAATTGCGGGAATTCCTATCATAACAGGAGAGGTTTCATGAACAAGGATTTTGTCAAACCTTTTAAAGAACGCAAGGAATAAACTCCAAATAATTGACGAGAAAGAAAAACTGAGATAATTTAAAGCAATCCTTATACGATTACCGTTCCCTCGAGGAATGATAAAACTTCTCATAATCTTGACACCACGAAATGTCTCGATTCTTCTTCTGAAAAATCCATAACCTTCATAAATCTTTCCCTTGGGATAATCTGGAATTGCCGTTAGTACTGTAACGTCATAGCCTTTTTGCGCTAGCTCAAAAGCTATATCGTTACACCGAAAGGATTCAGGATAGAAATGATTTGTACAAATTAATATTTTCTCCATACCATCTTATTGATAATCGCTGTATAGCTTTGGATTATTTTCACTACTTTTGTTGAGACATTATCCTCGACATAGTCAGGTACAGGGATGCCATAGTCACCATTCCGATGCATTCCCACAGCAGTATCCACCGCCTGTAACAGCGACACCTCGTCGATACCAGCGATCAGGAAGCATGCCTTGTCCAAAGCCTCCGGACGTTCCGTGCTGGTTCGGATGCAGACTGCCGGGAAGGGATGTCCGATGCTGGTGAAGAAACTGCTTTCCTCAGGGAGTGTCCCGCTGTCGCTGACCACGGCAAAGGCATTCATCTGAAGGCAGTTGTAGTCATGGAAGCCAAGGGGTTCATGCTGAATGACGCGTTTGTCAAGTTGGAAGCCAGACTGTTCAAGGCGTTTCCTGCTGCGCGGGTGACAAGAATATAATATTGGCATATCGTATTTTTCAGCCATTTTATTAATGGCCGTAAAAAGCGACAAGAAGTTCTTCTCGGTATCAATGTTCTCCTCACGATGTGCCGACAACAAAATATACTTTCCTTTTTCAAGTCCGAGTCGTCCGTGTACGTCCGATGCCATGATCTCATCCAAATTTTGGTGTAGCACCTCTGCCATCGGACTGCCTGTAACGTATGTCCGCTCCTTCGGCAGGCCACACTCAGCCAAGTACCGCCGTGCGTGCTCCGAATACGCCATGTTTACGTCGCTGATGATGTCCACGATGCGGCGATTGGTCTCTTCTGGCAGGCACTCGTCCTTGCATCTGTTGCCCGCTTCCATGTGGAAGATGGGGATATGCAGGCGCTTAGCCCCAATGACACTCAGACAGGAATTCGTATCTCCTAACACCAATACGGCATCAGGCTTCGTCTCCACCATCACCTGATAGCTCTTGGCAATGATATTCCCCATCGTCTCCCCAAGGTCATTTCCTACGGCATCCATATAGATGTCGGGATCCGCCAATTTCAAATCCTTGAAGAACACGCCATTCAGGTTGTAGTCATAGTTCTGGCCCGTATGTGCCAACAAGGTATCGAAATACTTCCGGCACTTAGTGATGACCGCCGCCAACCGGATAATCTCAGGCCGCGTTCCTACAATGATGAGCAGTTTCAGTCTGCCATTGTTCTTAAACTGTTTCATAGAAAGTGTCTGGGTGTTGCGGGTCAAACGGTTCGTTGGCCCACATCAGGGTTACTAAATTCTCCGTATCCGAGAGGTTGATGATGTTATGTGTATAGCCAGGGAGCATGTGGACTGCTTCTATCTTATCACCGCTCACCTCAAACTCGAGGACCTCTCCCTTACTCTCTCCTGTAGGCGAGGGATTCATGTTACGCATTTGTATGAGTCCATGGCCTGAGACAACGATAAAGAACTCCCATTTTGTGTGGTGCCAGTGCTGGCCCTTGGTGATGCCAGGTTTAGAGATATTCACCGAGAACTGCCCGCACTTTGCAGTCTTCAGCAGTTCTGTAAAGGAACCTCTTTCATCCACGTTCATTTTCAATGGAAAGGCTACCTTCTCTTTCGGCAGATAGCTTAGGTACGTGGAATAT
>Ga0310696_10011078_pt1 | contig 10300 bp, 9 predicted proteins | sample AusTroGonzalo_MG_4_FD_203885 | JGI IMG/M metagenome (GOLD analysis project Ga0310696, IMG submission 203885) | Bovine rumen microbial communities from tropical cattle in Woodstock, Queensland, Australia - Gonzalo_02 (v2) (version 2) | ecosystem: Host-associated > Mammals > Digestive system >... | reverse complement strand
TTCCTCGAACGAAATCTTTCCGAGTTGGCGGCATTCAACAGGTATTTTGACCGTTTTGCTTACGCAGCATATAGTCGTTTTAACTAGAGTTTAAGGTATGGCCACCTGGTTTTTTATGTTGATTCTGGTTCTCCTGATGCCCCTGTTTATGAAAGGCTTCGGCTGGATGTTCATGACGAACGCTCCTAAGGACATCAACACTTCCTTCGGGTATAGGACGAAAAGATCCATGAAGAATCAAGACACATGGGATTTTGCGCATAAGCATTTCGGAAAGGCTTGGTTTGTATGCGGCATCGTATTGATACCGGCCTCTCTTGTCCTCATGTTTCTTGTGATGGGGAGAGAGGCTGATGTGATCCGCACAACGGGATTCATCATCCTGGGCCTTCAGCTGTTTCTTATGCTTGGCGCGATTCTTCCTACAGAAACCGCATTAAAGAACAACTTCGACGAATTCGGAAGACCTCGATGAATCCCATCTTTATCGGTCAAGCCCTTCGATCAATGTATACATTGTTTTCTCGAAACGGTATTGTATCTTTGAGACAGAAATCAGGTTTATTACGAATTATGAGACACTGCCTCACTATCGTCTTCTCTTTTGCCATTATCGTTTTCTTCTTTCTCGCCGAAACGTGTTGCCTTGCCCAATCAGAAATGGCGTGGCGGGCCGGAGGTCAAATCGGATTCATTGGCGATACATTCTCAAAGTTTCAGGGTGAGTATCATAGAATCCCCACTATGAGCCTCTCACTCAGTTATGACATGGCGATTGGCGATACCCCTTGGAGAGGGGGCATTGATGTCGGGACGACGTACCAAGGACTGTGGGAGTACCGTTTCGAAGAAAACGAGGCCGACAGATTCGTCAGGACCGACTTTATGTATGCCGGGGCATTTGCCGACTATGGATTCCATCTGTGGAAACTTCCCCTGTTCTGCAGGGCGGGCTTGGCATATGCTCGACAAAACGACATGTGGGTTAAACATAACGAGTATAAATCCATTCCACTAGTCATAACAGGCTTTGGCTTCGACTGGAATCATTGCATCGTCATGCTTAATGGATATATTGCGCCCGAAGGAATCCTCGTGCTTACTTTATCAGGAGGCGCCTATTTCGGGAAAAGGAAACCAATTAGCCCTCACCCCATAAACGATCATCTGTAATCCAGCCTGCGTCGCCACCTTTGCGGCCGCTCAGGAAGGCCACTTGATCAGAAAAGGGTATAGCATTGATTCCAATTCTCGATGAGAATTTGGAGATTCTGCGGAATGTGGTTATCTTCATGGTGATAATTTGGGATAATGGAAGTCACCAACCTGCTTGACATACACAGCCGCGAGGAGTTGTACGAGTGGTATCTGGGGAATCACGACAAAGTCAGTGATTTCTGGCTTCGCGTGAACCGGGCTGCGACGGACTGCCCCGGTGTAGTGCGGTATGTCGATGCCGTGGAGGTCGCTCTGTGTTTTGGTTGGATAGACAGTACGATGAAAAGCGTCGACGATGGAAAACCTGTCCAGCATTTCACGCCGCGCCGTAAGCGGAGCAACTGGTGCGAGCGGAACTTAATCCGCTGTCGTCGTCTGGTTCAGCTTGGGGAAATGACGCCCGCAGGACTGGCTGTGGCTCCGGATCTGGCCCCCGAGCGATTCGTTTTCGAAGACTGGGTAATGGACGCCATCAAGGCTAATGAAAAGGCCTGGACCAACTACATCTCTTTTCCTGAGACCTACCGACGCATCAGGGTGGATTACATCCAGCACTTTCGGCAAACCGGTCGGGAAAAACAGGCCCAGAATGCCCTGCAGCGCTTTGTTCAAGATTGTAGTAAAGGAAAAATGCAGTCCGGCTGGGATGATTTTGGAAGGTTAAAATAATGAGAGTTATGGCTTGTAACCCCGATTTCGTACAATTTATTGTAGACCAGTGCTCCGGCGCCGGTGAGATTGCCGTGAAGAAGATGATGGGAGACTATTGCATCTACTGCGATGGTGTCCTCTTCGGTCTGATCTGCGACAATAACTTGTATATAAAACAGACAGATGCAGGCGAGGCTGTTCTGGATGAAGTTGTGCTTCGTCCGCCTTATCCCAGCGCCCGGGACCATTTCTACATGACGAATGTGGACGACAGGGACTATCTGGAGGATATCATCCGGGCAACGTTGCCGGAGCTGATGTCTGGCAAATCAAAGGCCGGGAGAAGTGCGGTGAACCGCCAGGTGCCCACGTCCCTCGACGAGGTCATCGCCCCCCATATCGTATGCTCCCAGGACCTGCGGGCTTTCTTTGAGCAGTACCTGGGGAAAGGCTTCCGCTTCAAGGTTGAATTCCAGAGCTGGCTGCGGGAGAACGCCGGCCTCACCTTCCGCGATGCCGTTGAAGCCTATCCCACGCTGATACCCAGAAGAATGCAGAGATAACTGCATTCTGCCTACTTCCTCCAGCGTTTGAGCATCGGGAAGAAACTGCGCATCATCTGCTTGTACTGCTCCTTCGTCATCGGCGCCGGCATCATCTTGTTCACTTCATCCACAAACTGGGCGCAGTGATCGATCATCTCCTCCATCGTGCATTCCTGCAGGAATTTGCCTTCCTGGTAGCAGTACTGGCAGTAGTCGAAGTTGATGCTGCCGTCGGCGTTGCGGCCGCAGTCCTCATCCTTGGTGAGCGGCATGCCGCAACTCTGGCAGAACTGCGGAAGCTGGCCGGGGACCAGGTGCTTTTCCTTGGGCGGGAAGCCGGCCTCATAAGCCGCAAAGGCCTCCGGCTTTGCATCGGCCACGAAATAGCCGGCAGGCGGGCAATACGTGCCCTCACGGTCGCCCCAATAGCCCGGAATGAGTTCCTGCGCCAGGAAATACGGCACTTCGCTTTCCGCCGGCTCGCCGTGATAATGGATCTTCAGCTTGCTGGCCAGGTCAAAGCCCGCGTGCTTGTAAAACTCGATGTTGCCTTCCATCTGCAGCAGGCCGATGCCCATCGCCCGGGCCTTCTCCAACGCATACTGCAATAGCTTGAGGCCGTAGCCCTTGCGTTTGTAGTCCGGGTGGATGCTGATGGGGCCGAAGGTCCAGGAAGGGAACGCTGTCCCGTCGGCCAGGATGATTTCGGCCTTGGAGAACATCACATGGCCGATGAGGCGGCCCTTTTCTTCCATCACAAAGTCTAACTCCGGGATGAAGGCCGGATTGTTTCGATACTGATTCAGCACAAAGTGCTCCTGGCAACCGGGGCGGTACACGTTCCAGAATGCCTCGCGCGTGAGGCTTTCCACCTCCCGCCAGTCTTGGGCTTGCTCTAAGCGGATCTTCATAATGCCAATCTTAATACGCGGATGGGGGTATCTTTGCCTTGATTCAAATCGACGACTGTCTCGCCGGTGGGGAGGAAGCCGCACTTTTCCATCACGCGGCCGGAAGCGGGATTGTCGATGAAGTGGCCGCTGATGAGCGATTGAATTTCAGTCGTTTGCCGGATGTGGTCGATCATCAGCCGGAGCGCTTCCGTGCAGATGCCCTGGTTCCAATAAGGCCTGGCCACCCAATAGCCGGTGATGGGCTCGCCTTCCCGCGCGGGAAGATTGCAGTCGCAGGACGGTCCGTACCCCATGGCACCGATGGGCTCGCCGGTCTCTTTCAATACGATGGCCCAGGTGTTGGTGGCGTCTTTGAAGACCGTCCGGATAATCTCCAGGCTCTCCTCCACGCTTTTGTGCGGCGGCCAGCCGGCCCGCGGCCCCACCTCCGGATCGGAAGCGTATTTGTACAAAGCCCCGGCATCGCTTTCCAGCCAGGGGCGCAAAAGGATTCTATCGGTTTCCATCTGTTGCATAATATGCAAAGATAATAAGAAAATTGCACACGGGCGCCGTCCCTCGCCACAACAACGCGGAAATGCTATGAATTTACAATGGCAATCAGCTCCCGGATGTCATCGATGATGTAATCGGCACCGGCCTGAAGCAGGGCGGACCGCCCGGCATTGCCATAAGAGACGCCGCAGGTTTTTGCGCCGGCGCCCCGGCCCATCTGGATATCCACCGGCATGTCGCCGACGACCAGCGCATCGGAAGCGTCCATGCCCAGGTCCCTTAGGGTCTTCAGGACGGGCTCCGGATGGGGTTTGGGCAGTTGCACATTCTCTGCCCCCAGGACGTAGGAGATAGAAGCGGCGATGCCCATATCCCGGAGGAAATCATTTAAGGAATCGGCGCCACGCGAGGAGGCCACCGTGAGGATGCATCCCATCTCTGACAGGGTTTCCAGCGTCTCCTTCACGTGGGGGAACAACTTCGGGATGATCTTGCCTTTCAAGGAGTTGAACACCTCCCGGTACATGGCCGTCCATGCGGGCAGCTGTTCATGCGGCAGGTCCGGGTACATCATGAGGATGCATTCTTCCAGGACGAACCCCACCGTGGCCATAATGCCGGCTTCATCCGTGACCGGATAACCCATCCTGCGCTGCACTTCCTGATTGGTGCGCACAATGATCTCCCGGGTATCGGCAAGCGTTCCGTCAAAGTCAAGGATGATGAGCTTTTTCATAACCTTGCAAAGATACACTATTTCCGGTATATAAAAAAATTTAAAATATCACTTGTTAAATAATTTTAAAAATTATACCTTTGCGGCTTCAAACCCGTAAGGGTATGAAAGACAGGTTTTTTGACAAGAATGATATGAGCATCAAAGGAGACTACAGACCCAAACTGTTCACGACTCTCAAGAACGGATACGATAAGAAAACACTGATTCAGGACCTGCTGGCCGGCATCATCGTGGGCATCGTCGCCCTGCCGCTGGCCATTGCCTTCGGCATCGCGTCGGGCGCTTCTCCGGAAGCCGGCATCCTGACCGCCATCGTGGCGGGATTCATCATTTCCTTCTTCGGTGGCAGCAAGGTCCAGATCGGCGGCCCCACCGGCGCCTTCATCGTCATCGTCTATGGCATCATCCAGGAATACGGCATGAACGGCCTCATGATTGCCACCTTCATGGCCGGCGCCTTCCTCATCCTGATGGGCGTCCTGCACCTGGGCACCATCATCAAATACATCCCTTATCCGATTGTCGTGGGCTTTACCTCCGGTATCGCGCTGACCATTTTCGCCACGCAGGTCAAGGACCTCTTCGGCCTGCAGATCGAGAGCGTTCCGGCGGACTTCCTGGGGAAGTGGAGCGTCTATGCCCAGCACATCACCACCCTCAACTGGTGGGCGCTGCTGGTGGGCGTCTGCAGCATCCTGATCATCATTTTCACGCCCAAACTCAGCCGCCGCATCCCCGGATCCCTGGCGGCCATCATCCTGATGACCCTTGCCACGCTGGGGCTGAAGGCCCTGGGCGTCGAAGGGATTGAGACCATCGGCGACCGCTTCTCCATCACGTCCGCCCTGCCGCAGCCGGAGGTGCCCCGGATTACCTGGGACAGCGTCCGTCACCTGGCTCAGCCCGCCATGGTGATTGCCATGCTGGGCGCCATCGAGTCGCTGCTCTCCGCCGCCGTGGCCGACGGCGTGATCGGCGACCGTCACAACAGCAACCAGGAACTCGTCGCCCAGGGCATCGCCAACATGGTGTCGCCGCTCGTCGGCGGCATCCCCGCCACCGGCGCCATCGCCCGCACGATGACCAACATCAACAACGGCGGCCGTACGCCTGTCGCGGGCATCGCCCACGCCGTGGTGCTGGCGCTCATTTACCTCTTCCTGATGCCCCTGGTGAAGTACATCCCCATGTCCTGCCTGGCCGGCATCCTGATGGTGGTCGCCTACAACATGAGCGAATGGCGCAGTTTCCGGGCCATCCTCCGGAACCCCAAGTCCGATATCATCGTACTGCTGGTGACCTTCTTCCTCACCGTCATCTTCGACCTCACCATCGCCATCGAGGTGGGCGTGCTGATCGCCTGCCTGCTGTGCATGAAGCGCATGGCCGAGACCACCAACGTCTCAGTCCTTTCCGATGAAATCGACCCCACCGCCGACACTGACATCCAGGGCAACCTGGAGCACCTGATCATCCCCGATGGCGTGAAAGTGTACGAAATCAACGGCCCTTATTTCTTCGGCATCGGCAACAAGTTCGAGGAAATGATGGGCGACACCCGGGCCAGCAGCCGCGCCAAGGTGCGCATCATCCGTATGCGCAAGGTCCCGTTCATCGATTCCACCGGCGTGCACAACCTCTCCAACATGTGCCGCATGTGCTCCCAGCTGGGGGTGAAGGTGGTGCTCTCCGGCGTGAACCCCAACGTGATGAAGGTGCTGGAGAACGCAAAGGTGGACGAGCTGGTGGGCCGGGAGAACATCTGCAGCCACATCTCCCTGGCCTTGAAACGGGCCGAGGATATCCTGGCGGAGTGACAAAAGAAAACAAAAACTGCAGGGCTGTGGCCGGGATAGACATGCCCGGGCGCGATAGTTGATGCGGGGACAGGCTGGTTAGTCAGTCAGAAAAAGCATGAAAAAACTTCTTTCGGCCCTTGCCCTGTTGCTGTGCCTCTGCCTTTCTTCGCGGGCGCAGGTGGTCATCCTCAATGAGAGCATGTTCCGCGGGCGGATGAGTGAAATCAAGGCCACCGTCCTGGATTCCCTTACCCAGGAGCCCGTTTCCTTTGCATCGGTGTACGTCATCCCGTCCAAGGACACCACCATCACCAACTTCACCCTCACGGACGCCAAAGGCGAGGCCAAACTGGACGAAGTGCCCTTCGGCAGCTATGTCTTCCACGTGGAGATGCTGGGATACAAGCCTTTCACCAGGGAACGGTATTTCCGGGAAGAGGAAGTGGATTTGGGCACCATCCGGCTCCAGGTGGACCAGCAGTTCCTGCAGGCCGCCACCGTGACCGATGTGGGCAATCCCATCGTCATCAAGAAAGATACGGTGGAGTTCAACGCCTCTTCCTTCCGGGTGGGGGCCAATGCCATGCTCAAGGACCTGCTGCTGCGCATGCCGGGCATGGAAATCACGGAGGACGGCAAGGTGAAGTTCAACGGTGAGGAGATCGACAAGCTCACCGTGGGCGGCCGCACCTTCTTCTTCAACGACCAGAGCACGGCGCTCAACAGCCTGCCCGCTTCCGTGGTGGACAAGATCCGCGTCATCGACCGGGAGTCGGAAGGGACCCGGGATTCGGGCCTGCAGGACGGCGGCCGGGAAAAGGTGCTGGACGTGGCGCTCAAGAAGGAATACGAGAAAGGCTGGTTCGGCAATGCCACCCTCAAGGGCGGCACCACACTGGGGAAGAAGGACGAGGACAACCCGCTCCGGGACCAGCGGGGGCTGCTCTGGAATGCCAACGCCCTGGTGTCGGCCTATAGCGAGAAAGACCAGGTGACCGTCATTGCCAACGGCCAGAACGTGAACGATTCCAACATGATTGTGGTGACCCGGAACGAGGAAGGCGAAACCACTTTCCTGAACCAGGGACTCTCCACGGCGGCGCAATTGGGCGTGAATGTCAACACCACCCGCATCAAGGACGTGGAATCCACGGTGAGCGTCAACTACAAATACACGGATACGGATTCCGGCACGCGCACCAACCGGACGACTTACCAGGAGGACGGCGACCTGACCTCCGGCTCCCTGGATAGCGGAAAACAGTATGCCAACTCCCTGAATGCCAATTTGGAGTTCCAGAAGGAAAGCGGCAAGGTCTGGTTCCATATCCGCCCCTCCTTCCGCTACGCCCGGACGGATCAGTCCACGGCCGGGACGTCGGAGACGTTCCGGGAAGGGGTCTTCGTCAACCGCTCGGAGAAGGCTTCCCACAGCCAGGACGACAGCAAGGATGCCGGTGTGGACGCAAACATCTCCTTCCGTGATCTATGGGGCAAGAAAGGACGCAATATCCGCCTGAGCCTGGACGGAAGTTATGGGGTCAAGGGCGGCGAGAGTGACGAATCGTCCCTTTTGAATACCGCGGGCGGAAGCGCTTCGCACACGATGCATTATCGCGCGGACGGGCAATCCTGGTCCGGCGGTTCCTACATCCGCTACACGGAACCCTTGGGCGAAAAGTGGACGCTTTCCGCCCTGGGAGGACTGGAGGCGTCCCGGGGCGACAATGTCCGGGATGCCTTCGATGCTGCGGGAAAGAACGATTATTACAGCTCCGTCAACCGGAATCTCTTTCTGGAGCAGCAATACGACATGACGCTCCAGTATAAATGGGGGGAACGGAACTGGATCACCCTCGGCGGGCGGATGCTGGGCATGTATAACGAGACCTACACCAGGAGTTACGGGATAGAGGATACTGTGGGCCAGGGGGAGTGGAACTGGCAGCTTTCTCCTACGGCGCGTTTCCAGTTCAACAAGGGGAACGACGAGGTCTCCTTCTATGTGTCGGGGTACGGCATGCGCCCGGGCGCGGCCCGGATGCGGCCCGTGCTGGACATCAGCGACCCTGCCCGCCTGAGCCTGGGCAATGTGTACCTGAAGCCCTACACGCAGACTTATTTCAATATCGACTGGACCCGGGACAACCCGGAGAAGTACACCAGTTTTATGATCTTTCTCTTCGGCAATGTCAACGCCGCCCCCATCAGTTATGCCCGCTGGTACGACGCGGATGGTATCCTCTATTCCATCCCGGTCAATGCGCGCAAACCGGCCCTGAACGGAACCTTCTCCATCAGTTACATGACCCCGCTGGATGCCCGGAAGAACTGGACGCTGTCGCTGATGGGTTACGCCCTGCTCTCCTCCAATGTCAACTACCAGGCCAAGACGGCGCTCCCCGGCCTGGACAAGGAACAGTTTGACTATTCGGCCTTTATGGCGGATTTCTGGGGAAACGCCTCCGGAGACCGCTTCTACGGAGGACAGAGCGGCTTTGGGGAGAGCCAGACCCATACGGTCAATCCTTATGCCAGTGTCAGCCTGAAGTTCAACCAGGACCACTATTCCCTGGTGGCCCGGGCCAGCACGGAGGGGCATATCGCCCGCTATTCCCTGGACCCCACCCTCAACCTGAATACGCTGGACACCCGTTTCGGTTTCCAGGGTACCTATACCACCCGGAACGAGTGGGAATTCGATACGGACCTCACCTATGTCTTCTATGAGGGCTATTCGGAAGGATACGGCCAGCCGGAATGGCAGTGGAATGCGGAGATCAGCAAGAATATCGGCCCTTTCAACCTGAGCGTGAAGGTGAACGATATCCTGAATCAGACCCGCAACCTGACGCACACCGTCACCGCCAACTACACGGAGGATACCTACCGCCTGGTGATGGGCCGGAATATCCTCTTTGGCGTGCGCTGGAACTTCGGAAAGATGAATGCCGCCCACAGCACGCGCGCGCAGCAGGCCATGTGGGATATGGCGTGGTAGGGAAGCTGCGCTACCGGGCGTATCCCAGCCGTTCCAGTGTCGCCTCCGGGTCCGGAACGGTGGCCGGGGCTTCGGGATGGACGCGGCCGGCGCGGAGCCCGTGGTCGATCAGATACTGCAGCGTAAGGTCCGAACGGTTGGTGAAGAAGCCGTCGGAACGGGCGGTCTGCTCCTCCATCTGGTCCAGGGAATCGAAGGAATAGGGATGGTTGAGCATGCCGGCTTCCTTCACCAGGGCGGCCTGCCAGGGATGGTTCAGCTCTGCATAGTTGTTGGGTGCGCCGGAGATGGAAGGGCCGCTGATGCCCGCTCCATAGCTTTTGGCCCAGTCCAAGATGGCCCGGAACCCTTCCGGCGTGTCCAGATTGCCCCCGGGAATCTCTTCCGGGCAGGGCGGCCACAGCAGGAAACAGAAGGGAATCTTCCCCTGGAAAACGGCGTAGGCCCGGATCAGGGAGGCGGGGGAGAAGGTCTGCAGGATCACTTTCCCTGCCGTTTGGCCCACCTGCACCTTCCCGCCTTTGTGGAAGGCCGTTTCCGTGGGGGGCGCTGTCAGAATGTTCCACCCGGTGGCGTCCAGGATGTCATAGACCCGCTGCTCCATGTCCTCCGGATTCACCTGCGGCTCCTTGAACTCGATGTAGATGCCCGGCCGGTGCCCGCTGTCTGCGGGATCGTCTTCATAGGCCTGGCTGAAATCATAGTCCAGCAGCTCCATGTATTTGCCCTCCTCCGGGGCGATGGAGCGGATCTCAGCAAGCGTTTTCCCTTCTAAGGAGGCCTTCAGCCGATAGGGAAGTACCCTGTGTCCATCGCCATCCCGGCGGAGCCGCTTGCCTTCCGCATAGGCAATCTGGTCCTGCAGGGCCGACACGTACTGGCTGCCGGCGAAGGCCGCGCGCGCCCGGTCCGGATTCGCATCATTGAACCAGCTGCCT
>Ga0310696_10011077_pt1 | contig 10300 bp, 10 predicted proteins | sample AusTroGonzalo_MG_4_FD_203885 | JGI IMG/M metagenome (GOLD analysis project Ga0310696, IMG submission 203885) | Bovine rumen microbial communities from tropical cattle in Woodstock, Queensland, Australia - Gonzalo_02 (v2) (version 2) | ecosystem: Host-associated > Mammals > Digestive system >... | reverse complement strand
CCCCGTCCCACGTCCCACGTCCCACGTCCCACGTCCCACGTCCCACGTCCCACGTCCCACGTCCAAATGCCGCGCTCCTTTACCTTATGGGGAAACCACCCCCGCCCTCCACCCAATAAATATAATGCCTATTTTGGACGTTGTGGGCTTGCCATTGTCAATGCAACATTTTTTATAACTTTCGATGACTTTTGAAGCTGACAACGGCACACCTTATTACAGGCATCTTGGCCGAGCATCCTCCTTCGCAAAGACTACGGAGGACAAGGACGCTCGGCCCATTCCGTGCCCCTTCGGCTACGACACGTTTTCCTAGGCACATCTAGCCCTTCTAGCGCTTCTAGCACCTAGCCCTGCTAGCCCCTCTAGCCCCGCTAGAATCTCTAGACACGAGCGCCTTTCAACCGGGCGCAACGGCGAACAAATGGCCGCCCTACAGCGTATTGGCGCGAATATCCCCGTACATGGCGGCATACGCTGCCGCATCGCGGCTTTAGTTGCCGTCATTCTTGGGGGAAAGAGCGTCCTGCCAATCCTGTGGCAATACTCCCACAATCATACGGGCCATGTCCATGGCGGCCTGGGGACGGGCATATTGTTTAAGATTGTTTCCGTAGGCCTGCCATTTTGTAGGATTGGCCTGCCAGTCCTTGAACATGCCGTTGAGGACCTGGATGCTGGCCTCTTCCTGGACGAGGGCCACGGCGCAATTTTTCTCGGCGAGCATCTGGGCATTGACGAGTTGGTGTCCCTCGGCGGCGGTTGGCAGGGGAATCAAAATAGAGGGCAAGCCGAAAAGTGCCAGTTCGCAGATGCTGGAGGCTCCGCCTCGGCAGACAACCAGGTCAGAAGACAGATAACACTTCTCGATATGCTGTTCGGCCTGCCTGACAGAGGCTTGAAGGCCAGCGTTCTTGTAGGCGGTGATGAGTTCCTCGTTGTCTTCGTGTCCAGTCAGATGGATGAACTGGATGCGGTCACGGAACTCGGCCAGGCTAGCCGCCGTGTCTTTCAGCAGGCGGTTGATAATCAGCGCACCCTGGCTGCCGCCGAAAACCAGGACAGTCTGCTTGTCAGGCGAAAGGCCCAACTGTCCGAGATATTCGCGTCGCGTGGTTCCGTCGGGGTCGCCATCAATGGCGGCCTTGACCAGGGCCTCGCGCAATGGCATGCCCACCAATTCGCTGCGGCAACCGTGCAACTGCCGTTCGTCACGCAAAGGCAGACTAAGACCAACGGACTTGGCACGCCCGGTAAGCAGACGGTTGACCCTGCCCATGTGCGCATTTCCCTCATGCAGAACCAGGGGAATCTTCAGGGACAGGCCAGCCAGGCAGGCTGGATAGGCGGCAAAACTTCCCATGCCCAAAAGCACGTCACAGTGCAGAGAACTAATGACCTGCTTCGCCCGCCGGCGGCAATGCCATAGACGCCACGGGAAACTCAACAATTCCCCCAGACTGGAAGGCAACCGCACGAACGGCAATTCGACGGCGGCAAATTTATAATCCTGGGCAATCTGCTTCTGCTCGGGACTGTGAATGCCGGAAACCAGCAGAGTAACCACGCCTCCCAATTCTCGGAACGCCTGCGCCACGGCCAAGGTCGGATAGAAATGTCCCCCTGTGCCACCGCTGGCAATGACTAGATGCGGTTTGCGGGGATTATCACTCATTTTGCGTAGGCAATGCTTAATAAATTATAACGGCATAGTCAGCGTCTTGCCGTCCCAACTGCCGGGACGGGTGGAAGGAAGCACGGACTTAGGGTCTTCCTCCCCGACGCTGACGCAACTTTGCAGGCATAGCATGCACCCGCCCAGAAGCAGGGCCAGCAGACCTCTCTTAAGCCACAGGGAAAACATGATTGCCCTCACAGAATGAACAGGGCTTTCATGGCCACAAACTGCATGGCCAGCACCGCCAACAGGCAGACTGCAGAGACAATCAGGCAAATCGAAAACAGTTTGCTCATCGCCTTCCTCCGTTAATCCTCTTCTGCGTCCTGCTTCTGAAGAATCTTGGCGGCCAGGACTACTTCATGGCCACGCTTGATATTGCCGATGGCCACGTTGCCCACGATATCGGCAATCGAATTGTATTCCATGGCCTTGGTGACTTCCAGCGTACCGATGTACTTGTCGCCGGACAACACGGCCAAGCGGGCGCCGTTGACAATCTGCTTGTCGTTCAAGTCCAGGATGACAAAGCCCTTCTCGGCATTGACATCCATCACGTGCCCAATCTGATTCTCGTCAACCTCGTCCAGGCTGGACAGAGGTTCGCGGTTTTCCTCGCTGGCGACGCCCCCGCCCAGATTCTCCAGGCGCTTGGCAAGTTCCTGCTTCAGTTCGGTCTGCTCCTGGAGTTCCTGCTTCAGGCTGTTGATGGTCTCTTCCAGTTCGTCGCGCTGGGATTTGAGGCTGGTATTTTCCCGCTTGACATTCTCCAGGTCGGCAAGCATCCTGTTCAGGGCGTCGCCATCACCGTCGAGTTTCTCAAAAAGGCGGGCGATTTCCCTAGCATCGCGGGTAGAGCGCAAGGAGGCACCGCTAGTCTTCCAACTGTAGTTCTTGACCTTGGCCTGGAAACGGCCATAGCCCTCGGCCAGTTTGTCGCAACGCTCGCGCATGTTCTCAACCGCCGCCTTCAAACTCTTGAACTCCTCATCGACATTGTAGTTGCCAGGAGCATTGCTGTCGGCATCATATGGGCGATTGAGAAGTTTTTCCGCATCGACTCCGGAATCCACCAGGGCACCGATATCGTTGACATTGTTGATGATGGCTTCATCACGCTTGCTGACGGCACCGACATGCTCGACCAGTTTGCCGATTTCAGTCCCGTAACTCCCCACGGCCTGCAGGCCAGTTTCGTCCGGCATGCCCTCGGCGGGATATTTCAGGGTGCTTGCCATTTCCAGCATGTTCTTGGCGTAGTCATCGCGCTGGTCAACCAGGGCCTTGGCCACGGCATCGGCCTTCTTCAAGGTGCCAGCGTACTCGCTTCCGCCGGCCTTCAGGGATTTCTTGTAGTCTTCCCAGCCGAGCGTGCCGCCTTCCTTGGGGGAACTGTCGGTGGCCTTGGTGAAGGAGATTTTGGAGGCATCGGGGCTCTGGGTACCGCTGTTCATGGTCTTGACAGTGGTGTTCAAGGCCTCGGCCAAATCGGAGGCACGATTACGCAATTCCTTCTGGCGCATGTAAATCAGGAAACTCAAGACTGCCGCCGCCAAAGCCAGGACCGCAACCACAGGGCCGAAAATCTTACCAAGTTTACCCATTCTGAACTCCTTGCAAGTGTATATTCAAATTGACAGAAAACCTGTTTTGAGCACCCCAAATGCCTCGCAAAAACTGGATACAATCAGGGCTTTGAAGATGGAAAGAAAAAAGAAACAAACAAAAAATAGTGTTTATTTGCAGATTTTCAAGCGAAGCCCCGCAAATTTATGGCATTTTTGTGTGCGTCAGGCGAAAAAGCAGGTAAAACCAGTTGCCGAAAACACACCAGAACAGACCGAAAAATGCCAAAAATGGACCGAAGGGAACTTCCCCCAGGCAGATGTCCTGTGAAGCGTTTGCCGAGTGCCGGCCAAACAGGCGACGGAAGCCACCGTACATGAAACCTACCGCCGACGCCCCCAGCAAAATGTAGACACAGGAATCAGCCCCGAGAAACATTCCCATCATCACCAGAAACTTGACATCCCCGCCACCGAGCGGACTTGGCCGCGTCTTGCCACCCAGTAGCCGCGCTACCAGAACAATTCCCCCCGTCACCAGCCAGCCGACAGCACCGCCCAGCAGGCAGTCCAAGACAGCCGACAGGCGGAAGCCCAGACGAGGCAGATGCTCAAGAACCTCCGACAGCAGGAATCCTCCAGCGTTAGGCTCGCGGGGGCAGACCAGCCCCAGCCGCGACGACGGCCAGATGGCTGCCAGCAACAGAGCCACGCCCATGCCGAAAAAGGTGATTTTGTCAGGTATCAGGCGGAAATCAATGTCGATGAGTGCCCCGGCCAGTAGCAATCCCGCCAGCCAGAGCCAGGCGAAGCAGACGCCTATCGGCCAGGCATTGCCTGCCACATGCCAATAGATGCCGCCAAAAAGTGCCCCGACTGCCAGTTCCCCCGCCGGATAGCGCCAGGAAATCGGCAGATGGCAGGAACTGCACCGCGCCCGCAGGCACAGCCAACTGAGGACGGGAATGTTTTCATACCAGCGAATGCGATGTCCGCATTTGGGGCAGTGGCTCGGCGGCACCGACAGCGACATGCCACGCGGCAACCGCCAGACGACCACGTTCAGGAAACTGCCGATCATGCACCCCAGGATGACACTCAGAGCCAGCGTCGCCCCTCGGCACACGTAGAAGACATCGCGGTATGTCAGTGGTTCGTCCATTGTGACATTCTATTGTTGGATTTGACCGCCTTGCGGGTGGCGGGAAGGGAGGGCCGAGCGTTCTGCTCGGCCATTGTGCCCGTGGGAACGCGCGGGAGGGCGCGGCTCCTTGTCACGCCGTAGCGTTAGCGAAGGCGGACGTCCGCGCCGTTACGAGAAATGTCAATCCGTCTTCCTCGGCGTGTCACCACGCCGGACAATTCCCTCGGCAGGCAACAACTTTCTGATGATTTCCGACGCGCAACGGAGACCGAAAAGCGCCGGCATGTAGGCAATCGTGCCCAGCGGGGCCTTGGAACCTTCCTCCTCCGGAGCCGGATGCTCGGCAGGAAGAATCGGCAGTTCTGGCGAGTAGACGACCGTTATCCCCTGGGTGATGCCAATGCGCTTCAAGGATTTGCGCATGTATTTCGCCAAGGGACATCCGTAGGTCTCGCTGATGTCCGCCACTTGCACAAGACTCGGATCCAGTTTGGAACCAGCACCGAGACTGGACACAACGGGGATAGACAACTCCAGACAATTTTGTAGCAGAGCCAATTTTGCCGGGCGGTCGTCAATGGCGTCCAGGACATAATCCCACGACCGTGATTCCAGAACCTGACGCACATTGTCCCCACTCAGGCGAAGGTCAAGCACCGCGACCTGGCATTGGGGATTAATGTCGCGGAAACGCTCAGCAAGCACCTCGGCCTTCTTCCTGCCGACAGTCGAAATCAAGGCTGGCAACTGCCTGTTCAGGTTGGACGCCTTGACAACATCGAAATCGAGCAGTCCAAGCCCCCCTACTCCGGAACGCACGAGCATTTCCGCCGCCCAGGAGCCAACGCCCCCCAGCCCGCAGACGAGCACCATGGCCCCTCCCAATGCAGAAAGGCCCTCCTTCCCGACCAGCAGTTCCAGCCGGGAAAAAGGACCTTCCGTGTAGCAGTTCTGGGTATCCAAACGCTAGTGTTCGAGTTTGAGGGTCAGGGTCGTGCGGTCGCAGACTTCCGTCGGCCCGAAATACTGGATGGGGCCGGGATAGACGAAATCGACGTCCTGGCTCCACTTGTCGCGGTTGGCGGCGAAAGTCTGGAACGGCTTGCCGTTCAGGTCAACCAGAGCCTTGCGGATGACGGGAACATCCTTGCCGTGGCGGTGCTCCATGTTCATCATCATGGTCAGCGGGATGCCACCGGCCTGCCATTCCGTCGCAGGACGGGAGATGTTGCGCACCGAGGACATGTAGCCGGTCTTGCCTGCGCCGACGAGGGTGGCGGCAGTGTAGCCCAGGCTGTAGCAGTAGTCGGCGTCGAAATTGGACGGAGCCGCGCAACGGCCTTCATAGCCGAAGAAATGCGCCTGGGTGCTGAACTTGACGGGCTTCTCGCGCTGGGCGTTGATGCCTTTCAGCCTGGCCTCAATCATGGCGATGAGCAGTTTCTCGGTCTCGATGCGGGACACCTGGACGTTGCCGTGCGGGTCACGGTCACCGAGCAACTGCGCCTGGATGCCGGACGGCAGGGAGGCGAACGCTTCTTTGGAGGCGGGAGTCAGAATGCCACTGACGAAGGCAATCTTGGCCGCCATGTCAGGCAGGGCCTCGAACTCCGCCTGGCGGTTGGCCAACTGGTCGTTCAGTTCGGCGATCAGAACTTTGATTTCGGGGATAAATTCGACAAGGCCCTCGGGGATCAGGACGACGCCGAAATTCATCTTGCGGTCAGCGCGAGCCACGACCAGGTCGGTCAGTTTGGTGACGATTTCCCGCAGGGAGGTCTTGTTCTTGGCGACTTCCTCGGAGATGAGGCAGGCCGTCGGATGCGTCTGCAGGGCGCACTCGAGGGCAATGTGGGAGGCGGAACGGCCCATCAGTTTGATGAAATGCCAGTACTTGCGGGCGGAATTGGCGTCGCGCATGATATTGCCGATGAGTTCGGAATACACCTTGGTGGCGGTGTCGAAGCCGAAGGACACCTCGATCCACTCGTTCTTCAGGTCGCCGTCGATGGTCTTCGGGCAGCCGATGACCTGGATGCCAGTCTTCTTCTCGATGAGATACTGGGCCAGCGTGCAGGCGTTGGTGTTGGAGTCATCGCCGCCGATGATGATGATGGCGGTCACACCCGTCTTCGCGCAGTTGTCAGCGACCTTGGCGAACTGCTCGGGGGTCTCGAGTTTCGTGCGCCCGGAGCAAATCATGTCGAAGCCACCCGTGTTGCGGTAGGCGTCGATGACATCGGCGGTCAGTTCGATGTACTTGCCGTCAATCAGACCGCTGGGGCCGCCGAGGAATCCTAGCAACTGGTTGTCAGGATTCAATGCCTTGAGGCCGTCGAACAGGCCGGCGATGACATTGTGTCCGCCAGGAGCCTGGCCGCCGGACAGGATGACGCCAGCCTTGATGGCTTTGGTCGCCTTCTTCTCGCCGGCCACGAACTCGATGGCGGGCAGACCGTAGGTGTCGGCGAACAGTTTCTTGATTTGCTCCTGGTCGGCAACGGACTGCGTCGGGGCACCGAGCTTGGCGGTCGCGAACGGGCCACAGGCCTTCAGGACGGCTGGCAGTTTGGGGGCATAGGCGGCACGCGCCGCCTGGAGCGGAGAAATCTCTGACATGGCTTGTTTCCTTGTGGTTGTTATGGTCGGAAAAACTGATTTTGGGATTTGCTTATAATTTATTGCTTTTGCCGCTTTTTTGCAATGTTTCGTCTTGCACAAAAACAGGAAAATGATTAAATTAGGCATGTTACAAAATTTCTGCCACTGTTGCGCTCCCTCCAAAGAAAGCGATGACAATATGAGCAAATTCCTCGGACTTGATTCCAGCACCCAGAGCCTGACCGCCAACCTCATCGACACCAAGACCGGCGACAGCCTCTACCGAACCTCCATCAACTACGGGCAAGAACTCCCGGAATACAAGAGTCCCTTTGGTTTCCTCGACAATCCAGACATCCTCGTCAAGCAGTCAGACCCCCTGCTCTGGGCAGCCGCTCTCGACAGGCTGTTCCACAAAATGCAGGACGACGGTGTGCGCCTTGACGACATCGCCGGTATCTCCGGCAGTGGCCAGCAGCACGGCACCGTCTACTTGAACCGCAAATTCCGCACCGAGGGCTGCATCCCCCAGCCCGGCGAGGATCTTGCCACGATGCTCAAAAGCCGCCTGGCCCGCCCCGTCGCCCCCATCTGGATGGACAGTTCTACCTTCGACGAGTGCCGAGAAATAAACAAACTCCTCGGTGGCGCGGAGGAGGTCAGGAGGCTGACCGGCTCCGCCGCCACAGAGCGCTTTTCCGGCCCGCAGATCAGGCGTTTCGCCAAACTCGAGCCGGACAAGTACCACGACACAGCGGTAATCCACCTCGTCAGTTCGTTCATGTGCTCACTGTTGCTTGGCCATTCTGCCCCCATCGACTACGGCGACGGCAGTGGCATGAACCTGATGAACATCCAGAAGATGTGCTGGGAGAACAGCATGCTGGAGGCGACGGCCCCGAACCTGGCCGTCAAACTGCCTTCGCTCGTCGATTCGCGCACCATCGCGGGGCAAATCAGCGAGTATTTCGTCCGTGAGTACGGCTTCCGCAAGGACACGATGGTCACTGTCTGGAGCGGCGATAACCTGAACAGCCTCATCGGCGTGGGCTGCTGGAACCCCGGCACGGCCGTAATCTCCCTCGGCACCAGCGACACGTATTTCGCGGCCATGCGCAAAGGTGCGCTGGATCCCGAAGGCTACGGGCATGTCATGGTCAATCCCGCCGGCGGCTACGCCTCGCTCATCTGCTTCAAGAACGGTTCGCTGGCGCGCAACAAGGTCCGCGAACAGTACAATATGACCTGGCAGGACTTCGATGTCCGCGCCTTCGCCGGAACCCCCGTCGGCAACCACGGCAACATGATGCTGCCCTATTACACGTCGGAAATCACGCCACTTGTCCTGAACGTGGAGAAGCCGGTCTGCGAGGGAAGCGACATCTTCTGCAGTGGCGAAGACGGCATCGGCACCGTCCGCGCCCTCGTCGAGGCGCAGGCCCTGACAATGCGCCTGCACTCGCAGTGGATCGGCGCCCGTCCCAAGACTCTGCGTCTCACCGGCGGTGCCTCCCGCAGTGCCGGCATCTGCCGCGTGATGTCAGACGTCTTCGGGGCTGTTGTCGAGCGGTCTCCTGTCTGCGATTCCGGAGCCCTGGGAGCCGCCATGCGCGCCGCCAACAGCCAGGACAAGATTTCCTGGAAGGACCTGACGGCCAAATTCGTAATCAAGGATGACTCCCTCGCCGTGCATCCCATCAAGGAGAACACGGCAATCTATGACGAGATGCTGATACGCTACAAGGAACTGGAGCAGAGCATCGTCGGGTGAACACGTCTGACCTGTATTGCCGCCTGGCCGCCGACTGTGGGGCCTTGTCCATCGCCTGTTTGAAGCCGCAGGACTTCGCCGACGCCTCCGCCCTGGAAGCCAAGTTTGCGGACTGGGAAAAGGCAGGCAACGAAGGACTTTTCGCTTATCTCGACCGCAAGCACGAGATCTTCTGCCACCCATTCGCCACGCGCCCCTGGGCTCGTAGCCTGCTCTGCCTGACCTTCCTGCCCCGCCCCTGGCCGGAAAACCCACTCTATTCCCTGCCGCCGCCACGCCCGGGACGCCCCGTCGGCAGAATCGCCGCCTATTACCTCAACGAGGACTATCACCGAACCGGCCACGCGATTCTCCATGACCTGCAGCTCGCTTTGTCGGCATATTTTCCTGCCCTGGAATCAGCAGACATCCAATGGGAGCCGTGCGTCGATTCGGGGAACGTCTGGGAGAAAGTTTGTTGCGTCATGGGCGGACTGGGCGGCTTTGGCCGCAACAGCCTCCTCCGCTCTGATGACTTCGGCAGCCGCTGTCACCTCGCCGCCGTCTGCACCAGCCTTGATTTGCCACGGCATGTCCTGGCTTCGGAAGATACAGGTTGTGGTCCTTGCCGACGTTGCCTCCAGGCGTGCCCGTCAGGCGTCCTAAACCTAGACGGACAGCCTGATTTCCGCCACTGTTGCAGTTATCTCAGTGGCGAAAAATCTGGCCCTCTGACCTGGGAGGAACAAGTATTGCTGGACGGACGCCTGCTGGGTTGCTCCTGTTGCACGATGGTCTGCCCCGCCCCTGCCCTGCCCCCTCCGCAGGATCTGCTGGCTGACGCCGAGAATGTCTTGCGCCTCCCCACGGCAGAACTGTCCCGAATGCTGAAAGGCACGGCCGCCGAGCATCCCGGCCCCATCAAACTCAAGCGCAACGCTGTCGCCGCCCTCGGCGTCCAATGGCCTTCGGAGACCCGCCAGGCTAGACGCCAGGAACTCATGTCCCTCACCGCCAGCGAAGCCATCATCCAGACCATCGCCAACTGGCCAGTATAAATGCATGGAGAGGCGCGGGTTCGCCCCGCGCCATTTTCTCCACCTCAGAACTGGTATTGCACGCTCAATACGAACCCGTCTCCCACTCCGAGTTTATCCTTCTTCGTATCTCCGGTGTACACGTATGCCCCCACCAGAGTCAGTTGCTTGGTGACGAACCAAGCGACATGTCCGTTCCAGTAATCGGCGTTCTCGATATCGTCCGCGACCTTGCTGGTATTTCCGACCTTGATTCCCTGGCGGTATTCCACGCCGATGGCCACATTCTCGCTGGGCAGGACATCGATATTCGCAAAAAATCCCGTCCCGTAGTGATTGTGCCCGACCATGCCGTAGACAACCTCATCACTCCGCTGAAGACCGGCAGACACCAGGACGGGATATGGCAACTGCGTGATAAGTTTCGTCGCCACGAGGTAGTAGTTCAAGCCAGCATGCTTCAAGTCCATGGCACTTGTGGTGTTGCTGTCCGTGTGGCGATACTTGACGCCCAGGGCGATGGCC
>Ga0310696_10011076_pt1 | contig 10301 bp, 10 predicted proteins | sample AusTroGonzalo_MG_4_FD_203885 | JGI IMG/M metagenome (GOLD analysis project Ga0310696, IMG submission 203885) | Bovine rumen microbial communities from tropical cattle in Woodstock, Queensland, Australia - Gonzalo_02 (v2) (version 2) | ecosystem: Host-associated > Mammals > Digestive system >... | reverse complement strand
GAATTATGTGGAGTTCTGTAGTCTAAATCCGTTGTATGAGAGTGCAAGGAGGGCTAGCCTGAGGGTTGAAGATACTTTGGACGAGATGCTTGCTGTGTTGAAGTAAGTGTAGGGATATGACGCAGGAGGAGAGGTGGCATACCTATGGTTCATGATTAAAGGTTAAGGGTAATTGATGTGGTGCGAAAGCCGAGGAAGTGTCCGGTATGCGGAGAGAGGGTAGTGGATATCATCTACGGCTAATATTCATTAAAGCCGTAGTTTTTTGATGAAATTGGGGGGATTTTAGTTAATACAGGATAAAAAAAGATAGATTTTTGTTGTTGTATATGCGGAAATAAACAGAAAATGTTTATATTTGCAGCTGAAATAGCATAATAATGCAGTAAGATGGATAGTATTGCTGACTGGATAGACGCTAAACCGCCACGCGGGAAATATACCTTTACAAGGGAGGAGGTGGTGACAGCATTCCCTCGGATGAAACCTGAGGTGATATCGACTACGCTCTCGCGTGAGGTGAAGAAGGGAAGAATCATGATTCCCCAACAGGGGTTTTATGTGATTATTCCTGATGAGTATGCTCTTAGAGGGTTTGCTCCGCAGCCGTTTTATCTGGACGACATGATGCGGCACTTGGGGCGGAGGTATTATGTGGCTCTGCTGAGTGCTGGTAGCTATCATGGTGCTGCACATCAGGCGCCAATGACATTCTGTGTGATGCTGGAACCGCCGACGATGCGAGGGAAGAAGACGCAGAAATATGCGACCAGGTATTTTTATCGCTCGGCGATACCGATGGAGTATGTGGAGCAGCGGCAGACGAGAACGGGAAAGATCAATGTGTCATGCCCTGAGCTGACGGCGATAGACTTGGTGACGTATCAGGAGCGTTCGGGGAGTATAACACGAGCTGCAACAGTGTTGGCGGAACTGGTGGAGAAAACGGACTTTGGACGACTGGGGCCGGAGTTTGTGAAGGTGGCCCCAGTGGCTTGCTTCCAACGGTTGGGATATATACTGGAGGAGGTGCTGGAGGAGCAGGAGGCTGCTGACGCTGTGTATGACCTGCTGAAGCGGGCTGGCGTGAGACTACAGAAAGCGGGTCTAAAAGCCGGGAAAGATACGGCTGGAGCGGAGATGAACGAGCGCTGGAAGATAGTGGTGAATGAACAGATTGAGATAGATGAATTATGATAGCACAATCGTATATAACTGAATGGAGCGAGGTGGCTCCTTGGGGCGTGAATGCGCAGGTGGAACAGGACTTGATTATCTGCCGGGCGCTGTGTTCTATCTATAGTGATGAGTTTCTGGCCGAGCACTTGGCATTTAGGGGTGGTACGGCATTGGGTAAGTTGTATCTGAAGCCACAACCGCGATATTCGGAGGATATCGACCTGGTTCAGGTGCAGGCAGAGCCTATCCGTGAGACCATAGACCATCTGAGGGATGCATTGGCATGGCTGGGCGAGCCGGTGGTGAAGCAGAAGAAACACAACAACACGCTGGTTTTTAAGGTGCAGCCGACAGACCAGGATGCGGGAGAGATCCACCTGAAGGTGGAAATTAACTGCAAGGAACACTTCTGCGTGATGCCTATGGTACGGGTGCCGTTTAAGGTGGAGAACTCTTGGTTCACAGGAACGTGTGAAGTGCTGACGTATGAGTTGGCAGAGCTGACTGGTACGAAGTTGAGGGCGGTGTATCAGCGACGTAAGGGCAGAGATTTGTTTGACCTGTGGAAGATATTGACTATGGTGCCGGAGATAGACTGCGGTAAGGTGATGCAGAGCTATGAGCGGTATCTGGGATTTACGGCATCGCATCTGCCCACGTATAAGGAGTTTGTGATGAACATGGATGAGAAACTGCAGGACGAGGAGTTTCTGGCAGATACGGACTTGATACTTGGGCCGGAGGTGGAGTATGATGCTGCTGAGGCTTGGGAAGTGGTGAAAGGTAAGCTGGTGGAGAGATTGAGGAAGGAGTAAAAAGAAAATACGTAAGAGTAGAATATAAGATATACAATTATGATAAAGGAATGGAAATTGGATAACTTCAAGTCGATAGATAAGGAAAAGGATTTGGAGTTCAGACCGTTAACGATATTCACGGGTGCAAACAGCTCGGGAAAGAGTACCATATTGCAAAGCATCCTGCTGGTGACGCAGACGCTGCAGAGCCCGATCGCATCGCGTTCTATCGTACTGAATGGATGGTTTAAGAAATTCGGAAGCTACAGTGATGTTGTGAACAAACGTGAGTTCAATAAGAACATCAGGATGGGCTTTACTATCCTGAATGATGGTGAAGTAGAAACTCCTAATGATCACTATGTAAGGTTTATGCATCCAGATGGCATCAGTGGTGCCCAGTGTGAATTTGAAGTGTCATCGAACGGTAAGGATGAATGCCTTCAACCCCTGCTAGAGTACACCCGGATAGGAGCAATGTATGGGAAAGAAAAAGCAGAACGAGTAATGAATGCAACAATCGAAAAGACCACTGAGAGAACCGATGATGAGAAGAAAGTGATTGAGATGATTGGTTCAAAATTCCAGCAGCAGGACTTTGCCTATACGCTTAAAACCAGTTTTCGTCCTCGCTTAGGTTATTATGGTGTGGGTGATAATTGGAAAATACTTGGCACTGGCCTATACCATTTCCTGCCCAGTTATTTAATAGGCTATACCAGCTATAAGGATCAAATGAAGCGCGTGCTAACAGAATGCCTGATGTCGGGAAGAAAATATTATTTTGATTCGGAAGATGACATAAAAAACATACTGCCATACATTGAAAGCCGAGTGTATGAAATAGTGGAAGATATCTACAAGAAAGAGGGGTTTCGCGACAAGGAAAAGTACGAAAAGGCAAGAACCTTAATCAAGAAGAAGATAAGCATTACAAGAATAATAAATATATTAAGTTTAGGAACCCTGAGTGGTGAGAAGCAGAAATATGTGAACTATATTGTTGAAGGCCTGGATAAGCTTCCTGAGCAATATGCTGCCGAGCGAATGCCTCTATTTCATGTGTCGGGTGTAGATTTTATTAGGGATTTCTTTAATGAAAAAATCAAGTATCTTGGGCCACTGCGCGAGGAGCCTCGATCACTATATCCACTGGAGAGTAACGGAAACACGTTTGATCTGGGATTGAAGGGCGAGAACACGGCTGCTGTGTTTGAGAACAACAAGACGCGGAAGATAAAATACGTGAGTCCGAAGTATTTTGAGGATGGTTCAGTGAGCAAACTGCAGCCTGAGGAGGGTACACTGAGCGAAGCCATCAACAAGTGGTTGGTATACTTGGGAGTGGCAAACGAGATGAACACCAACGATAGGGGTAAGGTAGGACATGAACTGAAGATTACAACGGACATTCAGGACATGGAACAGGACTTGACTCACGTAGGTGTGGGTGTAAGCCAGATTCTTCCCATTTTGGTAATGTGTTTCCTGGCTGGTAAGGGCGACAGTATTATTCTTGAGCAGCCGGAACTGCACCTGCACCCGAAAGTGCAAACGCGACTGGCAGACTTCTTTGTTTCGATGAACGCGCTGGGAAAACAGTGTCTGCTGGAAACACACAGCGAATATCTGATTAACAGGCTGAGATATCTGGTGGCGAAGACCGACGACGAGAAGATTACCAAGGAAACGATGATATACTTCGTGGAGAAGGAAGATGGGCATTCAATATACAGGCCGATAACAATCAATAAATATGGTGTGATAGACGATTGGCCAAAAGGATTCTTTGATGAGAGTGAGGATATTGCAACCATGATTATGAGGGCTGGTGTGGAGAAAAGAAGAAGCGAAATAAAGAAGTAGTGGTGTAGGGATGAAGTACGTTTTGGAACCGATGCTATTTGCCTTTGACCAAGACTTATCTAAAGAGGCACTGACGGACTATCTGGAGGAACTGCAGACATTGGATGAGTGGTGGAATTGCCATAGAGAGGATATGTATGTACAGCAGACGGCAGAAGAGGTGTTGTGGAATAACAGCTATTATCCAATGGCCGAAACGCTGAAACCACTGATGGAGAAGCACGGCATCAATTTCATGCAGTATAATGACGTTAACAAGATAATCGTGAAGATGCTGGGCAAGTCAAAAATAATTGATAATTTTGGCGATGTGTTATGTGGTATGAAAAGCCAGAAGTTGACTCAGCCAATGAAAGTGGATGAGAACGTGAAGCGAACACAGGAATTGGATGACGAGTTGATGTCGCTGCTGTGGCATATTTTCATGGCTCACGAGATGGGAGGAAAGGAAGAGAAGTCGTTTGTGGTAATCACAAAAGGCATATCGGACATAGTGAGTGTGAAATATGAATATGAAGTGATTGAGGGTGACCAATTAGTAGAGAAGAGCAAGATTTCGAATGTAAACTGTAAGCGTTCACTGGCTGATTTTCTGAGTGACCAGACCACGCCTTTCTTACTGTGGAAAACCGCAGAACGGAAAGATGACCTGGATTTGGGCGTCAGGGTGTCGATAATGCAATGGAAAGGCGAGAGTGATATATCTAGTATTTATGATGGTTATAACTTTAAGATACAGGACTCCTTCTATGAGGACTATTGTAATGGCCACTACCAGAGCAAAGACCAGGATATAAGAAGTACCATACAGACGGTTACTGAGGCGGTAACGGACCAAAAACTGAGACAGATGCACGCCATCAGGACAGGACAGAAAGGTAGTAATCCACCGTTAATAGTACAAAACTACGATGCGCAACGGCGAGAAATTACGACGAGTATTAAACTGGCTTATTGGAAAAAAGGGCGTGAGTATAAAATAGCAAATATGCGGGAACACGACTTCTTTGAGCCTACGTGGGAGCAATAGAAGTAGGTATAGGAGATTAATAACCGTGAAAAAATCACGGAAAATTTGTTCGGGTGCAAGATTCTTAGTAATTTTGCACCCGATTTTCGTATAAACTGGATAGAATCATGATAGAGAAATTCACCGTAGAAAACTACAGGTCGTACCAACGGGAAGAAACACTGAGTTTTGTGGCCTCGAACAAAGAAAAGGGGAGCGACCAGACGCAACAGTGGTACAAGGAAATAGGCGGCAAGCGTATATTGCGTTTGTTGTTGTGCGTCGGCTATAACGGTACGGGTAAGAGCAAAATGTTCAGTGCTCTGAGTTATCTGCGCATGATTGCTACCAGTAAACCGAAAAAGCCAACAGACAAACCGGAGTACAGGCCGTTTCTGCTGGACAACGAAAGCCGTAACAAGCCTACGGTGCTTTCGCTGACATACTATGTGGGCGATACATCTTATTATTATAAAGTGCGTGTGAGTGCAGAACGGGTAGAAGAGGAGGAATTGCGAAACGTGACGGAATCTGTACAAATATATCACCGGACGTATAACGATGAGAAGGATACTGTAGTGGTGAAATTTGGAGGTGGTTGTGACATGAACAAGCAGGACAGGCAGATGTTGGAGAAAAGCGCAATACAGAATGCTACGCTGATGGCTGTGTTTGGAGGTCTGAACCTTGAAAGCAAAGTGCTGCGGGAAAACTTTGACTTCTTTGCTAAGCAAGTCAGTATGGTGAAGAAGAGCGACCAGAGTCTGGCCGACCGACTGCAGACGGGTGATAAGGAACGAGACGAGCGGGTGAAGACGCTGCTCTTGAAGCTCTTGGCAGACGTAGGGACCAACATTACCGGCTATGAGGTGGATGATGCGAGCATCAGCATTGCAGAGCTGGAGAAGAGCGGTGCCCCTCAAGTTGTGGTTGATGTGATGAAGGAACAATACCCATCGGGAATTATTTCACGTAAGAACCTAAGATTTATACATACTACTGCCGCTGAAGGCGAAAAATCGCTGGATAGTGGATTAGAATCATTGGGGACCATGAACATTGTTCGGTTGCTGGTAGTGATGTATGATATTGTGATGGGCAGGAAAACCGCGACTATAGATGAGATTGATGCCGGGATACACACCAAAGCATTGGCGTTCATTCTGAAGATGTACCTATCGATAGCGGAGGACTGCCAGATAGCAGTTGCTACTCACGATTTAAACTTGCTGTCATATGCTGGTCTCAGGAGGGACGCTGTAAGGATGTTCGAGAAAGACGAGAACGGGCATACGTACATTAGAAAACATGAGTATGTGCACAACACCATGAACTTCAAGAAGGTGTACCTGAAGAAGTTGGGTGACAAGCTGGACGAACTGATGGGCGATGAGGCTTTGTTTGCCGGGTACCAAGAGCTAGTGAGGCAATACTTGGCAGAACTGACAAACGTGAAAAAATAGCGTGACATACTGACAATTTGTCATAAACTTATGCTGATTTTTGTTTATTCCGTGAAAAAATCACGGAAATTGTAAAGATTGGCATTCTTTTTGTTTTATTTGACCTGGATTTTATTCATTCTTGGATAAGATACAGGTGAGGGGGTAATCCTCCGGTATCTATAACGTCCAAAGCTGTTCAGCGGGAATGATGAATCAGAATTCGGATTTCCCGCTTATTTTTTTTGAAAAAAATGAGGTGATGGGCTGAAAAATCCGAAAAGTTGGATAAGATACAGTTGAAGGGGCAGTGCTCTGGAGACAAATAACAAAATTATATTATAAACTTTTAAAACATTAATTTATGCAGAGAAGCATTACATTAACTGAAGAGGAGTGGGCGCGCCTAGAGGCCGTGACACCCGAAGAGAAGGAGAAGGCATTGAACAAGTTGGCGCGTTGGATCACCTACGAGATTGTGCATCGCGGTTTTGATTTAGACTACGGTCCGTTCTCGTTCTCGGCAATGGGAGGAAATGCTGTAGAGGTGATATCACAGGAGTGTTACGATGCGCTATTCGGCGGTGAGTGGCACTGGAAACCGACACGCGAGCTGAGTTCGATGCTCATCCAGATTGCCAAGAGTAAGATGGGGCACATTATCCGCGACTGGCATGCTCAGGGCCATCCGGATATCAAGCTCCAGAGTGGGCTGAACTATCGCGAGCAGGTGGAGATGGATGTAGCCCGTCAGTGGGAGGCTGAGGCCAACATGAGGGAGCTGGGTTACGACATAGCCCGTAAGGTGCTCGACGGAAATCCCAAGATGCTTGCCTACGTGGAGGCTGTGTATGAGACCAATGACTACCGTGCTGTAGCCAAGCGTCTGAAGATGACATTGAAGCAGGTTCAGGAGTTGGAGCGTCAGCTGCTCGCCTTACTTGAGGAGTGCTAACAGAAATGTAATTAAAGGGCCCGTAGGGGCAATTCTTTGCGGGCCCACTTTTAAAAATTATAGTAATAACAATTCAAAATCATCAAAAGTTGACCTACAGGGGTTAACGTAAAAAATGAAACAATTATGACAACAACAATGAACGTTATAGATCAGATCGATGCAATCAAGGCAAACTCTGTAAGCGAAAAACAATTCAAGAGTGTATGGGGTATCAGCCTGGATAATCACATGGCACGGATGATGGAGCACGTGCGCAAGACCGATGCACGTGTAAAAGAACAACGTGAATCTAAGAAGCAGTAAGGTTTATATTATCTCTGCATAAAAGGTTTACTATATAAAAGAGGATAGCTCCCGAAGTATCGGGGGCTTTCTTCGGTAAAATGGCTCGTGCTTGCACGGGCCTTTTTTCTTGCCCGCCAGATGGGCGGGAGGGAAAAGCAGATGTGCCGCGGTGATGCCCTGCGGCTCTTCTGCGTGCGGAGCGAAGGGCTCTAATGGCTGCAAGCCATTTGTGCCCGCAGCGGTGATTCTTTGCGAATCTTAATTACACTGACTTTTTCTCGTCGCAACAAAACTCAAATAGATTTGGTCCTGTATGCGACTTATCGAAAAAGTTGGATAAGAAACAGGTGTAAGGCTCTTGCAGTTGCGGGAGCTGTTTTGGTTTGAATATAATAATAAATTAATATAGGAGAAACGATTATGAAGCATTTTACTGAAAAGGAGTTTCGCTGCAAGTGTTGTGGTTCTTTAGGAACGCCACAGACACTGGCGAACATCAAAGCTCTGGTGGATGAGGTCTTAGACCCGGCCAGAGAGAAGTTAGGTAAACCCATCGTGGTGAACTCGGGCTACCGATGCCCGAAGCATAACCTAGCGGTGGGTGGTGTGAAGAACTCACAGCATATGGCTGGCGAAGCAGCCGACATTTGCTGCGAGGATAATATGTTGTTGAAGCAGATCATAGTAGAGAACGGGAAGTACGATCAGTTGATTGAGTACCCGACTTTTCTGCACGTGAGCTGGAAACGCTATGGGCCAAACAGGAAACAGAGATTAATTAAAAGGTAAGGAGGACAAACTATGGGAGCAAGTGAATGGACAAGCATCATCCTGGGTGTGCTGACACTGCTGGGTGGGTGTGGGTGGTTTGTGGAAGGCCGCAAGCACAGAGAGGCTACGAGGGTGCTGAATGCCGACTACAGGCTGAAGAACATGGAACTGGGCCAGATTTATGTGGAGCAGTTCGAGAAGAATATTGCCGATCCCCTGCGGCAGGAGGTCAGGGAACTGAGGGACGAAGTAAAGGAATTGAGAAATGAGCTGGAAACGGTTAAGGGATGCGTGTGTTATAGGGCTGATTGCCCTCATCGCATCAGCGTGCTCGACAAGCAGGCAGACGGTGATGAGTAGTACGGATTTACGGGCTACGCAAGCGCGGACGGACTCTGTGAAGGAGGAGGTGATGGTGGCGGTGCATGATACAATCATGGAGGTGACTACCATTACCGTAGACCGTAACGAGATAGGCGATACGCTGAGGATGACAACTGTGACGGACAGGCTGAGGATTAAGGATCGCGATGCAATCGCGGTGCAAAAGACGAAGACGGAGGTACGCGTGGATACTATTTATATAGAGAAGCGCGACTCCATTGAGATTCGAAGCCGACCTGAGGGAGGTCAGAGCCAAAAAGGGCAAACCTTTTCGCGCGGGCTAAAATGGGTGTTCTGGATAATCATTGCCCTGACGGGCTTTGTAATAGTAATTAAAATGTTTAATATTCTAAAGTAAAGAAAGGAAAAGAATTATGGGTAAGGCGACTGGATTGATTAAGGAGCTGAGTGGAAAGGTTGGACCGCTGATGTTCCAGCAGACGAAGAGTGGTAAGGTGGCTGTGTATGTGGCGCCAGAGGTGCCGGAGACACCGATGAGAACGAAGAAGCAGATGGAGCTGCGACTGGCCTGGGGTAATCTGGGGGCGGTGTACAGTCAGTTCCACAAGACGCTGAAGAGAAGTCATGAGGGCTTGGAGGCCGGACGGAGTGACTACAATGCTTTTATTAAGGATAACACACGCATGACGTGCGTTTATCTGAAGAAGTATGAACTGGCGAACGGTGGGTGTGTGCTGGCGCCGTACAAGATCTCGAACGGTAAGTTGCCGAGTATCTACTGCGACACGAACGAGGGGAACGTGCTGGTGACGGACATTGAGCTGGGCGAGCTGGTGATAGACGAGGAGACAACGGTGTCGGAGTTTTCGACAGCGGTGCTGATGCTGAACGAGGACTGGGAGGAAGGTGACCAGTTGACGTTCTTCTACGGTCAGCAGAGCACTGACCCGGTGACGCAGGTGCCGAGAGCGAAGATTAGGGGTATGAAGGTGAAGCTGGACGTGAGCGACGAGACACCGCTGTGGGACGTGGTGAAGGCGCTGGGATTCAGCAGCGTGGACGGGTACCTGGGTATGGACCGCGTGATAACGGACGGTGCTGCGGCGTGGGTGCACAGTCGCGAGGATGAGCAGGGAAACCTGAAGGTGAGTGCGCAGTGGCTGACGGTGGACAGCAGCGTGTTGCAGAGTTATATGGGCGACGCGGCGTTTGAGGCGAGCGTTCAGAGCTATGGCGGCATTACGAACAGGAAGGTGTTCTTGAGACCGGATGCGGAGACGAACGCGGTAAGCGGCGGATGGTTTAGCAATGGTGGCTCTTCGCAGAGTGGCGGGAATAGCGGCGGCGGTTCTTCGCAGAACGGCGGTGGAAGCACTGGTGGGAATACCGGTGGGGGAACCACCGGAGGCGAGACTGGCGGAAATACCGGAGGTAACACTGGCGGCGGTGGCCAGACTACCACTGTAGCAGCGCCGACATTCAGCGGTGAGACGCAGTTTACTGAGAGCACGCAGGTGACGATGACGGCTGAGAGTGGTGCGGAGATTCGTTATACAACGGATGGCAGCACACCGACGGCGACCTCGGGAACCGTTTATAGCGGGCCTGTGACGCTGACGGAGACTACTACGGTTAAGGCTGTGGCTGTG
>Ga0310696_10011075_pt1 | contig 10301 bp, 6 predicted proteins | sample AusTroGonzalo_MG_4_FD_203885 | JGI IMG/M metagenome (GOLD analysis project Ga0310696, IMG submission 203885) | Bovine rumen microbial communities from tropical cattle in Woodstock, Queensland, Australia - Gonzalo_02 (v2) (version 2) | ecosystem: Host-associated > Mammals > Digestive system >... | reverse complement strand
GCTGCAGCTGGAGTGGCAGCCGTGCTGGCTCCTGCCTGCGGCAAGGGCTCCAAGACTCCGACCGACACTTCCACCGGCGCTTCCGTCAACCCGGCCCCGCTCAAGGGCTATGGGCGTGCTACGGACCGGGATGTCACGATAGAACCGCCCAAGGAGAAGCCTCGCTATGATATTGTCGACAGCCATCTTCACCTGATGGATTTCCTGGAAGATACGGACGGCATCCGGGCGCTCACGGAGGCCATGGACATGGCCGGGGTATCCAAGGCCGTGCTTTTCGGAATGCCGATCGCCAAACAGTGGGACGCGAGCATGCCGGAGGCGCCGACGTATTACCTCAGCAACGACAGCCGCTGCTACTATTATTCCGCGACGGACTATATGGTCGCCGAGGAGCTCCTCTGCCAGGAGGAGTCGGTCCGGGAGCGTTTTCTTCCGTTCTGCTGCGGAGTAAACTGCAACGACCGTTTCGCCGCCGACCATATCCGCCAGCTGCTCCGTCTGTATCCGAATTTCTTCGTCGGAATCGGCGAAATCATGAGCCGCCACGACGATCTGACGGCGCTGACCTATGGTGAAGCGCCCCACGTGAACAGCGAGAGTTTCCGCCGCATCTACGATCTCGGAGCCGAACAGGGACTTCCCGTGCTCGTGCACCACAACATCACCGGCCAGTCCATGGAGAAAGTTCTCTATCTGGATGAGCTCAAGGAGGCCCTGGCTTATAACCGTGCGTGCAAGATCATCTGGGCGCACATCGGTATTTCCCGCCGCGTGGAGGTCAAGAACCTCACCCGGATCGCTGACGATCTGCTCAGGAACAATCCCAATCTATGGGTGGACATCTCGTGGCTGGTGTACGATTATTATTTCCTGGACGAGTTCCCCAATAACTACTTTGACGGGGATACCCTCGATGACTGGGTCGCGCTGATCGAGAAATATCCGGACCGCTTCATGATCGGCACCGACAAGGTGGGCCACTGGGCCACCTACCCGGCGGAAGTGGTCAAATACTACAAGCTGCTTGACCGCCTGAGCCCTGCGACGCAGGCCAAGATCTGTCGGGAGAACATCCTTTCCCTGGTTAAAAAGTATTAAGTCTGATGGGAGCATTTCATGCATATGATATCCGCGGAATCTACGGTGTGGATTTCGACAGGACGACGGCCTACAAGGTCGGCTATTTCCTTCCTGAACTGCTGGGCGCCCGCGAGGTGCTGGTGGGACGCGACTGCCGCGTCTCGTCGCAGGAGATCCACGACGCGCTCGTGGAGGGCATCTGCGACGCCGGCGCCGACGTGGCCGACATCGGCCTGAGCAGCACGCCGATGGTCTATTTCGGCACGGCGAACTACGGCTACAAGGCTTCCGTGCAGATCACGGCGAGCCACAACCCGGCCGAGTACAACGGCATGAAGGTGAGCCGGGAGAACGCCCTTCCGGTGGGCCTGGACACGGGTCTGGGCCAGATCAAGGCCTGGATCGAGGAAGGCCGTCCGACCCCCGTCGCCGCGAAGCGCGGCGTCGTGAAGGAGAAGGACATCCACAAGGATTATATCGACTTCATGATGAAGTTCAAGGGGGACTACAGCGGCCTGAAGATCGCTTTCGACCTCTCGAACGGCATGGCCTGCCTCTTTGCGCACGAGGTGTTCGGCGAGGAGCCGGAATACCTTTTCGACACCATTGACGGACGTTTCCCGAACCACGAGCCCAACCCGCTGGTGGCGAAGAACGTGGAGCCGCTCAAGCAGCTGGTGCGCAAGAGCGGCGCCGACGTGGGCGTGATCTACGACGGCGACGCCGACCGTGTGATGTTCGTGGACGAGAAGGGACAGTTCGTGGCGCCTGACCTGGTCATCGCCATGATGGCGCTGTATTTCTGCGGCGAGCGGGGCGCGAAGGCGCCGCGCGTGCTGCAGGAGATCCGCAGCTCCAAGGCGGTGGGCGAGTACCTCGCCCGCTACGGCGCCGAACTGCACACCTGGCGCGTGGGCCGCGCCTTCGCCGCGCCCAAGCTCCGCGAGATCGACGGCCTCTGGGGCGGAGAGCTCGCGGGTCACTATTATTTCAGGGATTTCTTCTACTCCGACAGCGGTCTGCTCTCGTCTCTGATCGTGCTGCGCATCGTGGCCGCCCTCAAGAAGCAGGGCAAGAGCTTCAGCCAGCAGATCGCCGAGATCGCCGGTTATTGCAACTCGGGCGAGATCAACTTCCGCCTGGAGGACAAGCCGGGCGCTATGCAGGCCGTCTGCGCGCATTTCTCCGCACAGGAGGCGCCGCTCAAGACGATGGACTTCGACGGTTTCCGTCTGGAGTTCGCCGACTGGTGGTTCAACATCCGCCCGTCGAATACCGAGCCCTACCTGCGCTTCATCTGCGAGGCGCGCACGGAGGCGCTGCTGCAGGAGAAGGTCGCGCAGACCTGCAAGTTGTTGGAAGAGCGCTTCGGCGCCAAACGTTCGTAGCATGAAGAAAAATATCCTAATTCTGAGCCTCTTACTGCCTGCCGCCCTGTTTGCGCAGGCTCCTGATACCCTTTCCGTTCCCAACGATTTCATTACCGAGCTCGGCTCCTTCCAGCAGGGGAAGGGCGCGGAGGTGGACACCCTGGACATCCAGGACGGCCGCCTGCTGCTGGTGCTGAAGGACGACCATACCTGGTACTACATCAAGAATTTCAAGATGATGGAGCAGGACAGCACCTTCGTCAAGGACTGGGTGCCGAACTCCACGAACCCGTACCAGACGCCGCTGGACAGCCTCCCGCTGCGCAATTCGATCTGCCTGGTGGATTCGGCGAGCCGCTTCGTCTGCCCCAACCAGACCAAGGTCTTCTCCCGCTTCGGCATGCGCCGCGGCCGGCGTCACCAGGGCGTGGACCTGCCGCTCAAGACGGGCACGCCCGTCGTGGCTGCCTTCGACGGCCGCGTGCGCGCGTCCACCTACAACTCAGGCTACGGCAACCTGATCATCATCCGGCATGAGAACGGTCTGGAGACCTACTACGGACACCTTTCGAAGCGTGAGGTCGAGGTGGGGGACTGGGTGCGCGCCGGCGATGAGATCGGTCTGGGCGGCTCCACGGGCCGCTCCACAGGCCCGCACCTGCATTTCGAGACCCGTTACCATGGTTTCGCCTTCGACCCGGAATGGATTGCGGACTACGAGACGGGCGAGCTGCGCAAGAACGTCTTCGTGCTGCGCCGCAGCTACCTGAACGCCTACTCGCACTATACGCCGGAGTCGATCGACGAAGAGGATGCGATCTACGCCGACCAGGAAAAGATTGTCGAGGAAGAGAAGCGCATCGCCGCCGAACAGGCCGCCATCCGCTACTACACCGTGCGGGACGGCGACAACCTCAGCAAAATCGCCCAAAGGCAGGGCAAATCCCTGAACGCCATCCTGCGTCTCAACCCCGGCATCAACCCGGACAAACTGAGCATCGGCCAGCGAATTCGCGTGAATTGATTCGTGCGGGTGAAGGGGCTCGACGCTGCGCGTCGCGGCGTTTTATAATGCGGGGGCCGTATCCCCCGCAACCCCCTGCGTCGCTTCGCTCCGATTTTTTGCTATATTTGCAGTCGCAATGCGGGTGTGTTGTAATTGGTAGCCAAGCGGGACTTAGGATCCCGTGCCGCAAGGCGTGCGGGTTCGAGCCCCGCCACCCGCACAAAAAACCGGTCTCAAGCGAGACCGGTTTTTTGTTATTCCTTGTAGAGCCCCTCGCGGGAGAGGAGGTGAGGAAGGTTGGCGAGGCCGTAGGCCGTGACGGCCTGGATGACGGCGGAGTGTTCCAGATAGGCCGGAATCAGCTTGTCGTACAAGTCGTCCTCCGTGTGCCAGATGTCGCGGTAGTTGAAGTCATAGCCGAACACGTCGCTTTCGCGGAAGGAGATGGCCGGGATGCCGTTCATCGCGAAATAGGCGTGGTCCGAACCGCCCGCGCTGGTCGGCCGCTCCTGCGGCTCGCCCTCCCGTCTGTTCACGGTGAAGGGAATCTCCGGATTGTAGTTCGTCAGCGGCTCGCAGACCTTGACGAAATCGTCGTACATCGCCGGCGGGACGGTGACGGACGTGCAGGCCAGGGGACCGCCGTCGCGGTTGAAGTAGTTCGAAATCTTCCCCCACGGAACGGTCTTCTTCTCCACGAAATACTTGGAACCCAGCAGGCCGTACTCCTCGCCGGTCCAGATGCAGAACATGATGGAGCGCTTGGGCTTCGCGCCGGCGGCGGCGAGCAGCCGTGCGGCTTCCATCGTCACGCAGACACCCTGTCCGTCATCCACCGAGCCGGTGGCGATGTCGTAGGCGTCCAGGTGGCTGCCCATGAGGACATATTCGTCGGGATACTGCGTGCCCTTGATGACAGCCAGGATGTTGTGATACTTCATCGGCCCCGGGAAGAAATGGTTCCGGATGTCGAACTCCAGCAGGAAATCCTGCCGGTCCTGCGCCTTCTGCCGGATGATCTCGAACTGGTGCTCGTCCAGCAGGATGTCGCAGGCGGTCGGCAGCGTGTCCATCGTCAGGTCGAAGCACATGGCGCGGTTGTAGAGCACCTGCATGGGGAGCTTCGCCGGGCGGATGAAGCCCAGCACGCCAGCATCCACCATCTGCCGGTACATGGGCACCTGGACTTCCTTATTGCCCTCGGCCAACTGCGCGGCGCGCGTGGAGTCCGCCTTGGCGCTGGCGTCGAGCGCGAGCCCGTTCGTCGGCCCCGTCTCGATCAGCACCCAGGCGCCCTTGAGCGCCCCTTTCACGCGGTCGAACTCCCGCTGGTTCTTGGGCTCGAGCAGGACCCTGCCCTTCTGCGGGCCGCGCGTGCCGGCCGTATAGGCGGGCGTGCCGAAATGCAGCGTCATCCCGTCTTCGGCGAGCATGCGGCCGGACCAGGGGCCGCGGTCGAAGCCGACCCCGATTGTCACCGCCTCCTGCAGGCTTACCTCCAGGCCCCAGGCGCGGAACTGCTCCGCCACCCATTCTTCCGCATGGTTCAGCATGTGCGTCCCCACCAGGCGACCTCCGATGTTGCGCGCGATATAATCCGCGTGCTCCATCGTCCGGTTGTCCGTGCGGCCCAGTTCCAGGACCTTTTTGGTAACCTTGTCCTGCGCTCCCGCGCTCAGTGCCAGCAGCGCCAGGACCAGGGAGAAGAGAAGCCGTCTCATATCAGAACGTGTATTTCACCTTTTTCAGGTCGTCGTCGGCGGAGCTGCCGCCGAAGAGGATCTCGTATTCGCCGTGCACGGGGACCATGTCCTGCGCGCTCTCGCTCCACCAGGTGAAGATCTCGTCGTCGAGCGGGACGTGCACGGTGGCCGTTGCGCCGGCCATCACCGTCACGCGCCGGAAGGCGCGGAGCGTCTTGTTCGGGCCGCCGACGTCGCCGGGCTTGCGGACGTAGAGCTGGACCGTCTCGGTGCCGTTGCGCTTGCCGGTGTTCTTGACCGTAAATTCCAGCACGCCGTCATGCACCTTGCCGGCTCCGTAGTGAAACTGGGTGTAGCTGAGGCCGTAGCCGAAGGGGAAGAGCGGCGTGCCGCGGAAATAGCGGTAGGTGTGGCCTTCCATGTTGTAGTCCTCCACCTCGGGGAGCTGGTCCACCGAACGGTAGAAGGTGACCGGCAGCTTGCCGGACGGGTTGAATTCGCCGTACAGGGCCTCCACGATGGCCGTGCCGCCTTCCTGGCCCGGATACCAGGCCTGCAGGATGGCGTCGCAGCTCTGCGTCTCGGGCACGAGGCCGAGGGCGCAGCCGGAGAAGTTCACCAGGATGACCTTCTTGCCGGCGTCGTGCAGCAGCTGCAGCAGGCGCCGCTGGACGGCGGGCAGTTCGAGGTCGGTGCGGTCGCCGCCGGAGAAGCCCGGCAACTGCACCGGCATCTCCTCGCCCTCGAGGCGCGGCGAGATGCCGCCCGCGAAGACCACCACGTCGATGCCCTCGAGACGCTTCAGCACGTCCGCTTCGTCCAGCTCCGGCAGGAAGCTGTCGTGCAGGAGCTTGGTGCGGCGGGCGTAGGCCTTCACGTCGTTGATATTGATGGCGTACTGCTTCGCGACCTCCTCGAGTTCTTCAGGAGAAAGCTGCATCAGCTGCGCCATCCGGTTGTCCGGATCGTTCTCGGGCATGAATTCGGCACCGATGATGCCGCAGCCTCGGAAGTTGACCAGCTGCGGATCACGCGCCTTGAAGGCGTCCAGCAGCGTCACGGTGGACTTCGGGACGGGATTGTAGTTGCCCCACATCATCTCCGCGTCGTCGGCGTTCGGGCCGATCAGGGCCACCTTCTGGCCGGGATGGAGCGGCAGGACGCCCTTGTTCTGCAGCAGGACCAGCGACTCGCGGGCCATCTTCAGCGACAGCGCGCGGTGCTGCGGACCCTCCACGATGGCGGGATCGAGGTCATCCCACGGGGATTCGCCGTCCATCTCGCCGAGGCGGAAGCGCTCGGTGAGGATGCGCATCAGGTTGCGGTCGAGGTCCTTCTCGTCCAGCAGGCCCTGCTCGACGGCGGCGGGAATATTGACGAAGGTGCTGCCGCACTCCACGTCCAGGCCGTTATGCACGGCCATGGCGGCCGCCTTGACGGGGCTGTCGGTGAAGCCGTGGCGCCCCCGCTCGAAGAAGTCGGGAATGGCCCAGCAGTCGGACACCACCATGCCCTGGTAGCCCCACTCCTTGCGGAGAATCTGGTCCACCAGGTAGGATGAAGCGGCGCAGGGTTCCCCGCGGAAGCGGTTGTACGCCGTCATGATCTCCTGCACGTGCGCCTTGGTCACCAGGTCCTTGAAGGCCGGGAGATAAGTCTCGCGCAGGTCGCGCTCGGAAATCTGCGCGTCGAAGCGGTGCCGGTTGGACTCCAGGCCGGAGTGGACGGCGTAGTGCTTGGCGCAGGCGTGCGCCTTGCGGACCGGGGAATCCTCCGGACCCTGCAGGCCGCGCACCACGGCCATGCCGAGGCGGCCGGTCAGGAAGGGATCCTCCCCGTAGGTCTCCATGCCGCGCCCCCAGCGGGGATCGCGGAAAATGTTGATGTTCGGCGTCCAGAAGGTCAGACCCTGGTAGACCTTGACGTTGTCGGCCGTCTCGAGGAACTTGACGCGCGCCTCGTCGCTGGCGGCGGTGAAGACTTTCTCCACCAGCGCCTCGTCGAAACTGGCCGCCATGCCGATCGGCTGCGGGAACACGGTCGCGCTGCCGTTGCGGGCGATGCCGTGGAGCGCCTCGCTCCACCAGTTGTACTGTTTGATGCCCAGGCGCGGGATGGCCGGGCTGGCGTGCATGGTCAGCGACGCCTTCTCCTCCAGGGTCAGGCGGCCGAGCAGGTCTGCGGCGCGCTGCTCCGGCGGGAGATTCTTATTCTGATAGGGGTAGGGCTGCGCGACGGCGGCTACAGCCCACAGGATACCCAGCACGAATGCCGGGAGTCGGTTTCTGCGATTCATGGATATAACGGTTATGGTTATTCAGTCGTGGTCTTGCCCGTCAGCTGGTCGGCCTTCTTGCGCATCTTGGCGGCGCGCTTGGCGCTGTCGGGATGGGAGGAGAACATCTTGGCCAGCGTGGAGGACTGCGTGCCGCCGGCGAGGTCGTTCAGCTTCTCCAGCGAACGGCACATGCCGTAGGGGTCGCGTCCCCGCTCCACCGAGAACTGGAAGCCGAAATCGTCGGCGCGGGATTCCTGGGCCTGGGAGAACTGGGCGTTCACGTAGGCCTCCGAGATGTCGCCGAGGATGGTGCCGGCCAGCTGGCCGTAGCCGCCCGCCGCGTAGATGGCCTCGCGGGCGGCGGAGCCCAGGTAGGCCCGCTTCATCGCCTTCATCGAGTCCTTGTTGACGACGTGGCCCAGTTCATGGCCGATGACGGCGAAGAGTTCGTCGTCGTCCATCAGGTCCATCAGCGCGGAGTTCACGCGCACGGAGCCGTCGCCGTAGGCGCAGGCGTTCACCTCGTTGGAACGGTACACCTTGAAATTCAGCGCCTTGCCGTCCACCGAATTGATACCGGACATCAGCTTCTGCAGCCGCTGCTGGTACTTGGCGTCGGCCATCGGGGTCTGGGCGTCGGTGTAGGCGACGGACTGCCGGCAGAGCTCCGCCACCTGCTCGTCGGAGATCGAGGCGGCCGTGGCCGCCTTCGCGCCGGCACTGGCCAGCCGGCCGTAGTCCCAGTTGATGTTGGACAGTACACTGCAACCGCAGCTAAGCAGTACGGTTAGCAGGATAGGAAAAAAACGTTTCAACATATCATTGGTTAATAGTTCGGAGCAAAGCGACGCAGGGGAGTTTGAGGGGGTACGCCCCCTCAATGAACAGGGCCGTGATCGATCCGTTACGGATCGATCTGCGAGTCTTTCAAGCCGAGGAAATAGAGGATGCCGTCGAGACCGATGGAGGTGATGTTCTGCTGGGCGTTGGCCTGCACCTTGGGCTTGGCGTGATAGGCGATTCCCAGGCCCGCGAGCGAGAGCATCGGCAGGTCGTTGGCACCGTCACCGACGGCCACGGACTGGGCCAGGTTGATGTTCTCCACCTGGCAGAGCAGGCGCAGCAGCTCGGCCTTGCGGCGCCCGTCGACGACGTCGCCGATGTACTTGCCCGTGAGCTTGCCGTCCACGATCTCCAGTTCGTTGGCGTAGACGTAGTCGAAGCCGAACTTCTGCTGCAGGAACTTCCCGAAATAGGTGAAGCCGCCGGACAGGATGGCGGTCTTGTAGCCCACCATCTTGAGGATCTTCATCATGCGCTCCAGGCCCTCGTTGAAGGGCAGGTTCTGGGCGATTTCCTCCATCACGCTCACGTCCAGGCCCTTGAGCAGGGCCACGCGCTGCGTGAAGCTTTCCGTGAAGTCAATCTCGCCGCGCATTGCCCGGGCCGTGATGGCCTTGACCTGCTCGCCGACGCCGGCGCGGGCGGCCAGCTCGTCGATGCACTCGGTGTGCACGAGCGTGGAGTCCATGTCGAAGCAGATGAGCCGGCGGGAGCGCCGGTAGATGTCGTCCTTCTGGAAGGAAATGTCCAGTCCGCCTTTCGGCAGGCCCAGCAGGGCGTTTTTCAGCGCGGCGCGATCCTCGTCGTTCAGCATGCCGCGCACGGAGATTTCGATGCAGGCCTTGGCGGCCTTTTCGTCCACGCCCTCCAGCGGCGGACGGCCGGTCAGGCGCCGGATGGCGTCGATGTTCAGTCCGTACTGGAAGATGACGCCCGTCACATCGGCGATCTGCCGGGCCGTGACCGTACGGCCCAGCAGCGTCACGATGTAGCGGTTCTTGCCCTGGCGGGCCACCCAGGCGTCATACGCCTCCCGTTCGATGGGCGTGAAGCGGATCTGCACACCCAGCTCGGACGCCTTGAACAACAGGTCCTTCATGATGAAGCCGGACTGCTCCGGGGTCGTCTTGAAGAGGATGCCCAGCGTGAGCGACTTGTGGATGTTCTCCTGGCCGATGTCCAGGATCGTCGCGTCGTACTGCGCCAGGATGGAGGTGAGGGCCGTGGTCAAGCCGGGCTTGTCCTCGCCGGAGATGTTGAGCTGGATGATTTCAATCATAATGTTGTTGGCTTACAGGCCGAGCTGCTTGAAGAAGTCGTTGCCCTTGTCGTCCACCAGGATGAAGGCGGGGAAGTCCTCGACCTTGATCTTCCAGATGGCCTCCATGCCGAGTTCGGGATACTCCACGCACTCGATGCTCTTGATGTTGTTCTGGGCCAGGATGGCGGCGGGGCCGCCGATGGAGCCGAGGTAGAAGCCGCCGTGCTTCTTGCAGGCGTCGGTCACGCACTGGGCGCGGTTGCCCTTGGCGAGCATGATCATCGAGCCGCCGTGGTCCTGGAACTCGTCCACGTAGGGATCCATGCGGCCGGCTGTGGTCGGACCCATGGAACCGCAGGCCATGCCGGCCGGGGTCTTGGCGGGACCGGCGTAGTAGATCGGATGGTCCTTGAGGTACTGGGGCATCGGCTCGCCAGCGTCCAGCCGGGCCTTGATCTTGGCGTGGGCGATGTCGCGGCCCACGATGATGGTGCCGTTCAGGCTCAGGCGCGTGCTGACCGGGTATTTGGTGAGCTCGGCGAGGATGTCCTTCATCGGCTGGTCGAGGTTGATCTTGACGGCCTCGCCCTCGCCGGCCTGGCGGAGCTCCTCGGGGATGAGCTCATAGGGCTTGTCGTCCATCTTCTCGATCCAGATGCCGTCGGCGTTGATCTTCGCCTTGATGTTGCGGTCGGCCGAGCAGCTGACGCCGAGGCCGATCGGGCAGCTGGCGCCGTGGCGCGGCAGGCGGACGACG
>Ga0310696_10011074_pt1 | contig 10302 bp, 8 predicted proteins | sample AusTroGonzalo_MG_4_FD_203885 | JGI IMG/M metagenome (GOLD analysis project Ga0310696, IMG submission 203885) | Bovine rumen microbial communities from tropical cattle in Woodstock, Queensland, Australia - Gonzalo_02 (v2) (version 2) | ecosystem: Host-associated > Mammals > Digestive system >... | reverse complement strand
GGCTTGGTTTTCTGCACCACCACAAAGAAATGGTCGTTGACCACCTGCTCCGAAACTATCTCGAAACCGCAGCTGTAAAGCCTTCCCATAATCTCCGAACGGGGGAAAACACGGTGCTTTCCTTTGGTAACGGCAAAATATATCTTCTTGAAAAACACCAGTTTCGGGAACAGCCGGTTCCAAATAAAATCGAAGATATAAACTATTGTCCTGATTACAGGCGGATAAGTGTCGTAAATAGTCTTTTTACGCACATCGCTCACCACGCCGCCGATTGCAAACACGCCCTTGTTAGGCAGTATCTCGTTCAAACGGATAAAATAGCGGTTGATGTAACGTATATCGTTGAATTTGGAGATGTTGAGCACCCTGTCTATGCCCTTGTCGTGCAACGTTTCGAGTTCCTCCATCGTTGGAGTGGTCAAAATTGCTGTACGTTCTCCGAAATCTTTGGCATGTCGCTCCGCCCATTGTGTAGGATTGTCGGGAAAATCGCTCTGCAATGTGTTGAACAAGAGCAGGGCACCGTCTTTTATGTCTTTGTCGATGTCGCTCTCACGCTGGAAACTGTCGGAGGTATATTTTCCTATCTTCTCCTCTTCGTAATAGTTTACCTCTACGATGTAAAGACGTCGGTACACGGCATACATCACAATCTCGAATATCGTCATTATGATGTACAGAACGATAAATTTCCACGACAAAGCAATATCTATCCCCAACCATCGAGCAACCAAATATATCAGCAGGAAACTCAGTGCGTTGATAAAAAACGTCATAAAAAATATCGAACGAGAATGCCTGTAACCGGTGTAGTTAAGTTTCTGCAAAAGTATAGTCACCAAAAGCCATATCACTGTAGCTATCGGCCAAAACCAATAGGGCACTCTTGCCGTAAAAGCAGTGCTTATCAACAACGTCAAAAGCGCCATCAATAAGTCCAAAAGGACAATTACCAGTCTTTGCTTTTTGTTTTGCAACATGTCGTTATGCGAAAAAATCCTTTATCTTGTCGATGATGAAATCCTGCTCCTTGCTGGTGAGCTCGGTGTGCATTGGCAACGACAACACCGAATCGGAGAGTTTTTTGGCATTGTCGAGACTCTCAGCGGTGCGGGTGATAAACTGGAATGCCTCCTGCTCCTGCAACGGCAGCGGATAGTAAATCATCGAAGGTATTCCGTTTTCTTCCAAGTGTTTTTTCAAAGCGTCACGCTTGCCGTTGAGCACCTTAAGTGTATATTGATGGAAAACATGGGTGGAATATTCCGCCTCGTAGGGAACCTCTATGCCTTTCACGTCTTTCAGACAACTGGTATAATACGTGGCGGCCTCGCGACGGGCTTGGCAGTATTCGTCGAGGTGCGGCAGCTTTACATTGAGTATTGCGGCCTGAATTGTGTCCAGACGCGAGTTGCAGCCTATCACCGAATGGTAGTATTTTTTCTTCTGTCCGTGATTGGCAATCATACGAATCTTTTCCGCCAAAGCGTCATCGTTGGTACAGAGGGCTCCGCCGTCGCCGTAGCAGCCGAGATTTTTCGACGGGAAAAACGATGTGCATCCGATTTCGCCCATTGTTCCAGTCTTGGCCTTGTGGCCGTCGCTGAACGTGTATTCGGCTCCAATGGCCTGCGCATTGTCCTCTATCACATAAAGTCCGTGTTCTTTGGCAAATTTAAGTATCGGCTCCATGTCGCAACTCTGACCGAACAGATGCACCGGAACAATGGCTTTGGTGTTGGCAGTGAGAGCCTTAACAAGATTCTTCCGCTCCACGGTGAAAGTCTGCGGATTAACGTCAACCATAACGGGTGTAAGACGTAGCAGTCCAATAACTTCGGCTGTGGCTACGTAGGTGAAAGCCGGAACTATCACCTCGTCGCCGGGTTTCAGGCCGAGGGCCATCATGGCTATCTGTAGGGCGTCGGTGCCGTTGCCGCAAGGTATCACATGTTTGGCACCAAGGTATTTGGCCAGATTTTCGGCGAAATCCTTCACCGGCTGGCCGTTTATGAAAGCCGTATTGTCGATAACCGACTGTATGGCAGCATCGACTTCGGGTTTTATCTTCTGGTACTGACCTTTGAGGTCGACCATCTGTATTTTATTCATCTACAGTTATTTTTTTATGATACGTTTTGTAACGACTTTGTTGCCATTACCAATCATACGTACAACATAAACACCGGTTGGTCTGTCTTTCAAATCAACAATGGTATTTGCGTCTTTAGTGCGGATATTGACGATTTCTTTTCCGCAAATGTCGAAAACTTTCACCCAATGTTCCTCTGTTCCGTTGAATTCTAAAACGAATCTACCATCAGAAGGGTTGGGATAGATTTTCAGTTCGGGATTCTCGGCGGTAAGGCACGAAACGTCGGGCTCGGGGTCGGGCAACTGCGGTCCGCGCATACCTATAATTGCTGCCTGATTGTAGTTGAAAGCATATCTGCTCAGGGAACCGAGGTTGAAATATCCGTCGTATAGTCCGCCCCATCCCCAGTTCATGTGAAAATAGTCATCGTCGCGGTAGCCATCGCAAATCCATACATGTCCTCCGTAGGTAGAGCTCTGTCCTCCGTAGAAAAACGGGGCAAAGCTGTCCAACTCCGCTTTAATTGTGGAAAGCCATGTTGCATCGTTGTAGTTCGACCTTTCTATATACCTTACGGTGCTCGGGTATCCGAAATAAGTTGTTATTCCTGTTACTATTCTGTTAGGACTAACCGAACTACCTCTGCTTCCGTAATTCATATTCACAGCTATGCCGCAATGCGACAGGAGTGTAGCCACGGCATCAATCTGGGTTTGTCTGGACGAGGCACTCAACTGTAAAGGCATGCTGTCGTATTCGTATGTCGTGTTGGCGAAATTTGCCGAAAGCATTCCATAATCTCCATAGCCGTTGCCATGGCTTGCATTGTTGCATGTGTACGAGTGGCTGCCTATTCCATGAACGGGGTATTTCCAATAACGCATCACTTGTCCCATCACTATTGCACCACATCCTACATAGGCATGACCGTTCGGACCGAGAGAATCCACAGGACATTTGCTGTTGTAATAAATTTCCTGATGCCATTTGGTCCTCAACAGCGGACTTACAACCACTGTAGCGTCCTTGTCGCGGGATAACTGGCTGTTTTCGAGCTTTTCCCATTCGGGATTGGCTTCCAAGTCATCCATTGCGAGGATTGAGCGTATCTCCTGCCTGTATCCGTCGAGTAAAAACCTTACATTTTCGGGGATGTTCAGTCCGTCGAAATTGCTTTCGGTGGAATATCCCAAAATCGGAGTCACTCTGTCGTCGGCACTTACGATGACAAAACCCCTGTCGATGTTGAACACATAAAAACAGGGAGTTGCAGCTTTTTCGCCCGATAAAGTAACTTTTTGGGCATACGCCAAAACAGCGGTGTTATTGACTGTCGTTTTTACAACAAAATTATTGTAATATTTCTCCGCAACTGTTCTTGCGGTATTCACATCTATGGTTTTTGCCTGCAAAGCGACAAAAACTACCAAAGATAATACAAAAAATATAGCTTTTTTCATTGAGTTAGATTATTAAATGTTTAATAATTGCCATTATATTCGTTATTTTGCTTTGCAATCTGTCTATTAGAGTCGCCCTTGTGCAAAAACACACTACCAACCGAACGGGTGTTTCGACAAAGGCATTTTTGCCATCGGATGGTAATCGCCTTTCAATCCTATGGGCTTGGCGTTGCGGATGGAATGCACAATGTTTATGCAGTTGCGGGCTTCGGATATGCGGAAACCTTCGCCGGAAAGTATTTTTTCGTAGCTTTTGGTGTGCAGTTCGGTGAAACCGGCACTGAACTCGAACTCGTCGCCGTCTATCATAATAGTGCGATAGGTGCGTTTCTCTCCCTGAACAGCGTTTGCGGGCAGGTGTTCGGCGTTGATACTGAGGAAATAACGCACGCGCGCTTTCTTAAGCCTCAAAAAACCCACCACACGGTCGTGGCTGGCCACATGAACCACGTTTTCCTGCACATCGCCGAAAATCCACGAAAGCATGTCGTAGAAATGCACTCCTATATTGGTGGCCACGCCGCCGCTCTTGTGTTCGTCGCCTTTCCACGACGTGTAGTACCATTTGCCACGCGAGGTTATGTAGGTCAAATCCACATCGTAAACTTTGTCCTGCGGACCTTCGTCGATTTTCTTCTTCAGAGCCACAATGGAGTCATGCAAGCGCAACTGCAAAATGTTATATACATGGTGTCCTGTTTCCTTCTCTACTTTTTCCAAAGCGTCGATATTCCACGGGTTTAGCACCATAGGCTTTTCACAAATAACGTCGCATCCCAGACGCAGGCCATAGCGTGTGTGGGCATCGTGCAGGTAGTTGGGGGTGCACACCGACACAAAGTCCAATTTGGTGGCGGACTCCTGAAGTTTGGTGTTGTGGCGGTCGAAAAGTTCCTGTTCGGTAAAGAAAGCCGCATCGGGGAAATAGCTGTCCATGATGCCCACGCTGTCGAAACGGTCGTAGGCCGAAAGCAGGTTGTTACCCGTGTCTTTTATGGCTTTCAGGTGGCGCGGGGCAATGTATCCGCCAACACCTATTATTGCGAAGTTTTTCATTTTTTTATGAGTTCAAATAGTTAAAAGAAAAATACTTTTGAACACGTTTTTTGCGAATTGACAAAGAAACATTTGCTCACTTAACGAGCTGAAAATGTTTTATATATGTTCTTCGAATCCGCGGAAATGAACGTTAAGTTCGTGGAGATGCTCCAAAAGTGTTCCAAGAGACGTTCCTTCGGTCATCTTTGCAAAAGCGTTGACATCCTTCGGAAAACACTTGCCACCATAGCCGAATTTTCCGTCAGGACCTGGAACGTATGTGTGGGTGTCGTTGATATAGCCGGATAGAAGAACTCCGGTGTGCACATTGCGCCAGTCGGCACCCATCTTCTCGCAATATTCGCGACAAGCATTGAAATAGGTTACCTTGTAGGCTCCGAACACATTGTGCATATATTTGGTAAGCTCGGCTTCAAGCGGGGTCATAACGGTGAACTTTTTCCCCACAAAAATTTTGGTGAGCAGTTCGTGTGCGCCAGTGAAGACCATTGTCTGTTTCTTAAAGTCCTCGATATGCGTGCGCTCGGTAAGGAACTCCGGCATATAGTGTACCTTATGGCCAGTCTCGCGACTGAGCATTTCGCTTGTGCCGGGGAGAATGGTGGTGCGAACAAACACTGGCACGTCGGGGAGCTTTTTAATAAGCTCTTTCATCAATGTCAAGTCCTGCGAACCGTCATCTTCGGTGGGCACGTGTATCTGCAAAAAAGCGATGTCGATATTGCTCAGGTCGTCATTGTAACCTTTTGGAGGGTCGCTGATAAAAAGTTTGCACTCGGGGTTGTTGTGTTCCAACCAATCCTTCAGGGCTCCGCCTACGAAGCCGCATCCAATAATTCCAACGTTAATCATAATACTTATTTTTAATTATTTTTTCTTCTTTGTAATTTGTTTTTTATTTTTTTAATTGTTTTTTATTTTTTTAAATAGCAACTGATGGTTATCTATTTTTATACATATTTTCGTAGTAACGCTCATATTCTCCGGAGGTTATGTTGTCCATCCACTCCTGATTGTCGAGATACCAGCGCACTGTTTTTTCGATGCCTTCCTCAAACTGGAGACTTGGCTCCCAGCCGAGTTCGTTTTTCAGTTTGGTGCTGTCGATAGCGTAACGTAAGTCGTGTCCGGCGCGGTCGGTGACGTAGGTTATCAACTTTTCGGAATAGCCTTCGGGGTTGCCCAAAATCTTATCCACAGTCTTGATAATCACCTTGATAAGGTCGATATTCTTCCATTCGTTGAAACCGCCGATGTTGTAAGTGTCGGCAATGCGACCTTTGTGGAAGATAATGTCGATGGCGCGTGCGTGGTCTTCGACAAACAGCCAGTCGCGGACATTCTCGCCCTTGCCGTAAACCGGAAGGGGTTTGCCGTGACGGATATTATTGATAAACAGGGGTATCAGCTTTTCGGGGAACTGGTAAGGACCGTAGTTGTTGGAGCAGTTTGTAACAATGGTAGGCATTCCGTAGGTGTCGTGGTAGGCACGTACAAAATGGTCGCTGCTGGCCTTGGCTGCCGAATAGGGCGAGTGGGGCTGGTATTTGGTGTCCTCGGTAAAGAACTTGTCGCCGTAGGGCGGATTGCCTTCGGGTTTGGTTAATTCGAGGGCTCCATAAACCTCGTCGGTGGAGATATGGTAGAAACGTTTTCCCTCCCAGTTGCCGTCCCAGGTTACTTTTGCGGCCTGCAGCAGGGACAAAGTGCCCATCACGTTGGTTTTGGCAAAAGTGAAGGGGTCTTTTATGCTGCGATCCACGTGACTCTCGGCGGCAAGATGGATTACCCCGTCTATCTCGTATTGTTTGAACACCTCCAGCATCTTGTCGAAATCGCAGATGTCGGCCTTTACAAAAGTGTAGTTGGGTTTGCCTTCTACATCCTTAAGGTTGGCCAAATTTCCGGCGTAGGTCAATTTGTCGAGGTTAACAATTTTATAATCAGGATATTTGTTGACAAACAAACGTACTACATGTGAGCCTATAAATCCGGCTCCACCGGTTATCAAAATATTTTTCATTGTTGTGATTTTATAGCTTTTAAACAGATTTTCAACGAGTCGCGCCAATAAGGCACTTCCACTCCGATGGATTTTATCTTTTCTTTGGAAAGGACGCTATACGACGGCCTTTTCACAGGAGATGGATATTTGTCTGACTCGATGGGGTTTACAATAATATTAATGTTGCTTTCCTCGAAAATGGCTTTGGCAAAGTCGTACCACGAAACGGCTCCTTCGTTGGAGAAATGGTAGATGGTCAACCCTTTGATGCCGCTGTCCAGAACCTTCATCAAGGCACGAGCGAGGTCGGTGGCGTAGGTGGGCGAGCCCACTTGGTCGTAAACCACGTTCAAAGTGTCGCGCTCGTTAGCTACACGGAGCATCGTCTTTACAAAATTTCCACCAAATTCAGAATAGAGCCATGCGGTACGTATTATCGCCACATCGCAACCTACTGATTCCAAGGCTTTTTCGCCGTCAAGTTTGGTGGAACCGTAAACTCCTGTCGGAGTCGTAGGGTCGGTCTCTTTCAAGGGATGACAGCCTTCGCCGCAGAAAACGTAGTCGGTGGAGATATGTACCAAAGGGATATTCAATTCCTTGGCTGTTTCACCCAACACTTTGGTACCCTGACAGTTGATTTTCTCTGCCAGTTCCTGTTCGGTCTCTGCCTTGTCCACAGCGGTATATGCCGCACAATTGACAATGGCTTGAACGGCGTTATCCCGCGCGAAATCACCAAATTGACGCTTGTCGGTAATGTTGAGTTCGGGCACATCGGTGAAAAGGAAAGTGTGATGCGGATAATCTCCGCTGATTTTCCTCATCGACCTTCCGAGCTGACCGTTGGCACCAGTAACAAGTATTTTCATCGGTTTTTAAAAGTTAAACTCCAACGAATCGGCAATTTCGGCCAAAACGGGATGGTGTTTGTCCTTTTCAGAAAGTATCACTTCGTCGGAAGGTATACGCCAGTCGATATCCAGGGCGGGGTCGTTCCAAGCAATGGCGCCTTCGCTCTGGGGAGCGTAGAAATTGTCGCATTTATACTGGAACACCGCCTCCTGACTAAGCACTGCAAAGCCGTGGGCAATGCCTTTAGGCATAAAAAACTGCAGATGGTTTTCTGCCGTTAGCTCCACAGCCACATGCTTTCCGAAAGTGGGCGAGCCTTTGCGAATATCCACAGCCACATCCAAAACCCTGCCGACTATTACACGAACAAGTTTGCTTTGTGCGAACGGCGGTTTTTGGAAGTGAAGTCCGCGTACCACTCCGTAACGCGACTTGGACTCGTTGTCCTGCACAAAATCCACTTTACCGACTTTTTCAGTAAAGTCCCTTTCGTTGTACGACTCGAAGAAATAGCCACGGTCGTCGCCGAAAATAGTCGGCTCCACGACCAAAACGCCCGGTATCGCAGTTTCTATTACTTTCATCGTTAGATTGTTAGAAACCTCTTTCGGCCAGACGCATAAGGTACTGACCGTACTGGTTTTTTATCATCGGTTGGGCTATTTCTTTCAGACGTTCAGCCGAAATCCATCCTTTTTCAAAAGCGATGCTCTCCAGACAGGCCACCTTGAGTCCCTGACGTTTTTCCAGCACCTCGATAAAGGTGGAAGCTTCGGACAGAGAGTCGTGAGTGCCAGTGTCGAGCCAAGCGAAACCACGTTTGAAAATATTGACTTTCAGCTGTTTATCTTCCAAAAATCGCTGATTCACAGTAGTTATTTCTAACTCTCCACGAGCCGAGGGTTTAATGCTTTTTGCCACTTCCACCACCTTGTTGGGATAGAAATAAAGTCCCACCACAGCGTAGTTGCTCTTTGGATTCTGAGGTTTTTCCTCGATGGACAAGCAGTTGCCGTTTTTGTCGAACTCGGCCACGCCATAGCGCTCTGGGTCGGCCACCCAGTAACCGAACACCGTAGCTTTGTTTTCTTTCTCAACGTTGTTTACAGCGTCGTTGAGCAATTCCGAAAAGCCGTTGCCTTGGAAAATATTGTCGCCAAGCACAAGGCAAACGCTGTCGTTGCCGATGAACTCCTCACCTATTATGAAAGCCTGTGCCAAGCCATCGGGAGAAGGCTGTTCGGCATACGAAAAATTCACGCCATAGTCGGAGCCGTCGCCAAGAAGTCTTTTGAATCCCGGCAAGTCCTGAGGGGTGGAGATTATAAGTATGTCGCGTATCCCAGCCAGCATCAGAGCCGAGATGGGGTAATACACCATCGGCTTGTCGTAGATAGGCAGCAACTGTTTGCTAACGCCTTTGGTGATGGGGTACAGTCTTGTACCCGAACCACCTGCTAAAACTATTCCTTTCATTAATTGTTCGATTTACTTCCTAATTTAGTTTTGATACGCTTCTTCACTTTTGTCTTAGTGCCGTCTTCGCCGTAAACATAACCGTAACCATAGCCATAGCCGTAACCATAGCCGTAGCCACTGCCGTAGCCGTAGCCGTAGCGATGTTTAAGCAACGGTACATCGGTAAGAACGATAGCCATGTTGCTGAGTTTCTTTTCATCGTAAAGCTGTTGTACAAACGGGAACAGACGTTTGTTGAACACTTTAACCCTCATCACGTAAAGGGTGAGGTCCACACAACGGTTGATGATAGCTGCATCGGCAACCAAGTTGGAAGGTGCGGAATCGAATACCACATAGTCGTAACGTTCCTTCAACGATTCGATAAGATTGTCGAAGTCGGGCAGATAGAGAAGCTGAGTAACATTGGGGGCGATTTTTTCGCATACGATATAGTCGAGATTGGGCGACAAAGAACTGTGGTTTATAATACGGTCGAGATTCTTTTCGCTACTTATCAAATATTCGATAACACCGTGGCGGTTGGAGCTGTCGATGATTTTCGAGAGGGAGCGTTTACGGCAGTCCAAATCGATGAGAACCACCTTTTTGCCGAGATTAGCCATTGTGGTGGAGAAGTTCATTGCGGTATAAGTCTTACCTTCGTGAGGCAGCGACGAAAGGAATTGTATCACTTTCTTGTCGGAAGAACGCATAAAGAACTGCACATTGGAATACATGATACGGAAAGCCTCTGTAACTGTGTCGGTGCCTCCTTCGGTAACAACAAGCTCCATACCTTCCTGTTCTTTGCTTTTTTGAGGTATTTCGCAAAGGATAGGTATCGAAAGAGCTTTTTCCACATCGGTCTTTGATTTGAGACGGTCATCGAGGAGCACAAGCAGCAGCATTACTCCGAGAGGAATTGCAATACCGCAAAGTACGCCCATTGTCATATATTTCCGTTTGTCTGGCGAGATGCGCGATGTGGCACCGGCGGCCTCAACGGTCTTGGCGACATCCTCCGACACTGCCAGCGCAAGAGCCACTTCCTCGCGTTTGTTCAGAAGATAGAGGTACAGCGATTCTTTGATTTTCTGCTGACGCATAACATCGGTAACAGCTTTTTCGCTGTTGTAGATGTTGCTCACATACTGCTTGGCGAGATTTTCCTGACGGTGGGCGTTCTGAATCCTCATTTTTATGGATTGCTGGAGGTTTTTCACAACCACCGACACCCCTTCGCGGGCCGATTCCAACGATTGCGACAGACGTTTTGTTGCAGGGTTGTTTTCGCCGTGTATCGAAAGCGATTCATCGTACTGCATTTTGGTATCGTTGTATTTTTCGATAACACGTTGCAG
>Ga0310696_10011073_pt1 | contig 10302 bp, 7 predicted proteins | sample AusTroGonzalo_MG_4_FD_203885 | JGI IMG/M metagenome (GOLD analysis project Ga0310696, IMG submission 203885) | Bovine rumen microbial communities from tropical cattle in Woodstock, Queensland, Australia - Gonzalo_02 (v2) (version 2) | ecosystem: Host-associated > Mammals > Digestive system >... | reverse complement strand
ATTGTCCGCGCTCAAGCTGGTGAAGATTGGCCTGAATTTGTCCGCTTTTGTGTAAGCCAAGGTTGGTATGGTGTAGAAAACCTTGCCCACATCCCTGGCAAAGTTGGGGCGGCACCTGTGCAAAATATCGGTGCGTATGGCATGGAGTTGAAAGACAGTTTCTTGCAATGCGAAGCTATCGAACTGGCCTCAGGTAAGAAATGCGTTTTCACCAAAGAAGAATGTCGTTTCGGTTATCGTGAAAGCATCTTCAAAAGTGAGTTGAAAGGGCAATATGTCATTACCTCAGTGGACTTTTTGCTGAAGAAAAACGCCCCGCTCCACCTCGAATATGGCAACATCAAAGCCTATTTGGAACAAAACGGCATTGAAAACCCGACTTTGCAACAACTCCACGATGCCATCTGTGCCATCCGTGATGCCAAACTGCCTGATGTGAAGCAGATTGGCAGTGCAGGCAGTTTCTTTAAGAATCCAGTTATCGAAAGAGAACAATTTGAAGCTTTGCAGAAGGATTATCCCAATATTCCGCATTATGATGAACCCGATGGTAAGGTGAAAGTTCCCGCTGGATGGTTAATTGAACACTGCGGCCCTTCGACCCTTCGACAAGCTCAGGGTCCCCAAAGCTCAGAGTCTGTTAGTTGGAAAGGTTGGCGCGACGAGCATGTGGGTGTTTATGAGAAACAGGCACTCGTCTTGGTGCATTATGGCGGCGGAAAGGGTCAGGACATTGTGGAACTGGCCAAGAAAATCCAGGATTCCGTGGAAGCGAAATTTGGGATTCAGATTAGTCCTGAGGTGAATCTTGTTTAGAAAGAAACATAAAATTAGATAAAATATACTTTATTTTATAATGATTTGTTTTAGTTAATCTAAACTTTACTATATTTGCAGGCAAATTGCAAATGACATGATAAAAAGATTTTCGGACACAGAAATTCTCCAATTGCTCGGACTGCGATTCAAGCAATACCGGGTAGCTCTTGGACTCACGCAAGCTGAACTATCGACAAAAGCTGGCGTATCCGTGATGACCATCCACAAATTCGAAACAGGCACAGCCAAGAACGTTACAGCAACAACACTGATTTCACTCATGCGCTATACTGGACTCATTGAGAATTTAGACGGTCTGATTCCAGACATACCCGAATCGCCCTATTCCAACCTCAACGGCAAACAAAGAGTAAGACATCATGGCATCAAGAAACAATAAAGACATCCAAACCCTTTTGGTCACCCTCTGGAACGTGAACATAGGCACGCTTCAATGGAACCCACGCACAGGCAACAGCCTGTTCTGGTTCTCTCCAGATTATTTTGAAGAAGGATTTGACATCACGCCCATCACATACCCAAAGGCCACACAAAGCCCTGCCATAGCCATTCACGGACTTAAAGAGCCAAAGATTTACCAAGGACTTCCTCCATTTTTGGCCGATTCATTACCAGACCGCTGGGGTAATGCTGTGTTTGACCAATGGTTCAAAGACGAAGGCCTGCACGAAAAAGACAAAACACCACTGACGAAACTCTCGTTCATCGGAAAACGTGCCATGGGTGCTTTGGAATTTTACCCCGTGTTAGACAGTGGCTTCTACGACAACGATATAGTCAAAATCGACCGCCTGTATGAACAGGCCAAGCTAATCGAGGAACAACTTGCGGGAAAGAGTATTTCCGCTGGAGAGCCTCTCACCCGCCGTGCATTGACTGCTATAGGAACCTCTGCCGGTGGCCGCCAGATGAAAGCTATCATCTCCATCGCTCCCGACGGAAGCATCCATTCCGGACAAACCAGTGCCGATACCGAATACGAGCATTGCCTCATTAAATTCAATACTCCAGAGCATGCATTGTCAGAGACCGAGATGACCTATTTCCAAATGGCTCGACAATGCGGCATCACCATTATGGACAGCCGCCTAATCGAGGTGGAAAACATACGGCATTTCCTGATACGACGTTTCGACAGAAGAGATGGGAAGAAATTGTTTGTACAGACCTTGGCCGCCATCAATCCCGACGCACACAGCTACGAAGAACTCTTCAGCACCTGTCGCGAGCTGGAAATCCCCAAACCTGAAATCGACGAGCTTTTCCGTCGTGCCGTGTTCAACGTCCTAACCAACAACACCGACGACCACGAAAAGAATTTCTCGTTCCTGATGTCACAGAACGGAGAATGGCATCTGACACCCGCTTATGATTTGACCTTCATCATCGCTACTAACGGCATCGAGGCAGAAAAACGTCACTGCATGTCCATCGGCGGAAAATTCGAGAACATCAACATTGATGACCTCCTACAATTAGGCCGTGACAATTCTGTGAGGAATCCAGAAGATGTGATAAACGCAGTGATGAAAGGTACCGCCAATTTTGAAACATTGGCTGCTGCTAATGGTGTGGACAGTTTCCATATAGAGCTTATTTCGCAGCGGCTTTATGAACTTCGTGGTGAGACTCCAGAAAGATCTTCTTTCAGCTTCGTGTCAGAGGACGGTTTCAAGGTGTCTGACATCCGCTTCGAACGCACGACAAAAGGCAATATCCATCTTTTGGCCATGGTGAATAATCGTGAAGAAAAGTTTGTTATTACCCCAAAGAAAACGGTCTACAAAACCATTCTTGATGCCGGATTCAATCGTATGTCCGATGAGGGAAAGAAGGCTTTAGTAGAGCAACTCCTTTTGACAAAAATCAGGAATCGAAGTGTTTAATGTTGCGATAAAGCCCCAACCAAATCCATAACCTTCTGGAAACCATGCCGTTCGCAATATTCCTTCATCCCTTCGGCGACCTTTACGGAAACAGCAGGATCAATAAAATTGGCCGTGCCGATTTCGATGGCGGAAGCACCGGCAAGCATGAACTCCACGGCATCAGTAGCGTTGGAGATACCACCCAAACCCACTACAGGAATCTTCACCGCCTTGGACACTTGCCAGACCATCCGCAAGGCCACTGGCTTCACGCAGGCACCCGACAAACCGCCAGTTATCACGGACAATTTCGGTTTGCGCTTCTCAGCATCAATGGCCATGCCCATCAACGTGTTAATCAACGAAACCGAGTCGGCACCTGAAGCCTCGGCTGCCAAGGCGATTTCGGCGATGTTGGTCACATTCGGCGACAATTTGACCATCAGGTGTTTATGATACACCTTGCGCACCTCGGAAACCACTTGCGAGATGCCTGCACAAGTCACACCGAAAGCCATGCCACCTTGCTTCACGTTGGGACAAGAGACATTCAATTCTATGGCGGGAATCTTGTCCAAAGCATCCACCATCTCGGCACCCTTCACATAATCCTCCAAAGTGGAGCCAGAAAGATTGAGCAGGACATTGGTGTCAAAATCCTTAATACGCGGATAAATCGTGTCGATAAAATACTGGACACCTTTGTTTTGCAGTCCGACGCAGTTCAACAATCCCGAAGCCGTCTCGGCCATTCGCGGATAGGGATTACCTTCGCGCGGATGCAAAGTCGTGCCTTTCACGATGATGCCGCCGAGTTGCGACAAGTCCACGAAATCGGTGTATTCCTCTCCGTAGCCAAAAGTACCCGAAGCCGTCATCACAGGGTTGCGCAGCACCAAGCCACGACCCAAATCTATCATCATGTTCACCATTTCAACCTCCTTGTGTTAAAAACAGGTCCTTCCTTGCAGACGCACACGTGGCCATCAACGGTGTCCTCCACGCAGCAGAGACAAGCACCGAGGCCGCAAGCCATCAAATTTTCCAACGAAACCTCGCACCAAACATCCTTTTCAGCAGCCAGTTTCGCCACCGCTTTCATCATGGGCTTGGGGCCACAGACATAGATTTTGTCAAAGTTTTGCTTTTGCCAAACCGAATGTTGCGTTACGAAGCCTTTCTCGCCAAGTGACCCATCTTCGGTGGTCACGAAAGTCTCGCCAAGTTGCTGGTAATCCGTCAACCGAAGCAAATCCGATTCAGATTTTCCGCCCAAGAGCAAAGTGGGCCGAATCCCTTTCTCGACCAACACTTTGGCAAAGTAATACAAGGGCGCGATGCCGATGCCGCCACCAACAAGCAAACACCTCTCTCCTTTTTCGGGAAGAGTAAAGCCATTACCCAAAGGCAACACCATATTAATACCATCGCCCTTCTCAGCCGCTGCCAAATGACGCGTCCCCTCGCCTACTTGTTGCACCAAAAGCGCAATCTCGTTTTTGGCAAAATCCACATCATGAATAGAAATCGGACGACGCAAATAGGTGCTTGGCGAACCGTCAACACGCACTTGGACGAACTGCCCAGGCTTGATGTCGGGCAAAGGCCGCTCAGAACGTAGCCGCAGCAACACCGAGCGACCGTAGTCCTGCTTCTCAACTACTTTGAAGTCTGCAATCTGTTTTGTCATGTTTCTGACTTTTTGAGGGACAAAAATACAAAAAAAGCCGCATAAAGCGGCTTCCAACCAATAAATCCTATGAAAAACATTACTCTTTTTCGGCAGGTGTTTCAGTTGCTTCAGGCTGGGCCTCAGGCTCCTCGGTGAAGTCAAGCAGACCCTTGTCGTTGAGCATCTGATACCAGGCAAAGACTTTCCTCATGTCGGAAGGATACACGGCCTCCTCGTCATAATCGGGCATGACGAAGGCGAACTTCTCGCGCAATTCGTCGTTTGAAGCCTTCTTATAGTCAAAGTCGACCTTGTCGCCCATCTTCTCGTGGATCATCTTGAAGACTTCCTTCAGCGGACGGTCCTCGTCTGTGGAGAAAATGGAGATTTCCTCAAGGGAACTCATGCGGTCGCGGGCAAAGGCCGGCGAGCACTTTCCATCGACAACCGATTCAACAATAAGTCTTCCAATGGCCTGGGACTTAATCTGATACAGCCCAGATTTTCCAGATATTGAAACAATTTTGCTTAAATCCATAGTTCAATCTTTTTCAAAAACGGCTGCAAAAATAGGAAAAAGTTTGGAAAACGGTGACTTTTTTATAACTTTGCAGCCATTATAAAAACACATTTACATCCTCAAGACAAATAAAACATTGAAGTTATGACGCTTACAAAAGAAGAATTCAAGACCTTGGTGATGCTCTACGCCGCCAACATCGATGGAAACATCCAATCGGAAGAAGTGAAAGTGATGCTCAAGAAAAGCAATTTCGACACCGTAGAGAAAGTGGAAAAACTCTTTTCCAAGATGAGCGACATGGAGGTGCTTGAATGCATACGTGAGAACAAGGCTCTATATGCCGCTACCGAAGCTGACCGTATGGATTTAATAGCTAATGTATGTGCTGTTATTGAAGCCGATGAGGTATGTTCGGTGATGGAGGAGCAGATGGTTAGGGGGATGAGGAGGGTTTTGGAATAATACAATAACCACATCACGCATGCCCGTACCAACCAAACCCAATGAACAACGTATACGCCACGACGGCGATTTCACTTGGGAGCAATTCGCCAAGGATTGTGTGCTCAATAAATATGTTCTCGTCGTAGGTAGCGAAGCTGTCCTCAACCGCGATGTCAACACTGATGCGAAAGGTAACAGCCAAAAGCTGCTATTCGACCTCTCCTTACGCCAAATGGCAACAAATGGTGAAACATTCGACAAAGGCGAATACATTCAACTGAAAGAAAAGTTCTCCAGTTTCACGGAAATGTTGCGGGAACGAAACAGCCACCGAGTGAAGGAAAGCGTACTGGAAACAATAAGAAATAACAATTTTGAGCCATGTTTCAATGACGAAATCGAGCCTTCGCTGATGCAATTGCTCCAGACGCGCTGTTTCCGTGTGGTGCTCTCCACCACCATAGACCCCTATGTCGAAATCGCGATGGCGAAAGTGTGGGGCAAGGGCAACTTTGACATCATCCAAATTGAAAACGCTCAGCAGTCGTTCAAGCAGGTTAGTTTCGACGAATTTGGAGTCACAAGGCCAGTGCTTTGCTATGTTTTCGGCAAAGTGGATGTAGAGAAAACACTGTCAGAGAACCGTTTCGTGCTATCGGAGAATGATGCCATGGAGAAAATCTCCAACTGGTTCGAGAATCAGAGAAACAATAATTTCCTGAGATATGTGCGCAGTTTCCGCTTGCTTTCGGTTGGTTGCCAGTTTGACGACTGGATGTTCCGCTTCTTCTGGTATCTGTTGCGTGGCAATACCGGCACGGCTGCGAGTGGACAGGTGGCCGTCGAAATCAAGGACGACGTCAAGCTGAAACATTATCTTGAAAATGAGAAGGTGAAGATGTTTACCGATGCCCGTTCCTTTATGAAGGAAGCTGCGGAACGCATCATTGCCGCTACTGATGTCGCCTTGCTGCCAAGGAGAGAGAACGGTGTCTTTATCTCTTACGCCCATGAAGACCGCTACATTGCCCTGCCGCTATTTAACCGATTGCACAACGCTGGTGTCAATGTGTGGCTCGATGAAGAAAAGTTGGAAGGCGGCGCAGAATACGAAAAGCGCATACGCAATGCCATCAACACCTGCCAGGTTTTTATGCCTATCTTGAGCACCCAAGTGAAAGACGACTTGCTTTCTGGCAATATCACTCACCGTTGGTACCATCAGGAATGGAACTGGGCGCAAAACAGGAAAAACGACGAAAATGCTCTCAACGAAAACAGAACAGCCAATTTCAAGATGATTCCCATTGTTGTTGGTGACTACCGTTACAGCGAAGCCTACCACCAGCAGCTGCCCACTTGCATTGCGAATGCCACGGCCTTTGAAACAGCCAAGGACACATTTGAACATCTTATCAGTCTTACCAACTATAACCCCCTGCCGCTATGACGAAGAAGAACCCCTGGCGAGGATTAGCATCATACGATGAACCTCAAGGTACAAGTGACGACTACCTGTTTTGCGGTCGCGACGAAGAAACGATGGACTTGGTACGCCTCATCGACAACAACTTGTTTGTCACCTTATATGGCAGTTCGGGCATCGGTAAAACCTCGCTGCTGAAGGCCGGTGTCATCCCTATCCTGCGTAGAAAGGATTATTTTCCGCTTTATGTACGTCTGTCACAGGAATCAGAAGAGCTTTCATACGCTGAAGCTATCGTGAGAAAGTTACGGAATAGCGGCTTGAAAGAAGAACGCAGTATAGCCTTGGAGCATTCTAATGGCCACGACCGTCTCTATCTTTGGAATTATTTTGCCACCACACGTTTCTTTAATGCAGATGGACGCGAAGTGTATCCTGTCATCATCCTCGACCAGTTTGAGGAGGTGTTTCGCGATGCAGACAAGCGCAAGGCAGAATTGCTGCTCCAGCAGATCTATCTCTTATTAAGTGATGAACTGGAAATGCCCGACAGTGAGGGCTATAATGCTGACACCAACTACCGTTTCTTGGCCTCTATTCGTGAAGATTTCCTGTTTGTTTTAGAAGACAGCATTGACGAGCTCTCGTTTGATTTGTACAAAAACAACCGTTATCGTCTCCGTGCCATGAACAGTGAGCAGGCTCGTCAAGTTGTATTAGGGCCAGGGAAAGGCTGTATCGAACCGGAAAACAGTGAGACTATTGCAAACCAAATTGTGTCACTTGCAGAACGCAACAGAAAAAACGATATTGACACACTACTTCTGTCGCTTATATGCTCAGAACTTTATAATGTCGCCAATCAAAAGAAAACGATTATCACAAAGAATCTAATTGATCAATTAGGGGATGACATTCTCGGCTCATTTTATGGGAATACCATAAGTTCAGTTTCGAATAGTACAATTGTTTATTTAGAAGAACACCTGCTTACGCAAAGTGGGTTCCGTAATTCTGTTGCATACGAAGACATCCTTCACGATGGGATTAGCAAAGACGATATTGAAAAGCTTGTCTCTATGCGTCTGCTTTGCATTCAACGCTCTAGTGGTGTGGAACGAGTTGAATTCACACACGATGCTCTATGTAAAATGGCAAAAAAACATAGAGACACACGATTAGAAGGCAAACAAAAAAGGAAGGACATTATCGTTGGGCTTCGGTTTGCAGCAATAACAACGATTTCCATATTACTGCCATTAGCCTGTCTTTTGAAAGAATATAAAGAATTCGGAGACTATGATTTCTTATGGATGATTCGCAAAGCACCGATTGCTGGTTTAGTACTGGTTTCTTTTTATGCCATTTTTCGTATATTTTTTATTACAAACATATCTGACCACTATAAAAAAACCACTAAATACTTAATTACTGGAGTGTTATCATTTTTGATGATTAACGATTTCTTTATTCCATCACCTTTTATAATGATGAACTCCCTGATTCCAACACTGATTATTGAAATACTTTTGTTAATTGCATATTTTGCAGAACGGTCTTCAAATAACAGCGAACTTTTCCCTATAATTAAGTATGCATTACTACTTGCGTTACTAATAAGTATAATGAATATTAGCGTTTTGCTATCTGATTTAGTCGTTTGCTTATTATCTCTTTGTGTACTATATCCATACTGCTATACGAAAGAAAAGAATGCCTTTTGGACATCTTTTATTTCGTTAATTTTATTATCTAGTTGTAATTATGCGCCTTCTGTCAGTTATTTGCTTGGTTATGAAGAGGAAAGTATGATGGTTGCAATGACTATTCTGTCTGTTGTTATTTCTGCCTATTATCTAATCTCATTCAAAAGGACTAAATCTTCAGATGAAGCATGGGATTACTGTATATCTTTGAATTTCTATGAAAAACATCCATTTTTTATAAAATACACATCTTTCCTTTTGCTTTTCTGTTTGTGTTTCATTGCATTTATCATTGGATTAACCTTGCATGATAAGTGTACTATTTTAGGTATATCATGTCTGGGCATTGCGTCATTCATTTTAGTGTATTTCCTATTATTTCGAGATAGTAAATCTTTACGCTCTAACGAGAATTCATGGGTAAAAAGCATTAGAACAGCTATGGATACCCCTCCAACGTTGCGATTTCACTACTTGTTATTAGCAATGGTTGTATTAATCGCATTATCATTCTCGCAGTATCTTCGATGGCATTTATTATGGATGATTTCATTATGGATGATTTCGGCCTTAATAATCGTCAGGATATACAATAAGAACAGAAACAGTAAATCCATCTTTAAACATATAATACTATGGTTTGTACCGTTTGTTTTCGTCCCATTGCTTTGTTTTGGGTACAATGTGTTCACTCTTCCGCAATATGCACGTGTCTACAAAGGAACCATTAATATTGGTTCAATTTTCAGATTTATGAAAATAAAAAGCAGCGATGAATCTATTGGCTTACGAGACAGAACTAACATCGTTATACCTGCTGAATACAAAAGAATAATGCTATTTCAATATTATGCTAAATATTTAGGAGGTGCCAAATTTCCTTACAGTTTGGAAAAAAACGAAGGTGAATACCAAGCCTATCAGTACCCCGGAAATTCTGTCCCCAAAATTCTATTTCTTGCAATTGACCCCAAAGGGGATAATCATATTTGGGATTGTTCAGAACATCTTTCAATGAATAATATATGTTCAACTGTAATAATGTCGGATTATGAGAACCTTCTTAAGTATAACCCACGATTAGGGCAAGGAGGCGTGTATAAATTCTATTTGAATAGTCTTATTGACAGAAATGTCAATGAACAGGTTTTGCGGGAAAAAGCGTCACTGTTTCTCAATAACACATTAAATACGGTGGGAATTGAAATCAATACAGAAGGAAAAGTCAAATATAACTCCATTGGCAAAGTGGATTTAAAAACAATGCTTCGCACATTAGACGAATCTTCTCAATTATTCCCATATCTTGAGAATTTTTCCGCAATAGAAAGGCAAATAATTGATTCCATTATACCAAAATGTCACGATTATGATTCTCTAGCTCATAGAATAGACTATGCAGGGATTGCACGTTGGCGAATGCTTTCTCAAGACTATTCGAAAGCAGAATCGGATGCGAGGAAATCTTTAAAAGAGTCTTCTTCTCCATACAACTATGCTCATATCCCACTTATTGAATCTTTTTATTTTACCCAGCAATACGATAGCGCTTTCCTTTATCTTGATAAATACCTAAATAAAGAATGCTTTGTTCCTTTTGTTCCTGGTTACCTTCATTCACAATTTATACCCTACATAGATACTGCAAGAGGTCCGTCCTCGGATAAACGCATATTTCTTGGCGATGCTATTTGGCAAGACTTTCAATTCTACAAAAAAATGGGTTGGATTTCTGACACATTATCTCCATCATATTTGATGTTGATGTCCAAATTAAAAGATAATGCAAATAATCGTCCGTATTCTTATGCTTTAAGGAGGGG
>Ga0310696_10011072_pt1 | contig 10302 bp, 6 predicted proteins | sample AusTroGonzalo_MG_4_FD_203885 | JGI IMG/M metagenome (GOLD analysis project Ga0310696, IMG submission 203885) | Bovine rumen microbial communities from tropical cattle in Woodstock, Queensland, Australia - Gonzalo_02 (v2) (version 2) | ecosystem: Host-associated > Mammals > Digestive system >... | reverse complement strand
TGCACGTATCGAGGGTCACGATGTGACCGACGACCAGTGCAGGCAGCTCCTCAGGAAAGCATCAGAGATGTATCAGAGGCACAAGATGGATCAGAACGAGTCCGCTGGAGTCATGGCGGCCCACTCCATCGGAGAGCCCGGTACCCAGATGAACATGCGTACCTTCCACTACGCCGGAGTCGCGAACATCAACGTTACCCAGGGACTTCCCCGTCTGATTGAGATTGTGGATGCAAGACGCATCCCCAGTACTCCTTCGATGGACATCCCTCTCGAGGGAATCGCTGCCCACGACGAGAATGTCGCACGTCTTGTGGCATCCAACATCGAGGTCACATCGATCCTTGATGTCGCTACAATCGACACTGACATCACCAACATGATGCTCATCGTCAAGCCCGACATCCGCAAGATGGAGGAGAGGCACCTCGAGATAGAGGAGCTCGTGGACAGGCTCAACAAAGTGAAGGCCGTTCGCGGAATGGTCAAGCAGAACGGATACGATATCGTGATCCAGTCCGATGAGCCATCATACAAGAAACTACAGAATATGTACGATGCCGTCAAGACCGCCAAGATAAAGGGAATCGACGGAATCACCAGGGCAGTCCTGTCCAAGACGGAAGGCTACTGGAAGATCATTACAGAAGGAAGCAATTTGAAAGAGGTCCTCAACGTGGAGGGAGTAGATGCTCCGAACGTCATGACGAACAGCATCCTAGAGGTCGCGGACGTCCTCGGAATCGAGGCGGCCAGGAACTCCATCATCCATGAAGCGATGGGAACTCTCGGTGAAGCAGGTCTTGATGTCGACATCCGTCACATCATGCTTGTGGCCGATCTCATGACCAACGACGGTTATGTGAAGGCAATCGGAAGGCACGGAGTATCAGGAAAGAAGTCCTCGGTATTGGCCAGGGCGGCTTTCGAGATCACCGCCGCGCACCTTCTGCATGCAGCTATGGTAGGAGAGGTGGACCACCTTGAGGGAGTCACCGAGAACATCATAGTTGGACAGCCGGTTACATTGGGAACCGGTGCGGTAAACCTTATTTACACACCCAAAACAAAGGGGGATAAGCAATGAGCGAAATAGACATAAGCAGAGCATTGAAGTCCGCTATAACCACTGGTAAGGTGCAGTTCGGACTTGATCAGACTATGAAAGCAGTGAAGAACGGAGAGGCACAGATGATTGTTCTGGCAAGGAACTGTCCCTGTCCCGAGCTCAAGGACGCGAACGTGAAGGTTCACGTCTTCAGCGGAAACAACATGGAGCTTGGTGCTCTGTGCGGAAAACCATTCTCTGTGTCTGCCCTTGCAATAATTGACAAAGGTAGCTCCAACATCTTAACGCTGTGAGGAACATGTCCGCAGATATCGTACTTACCGAGGATACGCTCAGGTACATCGCGCTCTTCGAGCAGATCACCAAGGCAAATGCCATCGACTGTATGGACACTGAGGACAAGCTCGTGTTCGTGGTTGAGAAAGGACAGGGAAATGTCGCTGTCGGAAAGAAAGGAGAGCATGTGATCAAACTGAAGGAGAAGACCGGAAAGAATATCCAGGTCGTCGAGTACTCTGACGATCCGGAACAGTTCGTCAAGAACGTATTCCACATTTACGGTCCTCAGAAGGTCGTTATCGAGCAGCGTGGAAACATCACTCACGCCACAATCACAGTAGATCCCAAACTCAAGGGCCGTGCGATCGGCAAGGCCGGAAAGAATCTGCGCATCGCCAGGGATATCGTGAACAGACACCACGAGATCCAGAGCATCAGCGTGGACTGACCGTCCCCCTTACGTTCTACCGATCGCACGGTTTGGGAAAAAAACAAAACCTCTTAACAAACCCCTTCCTTTTGAATCAATTCAGAGGGGTCCTCTCGACCTCGAGGCCATCAGCTGTGGGATACTGTTCGGATATGTAGCACTTGAATCCGAGGTCATCGCAGATATCCTCCAGCACCCAGGGTGCCACTTCGACCTTGTTGTCGAGTTTCACGAAAAGCTCTTCCGGAACATCCAGTTCAAGCAGGCGCGATACTATGGAATCCAGATCGCTGCCGTATACATATCCTCTGACCAGGGTGCCGTCGTCGGTGACCGCTTGATAATCTGTGCATATGTGCTCTGCACGGCGGATCAGCCTTTTGCGTAGTTGGACCCCATCCTTGAACGCTGATGAACAAAAGTGTATCCCGATCTTCTTGTTCTTCTTCATCACGGCCATTGCTGTTTCGTAGGAACAGAGCACCGCTGAGGACATGTCATCCTTGATCTCGAAGGCATGTTCTGACATCATATTCCAGTTGCTTTCCGAGAATTCCAACTCGTTTAGGTTAATGAATTTGATTCCGACGGAGTCCGCGTACTGTACCAATTGGTTTAGTTCCGATTCCATTTTTGGTATTGCTGGCACCTCTATGCAGACGTCCATTTTTGTGGATGAAACGATGTCCTTCAGACAGGTATCCTCCATATGCGTCCACATAGGGATTGGAGGGTGGAAACGAATCTCGTCGAGGCCTGCCTCCTCCAGTTTTCTGACCTTATCGATGTCGAACGTCGCCGTATAGAGGTGGATGTGGTGATCCTTTCCGAACTTATTCTTCAGGAGCCTTATCATGTGCAGGGTCCTGTCCATCACGAGAATTGGGTCTCCCCCGGTTATGCCCGTGCCCGTGGCATCCATGGATTCGGCCTCGGCGATAATCTTGTCATCTGTAGAAACTTTGGCCTCGTTGGCGTATATTACGTCAAGTCCCTTCTTTTTCAGCGAAACGGGACAATAGTAGCAGTTCCATTTGCACTGGCCGGTGACCAGTAGGACCATTTTCGATCCGTTGATACAGTGTTCGCATCCTTCGGATACGGGGCCGTTGCATGCTGAACCGCACTCCATTTTCTTGGGCATGATTGGCAATCGGGACGATGGTTTATAATCCCTGTCGAGGATAGGCCTAGCATGAAGATGGACAGCAGACTCGTATTAGCGCTCGACGAGACAGATGGAAAGAAAGCCCTGGCCATAGCCGAGGCAGTATGCGACACTGTGGATGCCATCAAGATAAATTGGCCTCTGGTCCTTTCTGAAGGGCCGCAGATGATAACGAGGCTGTCAGAGATGACGGATGTTATCTGTGATTTCAAGGTTGCTGACATACCCAACACCGTCAGGTTGATCGTGGAGAACGCCGTCTCCAGGGGAGCATCGGCTGTCATTGTCCATGCATTTACAGGCGATGATTCGCTGAAAGCAGCAGTGGATGCGGCAGGCGATGCCGAGATTTATGCGGTCACCGAGATGAGTCATCCGGGCGGAAAGATGTTCACAGCAAAGCATGCGGAGGAGATGGCCAAGCTGGGTGTGGAGTGCGGAGTCAAGGGATTCATAGCCCCTGCCACTCGTCCAGAGAGGATCGCCGATATCCGCAGGATCATCGGAGATCTCAAGATACTGTCCCCCGGAGTGGGAGCTCAGGGAGGGAAGGCTTCCGACGCCATCAAGGCGGGTGCTACATACGCGATAGTCGGTCGCGCGATATACGGATCGGAGGATCCGAAAGGGTCGGCGAAGGCCTTCGCGGAGGACATCAGAAGTGTTCTCTGAGGCTCTTTGCCTTTTCCCTATCATACGCGCGTGTAATTATTATAAATTACCCGCATAAATGTTTTAATAGGTAACCGATTATCAACGCCATTCATAAGACGGAGACTTATAGAATGCGCAAATTCGGAAAAGAGTCAACCGCCCCTACAGAAGGGGTAAACCGCGAAAGCGGAGGGTGGTTGCAGAACCACGGTGCTCTAGCTGTTTGCATCATCGCAGTACTGGCATTTGTATTGAGAACGGTGTTCGCATACGGCATTTCCGCTGACGGTGGTTTCGCACTGTCTGGCGGATCAGACGCACAATATCATCTGCACGTAGTCGAAAGCATACTCGATGGAAGCTTCATTCTCGGAAGCGACGCGGCCATCAATTATCCCATAGGCGGACTCAATACCAACGCCCCGTTGTACGATTTCATCGCAGCAGGCGTAGGATCATTCGCAGGAGCCTCAACCGCACTTGCAGTTCTGGCGCCCATCTTCGGAGCGCTCACCTGTTTCCCTGTCTACCTCATAGGCAAGGAGCTTTACGGAACTAAGGCCGGTGTCCTCGCTGCTCTGATCTTTGCTCTAATGGCATTGCCTATAGTCTCGACAGTGTTCTCGAACGGTACGGAATATGCATTCGTTGCATTCCTCGTTGCCTTCTTCATCTGGGCCCTCATCAAGGTCGTCAGGAAGATCAATGACGGCGAATTCGCCCTGAAGGAGGTAATCATCGCAGGTATTCTCTTCGGATTGGTCGTCCTCTCGTGGAACGACTTCCGTGCGGTCCTGGTCCTCATGGTCATAACAATGGTCATCCAGATCGTCCTCGACCGTTTCAACTACAAGAATTTCAACGCTGCACTCTACTCATACACGACCATCATGGTCATCGGATTGGCGATGGGAGCAGCATACTACATACCTGCGAATCTCTGGGATGCGGTTTTCTCCGGACCCGTTCTCATCGCAGCCATCACGATCGTCCTGGCATTCATCTTCAAGGCCTTGTACAAGTCGCCCTGGATCATCACAATCCCCGGACTCATCGTGGCATTCATCATAATCGCCGCCGTGCTCTTCTTCGTAGCACCAGATTACTTCCAGGCATTGATGGTCGGTAACGACATCTACGGTAACTCGATTATGTCCGACCTCATCAAGGAGCAGATCTCCATTTCCAAGATGTCATCCTACTACGGATGGGTTCTCATGTGGATGCCTGCCATTCTTGGAATCTGGGAACTTTACGTATACGCAAGGAAGGACCGCTCACACGTCCAGCTCTTCAAGATGCTCCTGTGCTTCATCCCCTGGATCTACGCATGGACATCATACGGAAACGCAGCATCCTTCGGATTTGTTTACGCAATCTCCTCTGCAGCCATCATCATGTTGGTCCTGAGCAAGGTGGATTTCAAAGCTTACTTCACGAGCATGAAGACAGCCGGATTCCCCGGATGCTTCAAGAAGATGCTCAAACCCGTACCATTCGTTTCTGTTCTCGTCGGAGTGTTCCTTATCGCAGCACCTGTCGTCGTTTATGCGATCGATGCAGGAATCCCCTCCAACGCGGATACCGATTACCCGTTCTACGGAAACACAGTATATACAATAGAGACAGGAAAGAACTATCCGATCTCCTATGTCTACGAGGACTTCAAGGATCTCGACAAGGACAAGGCCGTCGTATCATGGATCGACACCGCAGCTGGATTTGAATCCAGAGGATACAACACCGTCAACGACATGAACGGTACTGGTGCATCCGTCGTTGCACAGATCTACCTTGCAGAAGGGGCATCAGGTGCGACAGCTGCACAGATCGTCCGTATCATCACATCCACGGACAAGGATCTCAGCGAGAATTTCAACGATCCCAATGTATACTACGTTATCAAGAACTTCATCAACAACCCTGGTGAAGCAAAGGAGATCATCCTTTCTGACAGCACCAAATACGGAGCCCTCAGCTCGGACATAACGGACGAGGATGCGATCTACATCATCAGCATCAAGGAGATTACGACACGCATGTCATCCAGCGAGATCATAGACACATTCAGCAGAGTCAAGAACGCTACCGGCAATGACATCGGATACTATGTGCTCGACGGATCGATGCTGCCTCTCATGTACGGTGACGGAAACAACCTTTCCACAATCGCGTACTTCGCAGGTTACACGATCGACACCTACGGTGCAGCGACACAGTTCTACTCCTACCTCACATACTACTCCAACTACTATCCCGCTCTGGGAACGGATGCTCTCTATGAGACATTCCTCTGGAAAGCACTCATCGGACCTGCACCCTCCGATATGGGATACTCATCATCGTTCTCCTACCTTTACGACCTCATAGCAAGCGACGGAAAGGTCAAGGCAATGCCCGGATACGGACTTGCAGGTTACGAGATCGTCAGCTGGTACATCGCCTACAACGCTGACCCTAAGGCAACAACATCCAGCAACGGATGGGAATACATGTCCTACAGCGAGGCAATCGCAAAGCAGCAGAGCGAGGGAGGACTCATCAACTACATGTCCTCGATCATCGCATACGAGTACGTCGGATCATCCACGAACACATTCTCTGGTACAGTAACCAATGAGCACGGAGACGCACTCGAGGGAATCACAGTATCAGTATCATACTTCGATGAGGCATATGCAGCAGATACCGTCTACTCAGAGACCAAGACAGATTCCGAGGGAAGGTTCACAGCACTGATCCCCGACACCAACTACTCGATAACATACAAGAACGGAAACGTTAAGCTCGAGGCAACTGGAACAGAGGATGTTGTGATCAAATCAGCATCATTCGTAGGAACAGTCGATGTTGGACAGATGGCCAGACTCAGTCCTGATTACATGTATGTGCTCAAGAGCGACAGCAATGAGTACTACATCCAGACGGTCTACGGAGCCATCGACAGTGATGACGCGCTCGATGCAGAAGGAAACCATGTAGCAATTGTCCCCGGATACTACTCATACGAATTGCGTGACAGCAGTGCCACCGCAGTAGCCTCTGGAAACGTGACATTGTACGCCGGATACAATGATGGACTCGCAGTGTCAATCAAGAGCTACACAATCACAGCTACCGTGAACGACTTCTTCGGCGACAGTGTTGAGGGCGGAACAGTCGTTGCTACCAACTCTTCCACCGGAGAAAAGTACTCCGGAGCGATCAAGGAAGGAAAAGCAGTGTTCTATGTTCCCAGCGGAACATACACGGTAAGCGTGAAGGATGGATACATCACCACCGATACGACATCACTCACAGTGACAAGCAACAAGACCGTCACCATCAAGGCATACGATGCATTCAATGTCAAGGTCATAGATTACCCAGAGACTGTGCTCTCCATCTACGGAGGAGGTTACAGCGCAGTTGCCGGTGAATACGCATCTGTGCCCTTGTCCATCGGAGCTACAACATCCGGATTCACCATTTACGGAGTGGATGGACAGAACGTCTATCTCGGCTACTACGATAACGGCGCCAACATCACTCTCGAGAGCGGAGCCAAGTGTGTCGTCGAAGGTTCGATTGGAACGGCCGGAACCGTCTCGTTCATAGCATTCAACGGAGCAACGATCAACGCCGTAGCAGGTTCAGACGGAAAGTTCACTGCGATCGTCATGCCCGGAACATACACTGTCGTCGCCACCAACGGAAGCGACAAGGGATACTACCTCGATCAGCTCGAGATTGAGGCGGACCATGACATGGGAACACTGGAGCTCGTCGATGCAAGGAAGATCACAGAGACATACCAGTACGCCAGCGGAACAAGCAAGGCGAATGTATCTCTGCCCTTCGCAAAGGCTGAAATCACATTCACATACAACGATGTCGAATATGTGATTCCCTCAGTGACCGACACCAGCGGAAAGGCATCATTCATAATCCCTGACGCTGCAAAGGATATAAAGGTCACAATTAACGGTGGAGCGATCGACAACCAGTCATTCCTGGTCCCCGCAGAAGGAAGCGAGCTCGTACTCGAATCCACATTTGACGAGGGAACCGAGGATGTCTCCAAGACCATCACCATCTCCGGCAAGAACATAAAGGAGATTACAGTCGAGATCGAATACGATATGACACTCAAGCCATACAGCGGAGGAGATGAGATTGAATGCGTTGCCGGCGAGTTCAAGGACCTTGCACCCGGACAGTACACCGCTAAGGTGGACGCAACCACCGGACACTACTTCGATGGAACCGTCTATGTCTATCCCGGCTACGTGCTTCTGTTCGGACTCAATGTCACTGACGTGTACGGAGTCAAATTCACCACCGGTGCTAACGACACGATCACGATCACCGGTGACAAGAGTAACTACAAGTTCGACGACGTCTACTACTTCGAGTACGATTGCGAGTACACGGTCAAGTCCGAGAACTCTGAAACTGAGAATGTGAAGTACCTCACACTCTACAAGTCCGAACCCGCAGAGGTCGAGACCATCGATATGACAACGACAGCCGCTCTCATGAAGATCACAGGATACGTGAGTGTTAACGGAGACGGAACCGTCGATGTCACATACGAGGATGTACACCTTTCCGTTGAGGTATCTGGTGGATCCTTCGATGTCGAGATCCCGAGCAATGTAACTCAGGTCGAGTTCGATGCGAAGATCACAAAGACGATCTCCTCGCAGAAGTACGGATACTCTGGATACGCAATGGTCAATGCGCCTACGGATGGAACGATAGTCAACATAGCCGTCACATCCGATAATGATGTCGTCGACTACAGCAGCGACCTTGACGGATACGTATCCGAGGCCGTGTTCGACGCAGGTAACCTTAGTGTCGATGTCACGGTGATCAACAATACAGACCTCGTCAAGACCTACGCTATCACGGCAGGTTCGGCATGGAACATGGATGAAGCAATCCAGATCATCGTACCCGCAAAGGAATCGGCCACAAGGACAGTGACCGGAACATACGAGCCTAACGGAGTCGGAATCGGATCCAACGGAATGACCGTTATCGTTTCTGATTACAACGGAACATCTACCAAGACCATCCCGATCGTCGATGGAGAGGTCACCCCAGCAGAGTCCATTGTGACCGTTAAGACCGCAGCAGATGCGACCCAGAAGGACAGGCTCTCCGGTAATGAGTACATGTATGCACTGACATACTACAACGCAGGCGGAATGAATGTCGTCAGGATCAACGTCGATGATGTGTCCGGATACACGATCCTCATATCCAACTATGACAGCTCTATCATAAAGCCGAACAATTCCGAGTTCCCTGTCTCCGCACAGACCACGACGGTGTTCTTCATCAAGGTCATAAAGGATCTCGATGCGCTCGAGAATGTACCTTCGATCAAGGTCGACACACTCGGTCAGACATTGAACATCAGTCCTTCGGAGATGACGATCGGAGTCGATTCGGTCAGCGTATCCGGAGACGACGCAGTAAGCGAGAGGTCCGGAATGCCCTTGGGAGTCTGGTTCCTCTTCGGTCTCAGCATCATCCTGCTCATCCTTGTTGTATGGATGGGTTCCAAGAGGGGGGTGTTCTCACGCAAATGAGTAAAGCAGCTTTAGGAATCCTGGCCTTCGTGGCCTTGGCAGCATTCTGCTTCATCCCTGCAGGGGTCGATGCAGAAGGACAGATCACGACAGATGACGGCGATGTCCTGAAGGTCTCCGCTAGCGGAACCTTCAGTATCGTCTACAACCTCTCTGATGAGGACAAGGACAAGGAAATCTCCTACTCCGCAAAGGTCGTCAACAAGTCTGGAGAGACACAGTCCAATGCTGTGTCCCCTTCAACTGGATCCCTTGAGGACGGAGAGGCCAAGAAATTGACCGTCACCGCACCCAGCAAGGCCGGAAAGTACACCCTCGAGGTGGAATTTACCATCGGAGATGAGGATGCAGAGGACAAGAAGACCGAGACCGATAAGTACGACTTCAAGGCGGTCAACCCGATCACCCTCAAGCTCAACCTCAAGGCAGATGAGGTCACACTGGATCTTCAGGACTTCGGAGTGTATTTCTACATCGACGGAGAGAAGATGGAGGACAGTTATACCACAGTCTCCCTTGCAAGCGATGGAACCGGATCGGTCTCATACGATTGGGTCGCAGATCCTGAAGGAAACGAACACTCGTTCCATGTATCCGCTGTCGGAGGATCCACTCTCATAAATGGATTGGATGAGGAGCACAAGTTCTACCTCCACGACACGGATTACACCTGGGTCATCGTCATCGCGGCACTGTTGGTCGTCATCTTGATCATCATTGCCATCTGGGTATACCGCAAGCCTATCAAGAACTACGGTAAGCCCAAATCCAGGCGCTGAAAACCTTAAAAATCAAGAGAGGGGAAATCCCCTCTCATCTTATTATTTTTGAAATCAGATCGATTCGTAGAATTCCCTGCGGAGATCCATTCTGAACGATTCCTCTTTCTTCCTTTCTTCGAACAGCCAATCCTCTGCTCTTTCGAAGGAGAGCCAATCGTAGTTCACATCCACCAACGTCAGTGCATCGGGTCTGCATACTCCAAAGTTGATCTCCTGAAGGTCATCCAAAGCTTTGTGGACATCATCGAAGATGCGGACCCCTTTGGATACGGCGTCTATTGCCGCCGATATCCTGCGGATCATGTTCCAAAGAAAGAAGCGGGCCTCGAATTCAAGCA
>Ga0310696_10011071_pt1 | contig 10303 bp, 12 predicted proteins | sample AusTroGonzalo_MG_4_FD_203885 | JGI IMG/M metagenome (GOLD analysis project Ga0310696, IMG submission 203885) | Bovine rumen microbial communities from tropical cattle in Woodstock, Queensland, Australia - Gonzalo_02 (v2) (version 2) | ecosystem: Host-associated > Mammals > Digestive system >... | reverse complement strand
TTCGTTCTTCGATTCCCAAGTCTCGGGCGAGGTCTCGTTTTCCAACTCGCGGCGGGTGCGCTCGTAGATCTGCATCTCATGCGCCGTGCGCTTGTTGAGCCGCCGCCAAAACGAACGAGGCGTCCCGTTGCCGTTGGCAAGATAGTAGCCCGTCGTTCAACCATCGAACGAGAATAACTGCACTTTACTGACCCTTCTCAGCACCCCGCCGACAACCACCACCTCCTGTTTCCCAAGTAAATCCGCAATTTCAAACATTGTCGGCTATACTCAGAAGGAGACTGCTGCTGCGAAGTGGTCGATTCTCGGTGTTCAGTTTGAGGGCGTGAGTGGCGGAATGCGCGTCAACGACCTCATCTCTGGGCTCTCGGGCGTTGACTATGACGAAGGTGGCGCGTGGCTGACCACGGCTCCCCAGATTCAGGTGCCCGATGCGTTTGGCGGCTACACCCTCTACTACTATCTTAATGATGCCTGGGATGAGGCGAATCAGAAGACCGTAGCTGGTTGGGCGGATACTATGGGCAATCTTGCCGAGACGGGCGCCTTCACTTCTGGTGTCGCGGTGTGGCTCAAGAGTGTTCAAGCGGACGCGACGGCGTCCGTATCTGGTTCTGTGCCCGATACTGACGAAGCTACAGTCTCTTGCCCGGCGAACTTCGCTCTTCGAGCGAATGTCTATCCTATGGCAGTCGCATTGAACAGCGCAGCGATGACATCCACTGACATTGTTGGCGTTGACTATGACGAAGGCGGCACATGGCTAACCACCGCTCCCCAGATTCAGGTGCCCGATGCGTTTGGCGGCTACACCCTCTACTACTATCTTAATGATGCCTGGGATGAGGCGAATCAGAAGACCGTAGCTGGTTGGTCCGACACCATGGGCAATCTTGCCTCTGGGACGATTCCTGCTGCTCAGGGCTTTTGGACAAAAGGCGTTTCCGCTCCTTTTACCCTCAAGTTCACAAAGTAAAATTTGCGTGCCCAGCATGACGTTGGGTGCCTAACAGAAAATAACAAGGAAAGCAAACATGAAGAAACTAGTATTATTTGGTGCTGTTGCGTTGGCAGCAGCCTGCTCGAATGCGGCGGCAGTAGCCTGGAGTTATACCGGCACAGCTGATCAGGTGAATTACACGGTCTATGCATTTTCGTCTGCTGTCGCTGCACAGTATGATACATTCGCAGACTTGATTGCATCGGCTTCTGCCGCAACTGGTACTGTTACGGCACATTCGGGACGTACGGGCACGACCTATTATACGGCAGACACCACCTTGTCAGGCGTGGCAGATAAGCTCTATCTCGTTGTCGTTTCTGGCAGCGATGCGACTGAGTACAAATATGGAAGCGTCAGCACGTCTGGCTATACGTATGACCCTGACAATCAGGAATCCTCGCCTGGCAAGCTTTCGGTTCTGGCTGCGTCGATTTCGAGCACTGGCACGATTGGTGCCGTCCCGGAGCCGACGAGCGGGCTTCTCCTGCTTCTCGGCGTGGCTGGCCTCGCGCTCAAGCGTAAACGCGCTTAAGCCAAGGTTCTAGTCCAAGGCAAAAGGCCCGTCCGCTATGCGCGGGCGGGTCTTTCCGCTTGATCAAGCAGCAATACACAGCCGGAACGGAAAGATGTCCTGGAACGGAAGCGATTTAGAGAAGCCGAAAGACAAGCCAGCCCGTCCTTCTCGGCGCGTCAATGTCTTCGTGCTCGTTTTTCTGGCAACAGTCATCGTCATCTGTGCGCTTGCACTTTGGAGTTTTCTTTCGCACTCCGATAGCGCAAATGAAGCCGACGCCTCGAAACGCGGAGTTCGGCCCGCGACTTCGATGCAACCGGCAGCGCCAAAGTCAAAGGCGCCTCCGTCCATGTCAGCCGAGCCTCCTGCCAACGCCGTTCCGAGGCGCATGGAGGATGGCGTAGAAGTCGTTTCAAGCACAACGACGACAAACTCTTCTGGCGCAGTGATAGAAAAGTTACTTCTCGCCAACGGCAAGAAGATGATGAAAGTGCATCCTCCCAAGCCGATATTCGAAAACCCTAGCGACCAGGTTATCGCCTTGGCCGTTAGCGTCAAGCCGGGCGAGTCAATGCCGCCATTACCTGACATCTCGAACCTAGACCGTGAGTTTGCGCAATCCTTGCTTTCTCCAATCGTCATTAACGACAGCGATTCTGATGAAGTAAAAGAACTGAAAGCCAAGGTAATGGAAGTCCGCGCATACTTGGTAGGTGAGGTTAAGAACGGCGGTTCTGTAATGGATGCATTGCTTGCGCATCAAGCGGAGATGGAAAAAATTGCCGACAACCGGCTGATGGCTATTCAGGAGCTTCAAAAACTGCAATCTGAAGGTGACCTTGAAATGGCGGCCGAATTCGCAAGACAAGTTAACGAATCGTTTAAGGCGAGGGGAATTCCTGAAATCCCAATGCCAGGCGACAAACAAAGGAGTGAAAAGAAATGAAGCAATTTTTAGCATTGTGCATGGTGGTTCTTTCGGTAACCATCGTTCTTGGCGCAGATGCTCCAGTTAAGCGCAGTCGACCCAGAGGAAGCGCCGCAGCGTCTGGCGGTATTGTCGAGAAGCCCTATTCGGGCAACGTCTTCCGCATTGCCAATTGCCAGGATAAAATCCCGTTAGACAAGATATCTCCAGTTGTTCAGCAGATGCGCTGGACTGCCTTGTTGCCGATTGAAGTCTTAAATCGTCCAACCGCAGAAGCGCCCATGGCTATGGCCGAGAAACTTGTCGCCGAGGATAATGTTGGCGCAGGCGTTGTTGTTGTCGATAAAGAGGATATTCCCATTACTCTCGTCGCTCCGGAGCGGCGCTGGACGATATTCAATATCGCTCCATTGACGGCAGACAACCCTTCGCTCGAGAAACTCCAGGAGCGCTTCAACAAAATGCTCTGGTGCGCTGTCGCCAGAACACTTGGCGCAGGTTACTCCAGCTATAAACCGTGTGTGCTCGTACCTTTCAAAGACCTTGCTTCCCTTGACCGCAATCCTGCGACAAGGCCATGCCCCGAGCCGTTCAACAAGATGATCGACACAGGGGCAGAGTATGGCATCAAAACAATCTCAATAGCATCGTACCGCGACGCCTGCCGAAAGGGCTGGGCACCGCCCCCCGCAAATGATATTCAGAAGGCGATCTGGGATGAAGTTCACGCTGTGCCCGCCACGCCCATGAAAATCGAGTTTGATCCGAAGAAGGGGCGATGAAATACACCTACGCCTACAAGGACAGCGAGGGGAAGCGGCACGAGGAGTCGATGGATGCCGCTTCCCGCGACGCCGTTTTCGAGGCGTTGAGGGCGCGGGGCATAAGGCCGATCAAGGTTGTTGCGGCGGACGGGTCGAAGGCGAACGGCGAGGTGAGGGGCATTAGGAGACGCGTCGCTGTTTCGATTGTTTTGATTGCCGCAGTGGTTGTCGGGGTTGTTGCCTATTTTGTCGGCGCACGCTCGAGCGAGGTAGGCGATGTGCCGTCTTTCGAGGCAGAGCAGACGAGACGCCAGGTCATTGGCGACACGGCGGTAGTCGACAAGGGCATTCTGACTGGCTGGAGCGAGGTCTTTCCCGAAGAGGGCGAGCGGTTCTTCGCAAGCTTTGCGATCCCAGGGGTAAAGGCGGGGCAGCGCAACACTACCGTCGAGGAGCTGAACGCCGCGCTTGGGCGCAAGGTTGCGGCTTCGCCTGACGACGGCATGGAGGCGCGGCAGATCAAGTCGATGGTGGAGGGCATGAAAGCAGAGGCCCGCGCCTACATCGCCGCCGGCGGAACGATCGTCGAGTACGGCAAGCGTCTCACCGAGCGCCAGGACGCCGAAATCGCAATCTACGAGCGGGCAAAGGCCGACTTCGAAGCGGCGAAGAAGACGAAGTCCGACGACGACCTCGTTGCCTATTGGGAGTCACTCAACGACCAGCTCCGCAACCTCGGCATAAAGCTCGTTCCTTTGGAGTAGTCGCTACTCGTTCGGATTAGGGATTGTCCTTAATCCGATGCGTCGAAGAGCTTCGTTCTTCTGCTCCCTGACCTCATCAGACTTTTCATTTTCCAATTCTCGGCGAGTGCGCTCGTAGATCTGCATTTCCTGCGTTGTGCGCTCGTTGAGCCGCCGCCAGAACGAGCGCGACGTCCCGTTGCCGTTGGCGAGATAGTAGCGCATCTCCTCGCGAATGCCGTTGACGATCTGCTTCAGCTCACGCAGCTCACGCTCCTCGCCCACGTCAATGGCGATGTCGTGCTTGGCGGAAAGCTCGTCCTTCGCGTAGGCCATGAACGCCGCTTCCATCGTCGCGTCCAAGAGCCGCAGATTCGCGCCCTTGGCGCACATCAGTTTACCTGGTTGTGCGAATACTGCGAGCATCTGGTCGCCTGTGCGCGGCAAAATCGCCGCGAAGTCGCCGCGCTCCAAGCCCTCCATGATCGCCGGGTCGCCGTAGATCTGGTGGCGCGGCGAAACCGCCGCGGGATTCGCCGCGAGCGCCGCGCCAGTGCGCGTTCCTTGGAAGTAAGCAACTCCGCCAACCACCGCCGCGGCGAGAACCACGAGAACGACTACGACGCGCTTTTGGATTCCCCGCACCTCGCCGTTCGCCTTAGAGCCGTCCGCAGCGTAAACCTTGATCGCCTTGATTCCCTTCGCCCGCAGCGCCGCAAACACGGCCTCGCGGCTCTCGGCCTCCATCGCCGCCTCGTGCCGCGTCCCGTCGCTCGTCTTGTATGCGTAGGTGTATTTCATTCACCACCCGCCAGCGATCACTTCTCGGTCTTCTTTTCCTCGGGCTTGATCTTGATGGGCTCGCTTGGCATCGTATGCACCTTGTCCCAGATCGCCTTCTGAATGTCATTCGTCGGTGCTGGGGCAATCCCCTCGATACAGGCGCGGCGGTAGGATATGCGACGAGGCCGCTGTATGTCCAGTTGCCGACAAGTATTCTGAATTTTGTCAAAGACTTCGGGAGATGGGCTTAGCGCGGGGTCTTTGTCCAAATCATGAAGCGAATAGATGTTCCTCATGATGCATGGCGACACATTTGAATTGAATGCCCCTAGTGTCATCCCGGTCACACGCCAGAATTCTTTTGCAAACCGTATCCTAAGCAATGTTTGCGCCGGGTTGTCCGCACTCAGCCTAGCAACATTGAGTCGCCCGAACTTATCTTCTGGAGCAATTAGAAGAACTGGTGCGTTGCCGTCTTCGTTCAATTCAATTCTTGCAGCAACTTTGTTGCTATCGCTGTCTTCAGGGGCTATTTCCATAGTCATGCCAACGATGTCACACATCTCTTTTGCAAGTTGACGAACATCATCCTCTGGAACAGCATTTTGCTTGTTGATAACTCTGATCACATTTCCTGTGGAAGGAAGAACCAAATACCCGCCAACACGCATCTCAATATCCGCCTTGCGCTTTTTCGCAAGCGCATCACGCTCCTGCGGTGTCATTCGCCGCAACACCTCTAGGCTTTCTTCCTTGCTTATAGGCATCTGTTTCTCTATTTCAGAAAACACTGTCGCAGCCACCATCATTACAAGTAATGCTAATATAGTCTTCATGTCTTCCTCCTCAATTTGAGAGTTGCATTTTTGCCGGAATGGGCTCAATACCCATTTTCTCAAGTTGCTCATTGATCTTTATGCGATACGTCTCGGCATCTTCCGAATCCGCCTTTCGGACTAGCTCGCCATACTCTGCGATAACTTGTGCGCGCACAGTCACATTTTCATTGTGAATCTGGCGTTCCTGTTCCAATACTTTTGCAAATCCAATTCCCTGGCGCAACAAGGCATCCATTGACTCTCGCGCCGCCATGACTTTAAGCTTAATTTCCTTAGTTTCTTCACTGTCATCATCATTGATTTCAATCGGCTCCTTTAGCGACTCTAGGAAGGCCTTTTCGATATTCCCGTCTCGGCTTAAGTCTGGGAGTGGTGCCATGGGCATACCTGGCGGCGTTGAAAGGATGATGCCAAGGTATTCGTCGCTTGCATGCTTAAATATCGAAGGTGGCACATGGTTAATTCGATGCCGTTTCCCGTCTGCAGTATAAAGCCTTTCGACAACAACGCCGCCATTTGTAACGACTTCCGTTCGAATAACCTCCTGCCCTAAATAGATCCGAACATTCTTTTCAGGAGATTCTACTTTTTGGCTTTTAGTGCTTTGGGGGACCACTATGGGATTGGGATGCTTGTTTACTGATTGAGGGGGGATTTGCCTTTTGTGTCCCACTTCGCCTTTTTCTGTATCGCCAGTTCTATTTACAATAACCAATGCACATGTGGCGACAGCAATGCCAACAATGCACCAGACTACAACTTTGGCAATTGAAGGGCGAAACACAATCGTGGCAGACTTCGAGAGCGCGGAATGTGATTTAACCTCTGCAATGCGGATGGCATGTATCTTGTTGGTGCTAAGCTGCTTGAAGAGCGCACTGCGATCGTCAGCCTCGAAAATTGCATTCTGGCTGTGTCCGTCCTCGTCACGATATGTAACTTGCCAAGTCATCTATTAATATTTCAAAACTCAAAGCCCGCCCGCTCATTGCGGACGGGCTTTGACGTATAGCTGTGCATGCTCAATTAGGCGTGTTTGCGCTTCAGCGCAAGGCCAGCAATGCCGAGCAGTACAAGCAACCCAGACGTCGGCTCAGGAACCGAAACCGTTCCCCAGGTGAGGTTACCCGAAGATGCCGTTCCAAGAACTCTCGCACCTGTTGTTGTCACACCAGCCAACACGCCAGACGAACTCTGAGGATCGTATGATGTCGCAGTTCCAGAACCAAGGATAGCCCAAGTATCATCCGTGTTGTTAACGATAAGAATCTTATACTCAATACTTGCCGCAGATGTCGTGAAACTCTGGGTTCCTGTGTCACCCTTCGTCCCATTGACAGCAAAACCAGCACTGCCAAGCGCAGAAGTAAGGGCGCTAGACTGCAACTTTCCTGCAGTCCCCGCATCCTCACTCCATACGGTCGACCAAGTCGCATTGTCAATGAAATACGCAGTGTAGTTACTTAGGTTTATGCCAGAAGAAGTGGCACCGTTTATAACAGCAGACCAATCGACTGCCGCAGCTTTGACACCAATTGCCGCTGTTATAGCCACTAATGCAATTATTAGCTTTTTCATTGTTTTCCTCATTTGTTTGGTTTTAGTTCCTGTCGAGCCATTCCCGACAAGAAAATCTTTTACATATTGAATGGGATGTTTACAGATTCCGATGTCCTTGCATTAATCCAAATGCCATATGCAACAGGAATTTTCTCAGTTGCACGATACCCGCTTGAATCTGCCCATCCTGTTCCAAGATTGGAGTCATCAATTGTGCTACGGCAATCTGTTATGTAGTAGTAATAATCATAACCCCCGCCGGCTTTTGGCACCTGAATCTGCGGAGCAGAATCCATCCAGCCGTCCTTATAATCATAGGACTCATAGTCATCATCCCAGCACTGAACGGGGGTAAGCGCCGACCAATTTGCAATGTTGTCATTTAGACTTGCAGAAACTGGATACGGCAAAGCGCGCAGCTTAAACATATTTTCACACTGGACTGTCTGTGTTGCGTCGCCGCAAACAGCTCCGTTAAAGGTGAACGTCGTATCGTCAACATCTTCAGTTCCATTCACATAACCGCGCACCCAAATGCCAAAACCAGCAGGGACGGCGTCAGAGGTGAGGTATCCACTAGAGTCCGCCCATCCAAGACCAACATTAGAGTCATCAATCGTGCTGCGGCAATCTGAGATGAAATAGTAATAGTTGTAGCCGACAGCTCCCACTTTTGGCACCTGAATCTGCGGAGCAGAATCCATCCAGCCATCCTTGTAATCGTAGGATTCATAGTCATCATCCCAGCACTGAACTGCAACAGAGGACGGAAGCGTCACTGCGCCATTCAGACTGACAGTTTCTCCGGTAACCGTCTCAAACTGAGCCGCCGCCATCTTAAACTTATTGTTTATGTCACGCGTGGCATAGCCGACGACGTTGGCCGATTCAACGGCCATGCTCACTGCCGCACAGAGCGCAGCAGAAGCAGCAATCATGAGTTTCTTCATCTTTACCTACTTTCTCGGGTCCCAGCCCGATTGAGTTTTTTCTCTCGCTCGACCTCGCGCATGCATGTTCAGTTCCCTGACTGACTCACTTCCACGCTCGCTCTTACGAGGCCCTCGGAAAGACGACCTGCACGCGCAAGTCTACAATCCTCCCAAAGACAACGCGATTATAGCACAATTTGCGTCCACCGCGCAAGGGGGTATTTTAAAAAATTTTTCGACCCCACATTTTGCACCCTTCTCCGCCCCTCGCGCGCGGCCGAACCGCCGGGCAAGGCGCATAATGTTAAGGGAGCTCTGAGCTGGAGTTGTGACTTGCGAACTATCGTATTGAGGACCACTCCTGTGTTCAGTTAACAAGGCACCCTAAAGGCACGACGAAAACCCCATCCGTCCGCCTGTAGGCAAACTCCGTACCGGTCAAAACCATCATGAACGCAGGAGCACCCATTGAATCCTTGTCAACCTTGTCTTTGAGGGCGAGAAGATTGCTCGCGGCTTCGTCTATCTGCCCGCCGCCAAGTTTGACTTCCACGGCACCCCAGCGTCCGTCGCGCAACGAGACAATCATGTCTACCTCTTGCCCGGATGAATCCCGATAGTGAAATACCTCGCCATCGTTAGATTGGGCGTAAACACGCATGTCGCGGACACAAAGAGACTCAAAGAGGAAGCCAAAGAGGTTGAAGTCCCTCATCAGCTTTTCCGGCTTTATGCCCAAGACGGCTGTCGCAATGGATGGGTCGGCGAGCTGCCGCTTATGGCTTGTCCGTATGGCTGTCTTTGACCGAATCGAGGGCATCCACGCCGGCTCATCTTCAACGACGAATATGCGTCGCAAGGCATTCAAATACGAATCAAGCGTCTTTATGCTCGTCGTGGGCATGTGACCCTTTATGTCATCAAGTATAGTCTGCGTGGATGTCAGAGTCGTTATGTTGCGGGCAAGGGATCGCAGGACGAGCCGCACAAGCGCGGGATTGCGCTCAACCCCGTCAACGCGATGGACATCCTCGTTGATTACCGCTTCGACATAGTTGATGGATTTCTGGTATGCTATTCGAGGCCCCTTCGCAAGCACTGCCTCGGGCCATCCTCCGCGACAGATGAGATGCGCGTAGTCGGGGATGGCCACTTTGGATGTCGATGCAATATCGCCCATTCCGTCAAACAATGCAGCAAGAGAAATGTCTTTGTTGGATTCACCAGATTCAGCCAGGGACATAGGCCGCATCTTAATCCATGCGAAACGCCCTGTGCCCGAATGCCGCGGCGGCTCTTCGTCGTCCTTCTTCTGATCCTTTGGAACTGCGGAACCGGTGAGTATGAAATGCCCTGCCCCACCACGCTCGTCAACCGTGGCCCTGACAAGATTCCATAAGTCTGGCTCGTCCTGCCATTCGTCTATCAGACGAGGTGCATCACCTTCCAACAACAGCGACGGCATAGTTTGCGCAATCTGATGGTATTCCTTCTTTCTAAGCGGATCTTGAAGTTTAAGCACGCTTTTCGACATCTCTTCGGATGTCCTTGTCTTCCCACACCATTTGGGACCTTGGACAACAACAGCCCCAGCACATTCTAACTGAAAAGCAAGTTCTTCATCGCAGATTCTTGGCATGTATTCTGATCTTGACATATTAAGCTCCTTTTCTAGGAAAACATGGCAATTCTACCATTTTTCGACGTTGCCTGTCAATGCCAACTTCCAATTTTGAGGAAATATTACTACCAAAATTGTTGAATTTCTATTTCCAATTCCATCAGGGGGAATATTCGCTCTAAAATCACATAAGTCACGCCAACAGTATGCCATTTTCGGTATAGGATTGGCAATGGCAAATTTACGCTATCGCTTCCCATTCCGCCCCAAAACCCGCCCAAACCCTTGATTTTACGGCCTATCGTGGGGTCTGTCCCCAATTTTTACCATTCCGCCCCAAAAACCGCAAAAACCCTTGATTTTACGGCCTATCGTGGGGTCTGTCCCCAATTCTATCGGGGAACGGGGAACGGGGAATGGGGAACATGGAAGCAGGAAAATTTCGTCCACCCCAATCTCCCCGCGCTCGCGCCCTTCCCCACCCCCGCGCGCGGCTGGGCATTGTCTTGCGCGTAGCGCCAACATGGCCGTGTAGCCGCCTCCGCCATCCACCTTCGCTAAAGCTACGGCGGCCAAGTGGCTGCGGCGGCCAAGGAGGTGGAGTGTGGGAGGTTTA
>Ga0310696_10011070_pt1 | contig 10303 bp, 7 predicted proteins | sample AusTroGonzalo_MG_4_FD_203885 | JGI IMG/M metagenome (GOLD analysis project Ga0310696, IMG submission 203885) | Bovine rumen microbial communities from tropical cattle in Woodstock, Queensland, Australia - Gonzalo_02 (v2) (version 2) | ecosystem: Host-associated > Mammals > Digestive system >... | reverse complement strand
CTACGCCGTTGGCCGAAAGGAATTCGGCAAAGCTGTACGGGTAAACCGACACGTCTATGTATCGTCCGCCAAGCACTGTCTGAATATCCCGGCTCAACATTTTGGCATTGCTGCCGGTTATATATACCTGATACTTATGGTTGGCAAGCCTGCGTGCAAAGTTCTCCCATCCGACTACATTCTGTATCTCATCAAAGAAGAATGTTGGCTTTGATTCGCGGACACTGTAATTGGCCTGCAATATCAAGTCAAGTTGGTCTGCCGACATACCATGCAAGCGTTCATCGTCGAAGTTGATATACACCAAATTTTCAACGGGAACACCCTCGTCCAGTTTCTGTTGCATCTGCTGGTACAATGTATAGGACTTGCCCGCCTGTCTCACCCCCACGAATACATAATTGCCGGCTGGCTCGATTGTTACATTTCTCGGCACAATCTCAACCTGTGGTATATATTCATATCCCTCTGATATTATGCTTTTTATTAGTTCTTTGTCTATCATTTGTTGTGTGTTTTCAAGATGCAAATATACAAAAAGTATTCAATATAGCAGAATAAAAATTAAAATATTTGTTATGTAGCACAGAACAAATATTGAAAGAGGGTACAAAATATCATTGTGAGGCTATCTGTTGGTCAAGTATTTAAACGCCTGTCGTAGCTGTACAGCCGCAGGTTGCCGTTTGCAGTAAAATGGTAGTATTCGGTTTTATTTTGTATGTTATTCTTCCTCATACTGCCGTTAATGTTATAGAAGAATATTTATGGTTTCTCATATAGTACATACGAAATTTATATACAAAAGAATAAAAATTAAAATTGTTATAATTACATACAACTTTAATCTAATTTTATTATTTAATAGAAACACTGATAAACAAATACCCACTATTTCAAGGACGGCATCTATAATAAGCACCCAATTTGGATACTTAACTAGAAATAGAATATTTGAGAAGTTATAAAGATAAAATAAACGTATGGTTAGAAGCAATAAAAAAGAATAGATAACTATTGCTAATGTACCACAAAAAATAATCAATTTGTTTTTAGTCATAATAAACGATATATTACCAGTTTGAAATTTCTTTTTTGTATTCTTTAAAATTGTTAAATGTTTTAAAAGACACGTTATTGTTTTTATCCATGGAAACAACCATGTAGAAAGTCTCTGTCTTTTCGCTTATTTCATTAGGTGTAATAGTTCATAACGTTATTTGTTGAAAATAGGGTAACCCTCGACGCACTCTTTTCTACAATTTACAAATCTTACCGCCACCCAGTCATTGCGTATGAGGTAATGGTCGAAGGCGAGGCCCAGTTCCTCGGCTTTGGCTCGTATGGCTGGGATGTCGTGTTCGTAGAAACCGCTCAGCAGCAGGGTGCCGCCGGGGGCGAGTACGGAGATATAGCTGGGCATGTCGCGGAGCAGTATGTTGCGGTTGATGTTGGCCACCACCACGTCGAAACGTTTGTCGGAGGTGAGCAGGGCGGCATCGCCGAGCAACGCCTTGATATTGCGACAGTTGTTGTTTTCGAGGTTCTCCAAGGCGTTACGGTACGCCCATTCGTCGTTGTCGATGGCCTCCACGCTGGCGGCGCCCCGCTTCTCGGCGAAGATGGACAGCACCCCTGTGCCACTGCCCATATCGAGGACACGTTTCCCCTCAAGAGCTTCGCTATAAAGCATTTTCAGCATAAGATAGGTAGTGGGGTGGTGGGCTGTGCCGAACGACATTTTGGGCTCTATAAGTATGTTGTACTCGGCCTGCGGGTTGGGGCTGTGGAAAGGAGCGTAAATCCAGCAGAAATCCTCCACCATAACGGGCTGGTGCTCTTTCTCCCACGCCGCGTTCCAGTCCTGGTCGGGAATGGCGTTGTACTCGAAAGTGGCGCTGCATCCTTCCACCGAATCCAACACCGACTTCAGCACGGCCTCATCGTATTGGTTTGCAGGTATATATGCCAGCAGTCCGAACTCTGTTTCCACAAAACTGTCGTAGCCTGCATCGCCAAGCTCGGCCATAATTATTTCCGCAAAGGGGGAAACGGGCTTTATCTCAAGTTTTATTTCTGCGTACTCCATAAAAAAACCTTTTTACAAAAAAAGAGTGGAAAAGTTGTCTTCTCCACTCATTAACGTTATGAATTACAATTAGTTGTTGTGTTTTGTCTCTTTAAGGATAACGTCGTGTGCGCCGCCCTCGATGATGCTGGTGGACGACACGAGGGTTATCTTGGCGGTCTCCTTGAATTTGCATATCGTGGTGGAGCCGCAGCTGCACATGGTGGATTTTATCTTGCCGAGGGTGATTTCGAGGTTGTCCTTGAGTTTTCCGGCGTAGGGCACGTAGCTGTCCACGCCTTCCTCGAATTTCATGCCCGTCTTGCCGCCCATGTCGTAGCGTTGCCAGTTGCGGGCGCGGTTGGAGCCTTCGCCCCAGTATTCCTTGACGTAGTTGCCGCCGATGAGGAGTTTCTTTGTAGGACTTTCGTCGAAACGTGCGAAATAGCGTCCCATCATCAGGAAATCGGCGCCCATGGCCAGTGCCAGCGACATGTGGTAGTCCTGCACTATGCCGCCGTCGGAGCAGATAGGAATGTAAACGCCTGTTTTATTGTAATATTCGTCGCGGGCTTTTGCCACTTCTATAAGAGCCGTAGCCTGACCGCGGCCTATGCCTTTCTGTTCGCGGGTGATGCAGATGGAGCCGCCGCCGATGCCCACCTTGATAAAGTCAGCGCCAGCCTCGGCGAGGTAGTTGAAACCTTCGGCGTCAACAATGTTTCCGGCACCCACTTTCACGGTGTCGCCGTAGTTGTCGCGTATGTATTTGATGGTTTCGGCCTGATATACCGAAAAACCGTCGCTGGAGTCGATGCAGAGCACGTCAACGCCGGCCTCGATGAGCTTGGGCACACGTTCGGCGTAGTCGCGCGAGTTGATACCGGCACCCACGAGCAGACGCTTGTGCTCGTCGAGAAGCTCGTTGGGGTTGTCCTTGTGGTTGTCGTAGTCCTTGCGGAAAACGAAATATTTAAGGCGTTGTTCGTCGTCGATAATAGGCAGGGCGTTCACTTTGTTGTCCCAGATGATGTCGTTGGCCTCGTCGAGGTTGATGCCTTCCTTGCCCACCACCAGTTTTTCGAAAGGAGTCATTATGTCCTTGATTTTGGTGTCGAGGGGTGTACGCGAGGGACGGTAGTCGCGGCTGGTAACCATGCCGAGGAGCTTGCCGTTGGGAGTGCCGTCGTGGGTGATGCCTATGGTGGAGAATCCTGTGCGTTCCTTCAAATCTATCACATCACGCAAAGTGTGTTCGGGAGTGAGGTTGGCGTCGCTCACCACAAAACCGGCTTTGTGTTTCTTCACCTTGCGCACCATCTCGGCCTGACTTTCGATGGACTGCGAGCCGAAAATGAACGAGAGACCGCCGTTTTTTGCCAAAGCTATGGCCATGTTGGAGTCCGACACGGACTGCATTATTGCCGACACAAAAGGTATGTTCAACGATATTTTAGGGGTTTCGCCTTTGTGGAATTTCACCAGCGGTGTGCGCAGCGAAACGGCCTCGGGAGTGCATTCCTTGGTTGTCAAACCGGGTATCAGCAGATACTCGTTGAAGGTTCTTGAGATGTCTTCGATAATGTGTGCCATAGTTGATACTGTTTTAAAATATTGCTAAACAAATAATTGCGTTCTATTTAAAATAATTCTCCAATATGCAAATATACAAATTTATTTTCATTTTTTCACACCTGCATTTGTTGGCGATGTTTGCCGCTTACTTTTTCAAGCTCTTTTTGTAATGTGTTTGCAAGTGTTTGTGGCAGATTGTGGTCGGGCGAGAAGGCGGCGAGGTCGGGTGCAGGGCCGCTTTCGGCGAAGTTTGCCATAAGCGTGGGCGCAGGGGTGTGTTTGTAGAAACGTCTTTGGGTCATCTGCAAAGCTGCCACAACCTCGTCGATGGTGCCCACGCACTCGAAAGGCTTGGTGAGACGTTTGCCGATGAGCTCGTCGAAATACAGCTGCAAATCGCTGTCGGACAGTAGGTTGTTGCCAAAAATGCGTTCCATCGTGGCTGGCTCTATAAAAGGCGACAGAATGATGTATGCAAACAGGCATTTGGGGCATTTTCCGCACCAGATGTTTTGCTTGCTGCCCGCGTTACAACTGCGGAAAACGTCGAAATACCGACGGTTTTCGGCAAAGAGCATGGCAATCTGCAATTCGCTCAACGGACGCAGAAAACTGAAATAGTCGAAATCGGGCGACACGAATTTTCTCACATATTGTCTGAAATCGTCCTCAAACTCAAGGCTTTTGGAGTACTGGTGGTTTACCGAAGTGCCTATCACCGTGGCCTCGTTGGCGCTGTTTTCGTTGGATAGGGCCACATGTCCGTAGCCCGTAAGTGCCGAGGCAAGCAGGGTGTAGAACGCCAGCATGGCGGAAAAAGGCGTGTGGCCGTTGAGGTAACCTTGGACGTTGAGCTCCAGCAGTCGCGGGTGTATGGTGCGGCGGAACTCGAAAACATCGCTTTCGCCAAAGCCCGCTATCTGAGCGCATTGTGTGGTGGCACCACGGGGATTTATTATCAGCGGACGTATATTGCAACCGCTTTTACGCAGCAATTCGAGGGTTACCACGGAGTCCTTGCCGCCGCCTATAGGCACAAGGTAGCTGTCGGCATCGGTGTCGAAACGGAGAGGTTCGAGGCTTTTGCCGCTAAAGCATTCTATCTGCATAAAATCGTCCTGCGTGGCGGTTATGCCGTTGATATAGAAAAACTCTCCCAAACCGTTGAAATACAGCTTTTTCCAAAACTCAATCTCTTCCGCGCCAAGCACAAAGGGTTTTATTATCACCTTAGGCGAACAAACACATTTCCAATAGCTTACAAGTTCCACCATACCCATCTGGAAAACAAGCATATTGTACTGCTTTTCGGAGAGTCGTCCGAAATCGACAAAACTGCGGGCGGGAATTGTGGTCTCCGGCTCGAAAACGATGTCGTTGCCGGCGGTGAAACGGAATTTTATACGCAGTCCTTCGGCTGTGGCGTTGCACGAGAAACTCTCGTAGCAGAACGTCGGGTATTGTTTTCTCAGTTGTGCGTATTTTTCGCTGTTGGACATTGTGTTGTTTTATAAAAAAGGGCGTCCTTGCGGATGCCCTTGTATTACAATCTAAAAAAACTTTTTTATTTCAGAGTGAAGTTTGCCTTTCCCACTTCGTTGCCGGCGTTGTAAACGGTAACTGTGTAAACGCCCGGTTCGAGGTTTGTGGCGTTGGATTTTCTCCAAATCATGGAGAAGTTGCGGCCTTGGCCGTAGAATTCCACATCCTGTTCGCAGGTGTAGAGCATGTCAACGCCGTCCATGTCGAAGGCTTTGGGTTCGTCGCCGAGGTTGGTGATGAGGTTGTTGCCTTTGGTGATACGTGCGTAGAAAGTCTTTGTGCCGGGGTCAACCACGGTGTTGGGCAGTATTTTGCCGGAGATGTTAACACGTTCCACAGCGGTGGCTTTGTTGGTAGTTTTGAATTTGTTGCTATTGCCGCATTTTTTCTTTTCGGGATTGGCGGTAAGGTCGTTGATGAGCAGTGTGCGTGCTGCCACGAGTTTCTGGTTGAGTTCGGTGATTTCCGAATTCTGGCTGGAGATGGTGCCGTTGGCGGTCTCAAGGTCGGACTGCATTTTTTCGTTTTCCTCGCGCAGACGACGGTTTTCGGCTTTCAGGGCTTCGATTTCGTCGCTCAGTTCGTCGCATCTTTTCTGCAGTTCGGCAATCTGACGTTTCAGTTTGGCGTTGCCGCCGCCGTTGCCACCGTTTATACTGTTGCGAATCTGGTTTGACTGCACGTTGATAATGCTGTCTTTGGTCCTGATTTCGGCAGCTTTCTGTTCGTCAACGTTCTGCAAATCTTCGAAATCGGCTTTCTTTTGGTTATAAGCCTTCATAATGCTGTCGTATTGCGACTGCAATGTGGCTATCTCTTCTTGCGATCCGCCGTTACACGAAATCATTCCAGTGGCGAAAAGTGCCATTGCCACTAATGATAAGAGTATTTTTTTCAGTTTCATGATAAATTAAATTTTTTATTTTCGATAAATGTTTTTATTTTTGCAAAATGGATTTGCAAAGATACGATTTTTTTTGAATTGATTATTTGGTATGAAAATAAATTTTATCAACGACCTGAGGGGGATATTTTTTCCTGACAGCTGCGTGTGTTGCGGCGACACCCTTCTCAGCTCTGAAAATCAGATATGTACCGACTGTCAGCTGGGACTTCCGCTCACCGATTTTTCGCCGGTGAAGGAAAATCCTGTTGAAAAGATTTTCTGGGGCAGGGTGCAGATAGAGTCCGCCACCGCTCTGCTGTCGTTTTCCAAAAAAGGCAGTGTGCAACGAATTTTGCACAGCATCAAATACAAGGACAACAAGGAACTCGGCGTTTTTATGGGCCGTCAGCTCGGCACCGCCCTCGCCGAAAGCCATCGTTTCGACGACATCGACTACCTTGTGCCTGTGCCACTGCACCCCAAAAAACTGAAAAAACGCGGCTACAACCAGAGCGAGGAAATTGCCAAGGGCATTGCCCAAACCTTTGCTAAAACCGTCTGCACCAACATACTTATCCGCACCGAATTCACCCAAACACAGACCAAAAAAAGCCGTTTCAACCGCTGGGAGAACGTCAGCGACAAGTTCACCCTCACCGAAACCGACACCTTTGCCGGAAAACACATACTCCTCATCGACGACGTGATAACCACCGGAGCCACCCTCGAATCGTGCGCAAGGGCTGTGCTGCAAGCCCCCGAAGCAAAGGTCAGCGTGGCGGGACTGGCCTTCGCCGGACAATGATAATAAAAAAAACGACCACGGATTTTTCGGATGGACACGGAAATCTGTCTAATCCGTTCCAGCCATGTTCAAATAAAAAAGCGAAAGCAGTTGAGCGTTTTTCGTTTTTTTCGATGTTGATAAAAAACATACGTGTATATCCGTTCCATCCGTGTTCAAATAAAAGCGAAAGCAGTTGAGCGTTTTTCGTGTTTTTCGATGTTAATATATGTTCGACACAATTTTTTGCATCAAAAGACGTTTTTTCTGCCGAAGGCAGAAGTTTTCTACAAGATTTTATAGATTTCGCGAGCCAACGGCGAGCAGGAAATAATAATAAATTTAACGAGAAAAGATGTACGACGTAAAAATCACCGCTATACGCAAGGCCCATTACGACGACCTTTCGGCCATATACGAAAACCCCATAGAGCATACCTGCGACGTGTGCGAGGGACAGTGCTGGATTTCGCACCACGGACAGCAGCCCGAAGGTCTATGCGACAGCGCCTGGGAGTCGATGCGGTGGTTTGTGCAGGAACTCGCCACCGGACGCGGCAATTTCTACGACGGATGGATGAAAAACCCCAACTCCGCAATGATTAGCTGCAACGACGGTTTCCGCCCCGTAAGCTTCCTTATCGAAAGGATTTAATTCTGACATTATAACACCTTGATTATATGAAAAATAAAAAACTTATTGCCGCCGTTGCCTGCCTTTTTATGGCAATTGCCACAAATGCCCAAAACAACAACTATGCCGAAATGTGGACAAGAGCTAAAAACGCCCTCGCCAACAAGCTGCCCGAATCGGCAGAAAAAGTACTGGACTCCATAGAACAAAAGGCCATAAAGGACAAGAACCAGACGCAACTACTCAAAACCTATCTCTTTAGGCCAAACATTTTTTCAGAGACCATCGAAGAAGACCATAACCAGTATTCCATCAAATACCTTGAAACAAAAGTGGGGCAGCTGGACGCTGTTCACGACGCCATTCTCCACGCAGAACTGGCACGCAGTTATTTCAATTATTGTGTTTTTTATATCGGCATATTTGATTTTAATCCCTATAACACACCCATCGAAGGCGACATCACGAAAGTGAATATGAAGTACTGGGACAAGGCGACTTTCCAAACCGTTATCGACAGGCATTTTGCCGAGGCGCTGAAACCCGTCGAAGCTCTGAAAAAGGCCCGAACCAAGGATTTCGTAATTTTGTACGACAATTATCCCGACAGTGCCCAAAAGAACCTTATGTATGAGCCCTCGATGTACGAGTTCCTGCTACACTGTGCGGCGTACTGCTACTCAACAAGAGCCACCAATGAAAACATAAACGAGGAACGGAGCACCGATTCGTGGTGGAAACCCGCCGCCGAGTTTGCCAAGGACGAGCTGGGCGATTCGGATTCCCCGTGGATACATGCCCTGAAACTGTATCAAAAACTTATTGCATATAGTATCGAACAGAAAAACAACGACTTGCTGGTTTACAACGATTACAAACGTCTGAAACTTGTCAATAATTACTTCAATGACAAGGATTTGTATAAAAAATCTCTTGAAAATCTCAAAAAACGCTATCCCGACAACCCCGTTACAGCAGAGATTTCCCTTGATATTGCAAAAATGTTGGTTGAGCAATACGACCTCAATAATTCCGACAGTACCCATTTTGACAATTTGCAGAAAGCCAAAGCTTTATACGATGAGATTATTGCCAAATTCCCCAACACAAGCTACGCCGAACAAAGCAAAGAAATTATCTCCTCTATCGAAAGTCCGTATGTTTCCTTACGTTATTTGCCTACGCAACTCCCAAACGAACCCATACCGGCAGTGCTGGAATATAAAAATGTAACCCATCCCTACTACAGAATTGTAAAGATTAACCGAGAAACATACACCGGCAAAATCGATGCTGACTTTTTACAAAAAAAGGAGATAGTGGCCGAAGGGGAGTTCGACTTACCTGCCGAAACCGACTATCGCCCCCACACAACCCTCGTATCGCTGCCACCTTTGGAAATAGGTCGGTATTATATTGTCTGCTCTGTGAACAAAGACAGTATTTTTAGAGGGAAAATACATGGAATGGATATTAATGTTTCTAATCTGAATCTGATAGTCGACGGGAATTGCGAAAAAATTACAGTGCACACCCTCAACCGCAAAACAGGCACCCCCATAGAAGGTGTTGATGTGGATTTTATATATGATATTTATGATTCCCAAACAAAAAAATGGATAGATAAGATAGAAAATGTCAAGTCCGACCGCAATGGAACGGTTGAAAAAACAGAAATCGAAAACAGCTCCATACAACTGCGAAAAGGTGAGGACACGTTTTATCTGCATAATTACGAATTTTATTATGACTGCGAGTATGAAAAACATATTAAAATAAACTTGTTCACCGACCGTGCCATATACCGTCCCGGGCAGACTGTCCATTTCCAAGGGGTTGTTGCCTGCAAAAAAGGAGACAATACAGAGCTGTACCCAAATTACGCTGTAAAAATAGATTTCAGTCGAGGATATCAAGAAATAATAGACTCGGCGGTCTTCGTTACCGACGAATACGGCTCTTTCAGCGGCTCCTTTGTGATACCTCACGACGATGCGACAGGGTTATATCAGCTGACATCAAATCAAGCATTGGGAGGACATTTTATCCGTGTGGAGAATTACAAGCGTCCTACTTTCGAGGTTAAGTTCGAAACTCCCGAAGAGCAGTACAAACTAAACCAAGACGTTACCGTGCGCGGCAGCGTGAAAGCCTACGCCGGATTCGGTTTGGACAACGTGGAATACAGCTACAGCGTTGTACGCTCTACCTCGTTCCCTTGGCGTTGCAGTTGGTGGAATTATCCCAGCGTCAAAAGAGTGCAGATAGCCCACGGCAAGGCACGCACCGACAAGGACGGCAAATTCGAAATCAGCTTCAACCTAAAGCCCGGCAAAGAAGCCAAGCCGAAACTACAGCCTTTGTTCAGCTACACCATAGAGGTTACAGCCACCAGCGCACAAGGCGAGACACACACCGAAAAATACTCTTTGCGTGCGGGTTACAACGAAATGGTCATCAGCACCGATTTCCCCATCTACAACTTATCGTCCCGATTTGTTGAAAAATCCGAAATGGACAAGTGCAAGATTTTTGTGCGCAATATGAGTCGCCAACCCGCCAGAAGCCGCATATCACGCAAGATATACCGCTACAACGACGACGGAAAAATCAACTATTTCGAACCAGAGGATTCATACGGAAGATCCTTCGACCGCAAAATATTGAGCGACAGCACCGTAAACGGATTGTTCCCGAATTATCGTTTTTACCAGGCGGAAAAAGCCCTGGTATTTTCCGACATCATCACTGTGAACGACAGCGCAGGCCTGTTCGACAAACTGAACATGGAACCCGGCAAATATGTTGTGGAAC
>Ga0310696_10011069_pt1 | contig 10303 bp, 7 predicted proteins | sample AusTroGonzalo_MG_4_FD_203885 | JGI IMG/M metagenome (GOLD analysis project Ga0310696, IMG submission 203885) | Bovine rumen microbial communities from tropical cattle in Woodstock, Queensland, Australia - Gonzalo_02 (v2) (version 2) | ecosystem: Host-associated > Mammals > Digestive system >... | reverse complement strand
AAGCTCAGCAAGGACGCTACTACCGTCCAGCAAAAGACGATCCTCTTCTCTGCCGTGCGTTTCATGGGCGAAACCGCCAAGATTTTGAACCCGCAGAAGGATGTGATTATCCCGGGCCCGCTCACGGGTTGCAGCCTCGCCGATTCCATTACCGGCAAGGACGTCGAAGAACTCCGCAAGCAGAATCCGGACTATACGTTCGTTTGCTACATCAACACGACTGCCGACGTGAAGGCCGCCTGCGACGTCTGCGTCACCAGCGGTAACGTGATGCACATCATCGAAACGATCCCGTCCGACAAGATTTACTTTGTGCCGGATGCCCTCATGGGCCAGAACATCATCGACGAAATGAAGCGTCGCGGGGTTAAGAAGGATATCAAGCTTTATAACGGCTGCTGCTACGTCCACGAAAACTACGATCCGGACTTGATCCAGTTCTTCCGTAGCCAAAACCCGAATCTCAAGGTGATTAGCCACCCGGAATGCAATCCGTCCGTCGCCATGCTCAGCGACTACGTCGGAAGCACGGGCCAGATGGTCAGCTACATCAACCAACAGCCCAAGGACAGCTGCATCTTGCTCCTCACGGAATGCGGCCTCAATGCCCGTATGCACTACGAACACCCCGATATGAACTTTATCGGTAGCTGCTGCATGTGCAAGTACATGAAGTCGAACTCCCTCGAAAACATCCTGGAAGCGCTCCGCCACCCCGAAAAGGCAGAACACATCACACTCGACGAGGGCGTACGCGTCAAGGCCAAGAAGTGCATCGACGCCATGTTCAAATACGCTGAATAAAGCCTCATAACACATCGCGGTTTTCACCAAGGCGCCCTTAAAATTCTAATTTTGGGGGCGTCGTGTTTTTTTGGAGGATATAACATGAAAAAATTTTTATTGATTCTTACATTGTTTTGTTCCACTGTTTTCGCGCAGCCCAGCGACAATGATTTTGGCCAATGGCCACGATCCTATTATGCAAGCGTCGGTTTTAGCGTTATTGCCAACCGTGGAGACTTTTTTGAACGCACCGTAAAGCTCGTCGACGAAGACGGCACCGTAGAAACGCTCCATTTTCCCATGTCCAAATTCCTTATATCTCCCGATTACAATATCGGTGTGAATATCCGTGAATTTTCACTTGCAGCATCTTTCCAATACTGGTCCATGAATGGAAACATCAACGGTTTTGCCGACGATATTAAAGAACAGCAAATGCGCTACTGGCGTTTTGGCCTGGAATTTACCTATAACTTTTTCTACCCCGACTTTTTCCAGGTCGGCGTCGGTCTTGGTTATTCTTTCTCGAACCTCCGCGTCGAAAACAGCGCTACAAGCGTCAAGGGTTTCGCAGATTCCGAAGTCATGGGATCCGGAATTGCCCTGGTCACGAACTTGAAATACTTCATTACGGATAATTTCGGCCTTAGCCCGTCTCTACGTGTTTATGAAAACTGGTATAAAGCGGCATACACAAAGGACGCAGGCACTCAAGACCTCAAGAGCTATATATGGCAGACCTATATAGCGGTATCCATCAATGCTCTAGTTCAGTTTTAATTAAAAACTAAAGAAGGCACAAAAAATGATCACATTCCTAATCGGTGTTGCAATCCTCATCCTGGGATACTTCACTTATGGCAAGTTCGTCGAACGCGTTTTCGGACCGGACGACAGAAAGACTCCGGCTCTCGAAAATCCGGATGGTGTAGACCGCGTTCCGATGGCACATTGGAAAAACGTCCTCATCCAGCTTTTGAACATTGCCGGTATCGGACCTGTGATCGGCGTGATTCTTGGCATCAAGTTTGGCGCAATCGTATTCATTTTGCTCCCGCTCGGTAACGTGCTCGGCGGTGCCGTCCATGACTACTTCAGCGGCATGATCAGCATGCGCAACAACGGCTACAACGTTCCGGCGCTCTCCCGTAAATTCTTGGGCAAGGGTCCGGCCAAGGTCGTGATGGGCCTCATCTCCGTGGCCCTCATCCTTGTGGGTGCGGTATTTACCACCACTCCGGCAGCTCTCGTGAACACCCCGATTCTCGTCGGCAGCCACGTTTCGCCGACGCTCTTCTGGATTGCGGTCGCTTGCATTTTTGCCTATTACTTCATCAGCACCTTCTTCCCCATTGACAAGATTATCGGCCGCATTTACCCGGTTTTCGGTGCCCTCCTGATTCTCGCCTCTCTCGCTATTTTCGTAGGCATCATCCCGAACCTGCACGTTCTTGACGAATTCTGCACCAGCGACATCTTGAGCAACTTCCACAAGCATCCGGCCGGTCAGCCGATTATCCCGATGCTCTTTGTGACGATTGCTTGCGGTATCATCAGCGGTTTCCACAGCACACAGAGCCCGCTCGTTGCCCGTACCGAAGTGACCGAAAAGACGGGCCGCCAAACGTTCTACGGCATGATGATTATCGAAGGTTTGATTGGCATGATCTGGGCTGCAGGTGGCATGTTCATTTACCACCAGATGCCGGAACTCTTGACCGGCGCTTCGGGCGTGAAGGTCTTGAGCGTTCTCGTTTCGACCGTGATTCCTTGGGCTCCGATTTCGATCCTCGTGGTCGTGGGCGTGATCATTCTTGCTATCACGAGTGGCGACACCAGTCTCCGAAGCCTCCGCCTTACCGTTGCAGAACTCACCGGACTTGAACAGACTTCTGTCAAAAACCGCCTCCTCCTTACGGTTCCGATGTTCGCTCTTTGCGCCGTGATTATCTTCTGGAGCAACATGAACCCCGAAGGTTTCAACATCTTGTGGAACTACTTCAGCTGGAGCAACCAGCTCATGGCCGTTTGCAGCCTCTGCGTGGCTACAGTATACCTCCGCAGCAAAAAGAAGAACTTCTGGATTGCGCTAATCCCGTGCATGTTCATGACGTTCATCACCAGCGACTACATCCTTTGGGTAAGCCCGGAAAACCTCAAGGGCGCTCCGCTCGGCTTTGGCCTTGACTACAAGACCGCACTCGTGATCGCCCTCCATGACGCCGCCATTCTCGGATTCTTCCTCTGTGTCCGTGGAAAGTCGCTTTCTAAGATGGAAGGCTACGATGCCGACCGCTGGAACACCGCTTTCGACGACGAAGACAAGATCCCGAAGGCTCAATAATTGAACATCAAAGGCAGTATCAAGTCCATCACGTTCCATAGCCAGCAAAATGGCTTTACCGTGATGCGCCTGAACGACAGCGAAAGTAAGAAAGTCGTTGTCGTTACAGGGACGTTCCCGAACCTTCAACCGGGCGAATCCATCTCGATTGAAGGCGACTGGGGCAGCCACCCAAAATATGGCAAGCAGTTCCAAGCAACGTCATTTGAATTTATAGCCACAGACGATAACGACATCGTCGAATACCTCGCCAGCGGGCAGTTCCCGGGCGTAGGGCAAAAGATTGCAGAACGCATTGTCGAAGCTTTAGGCGACGACACCGCCAACATTCTCGATAACGATCCGGACAAGTTCCGCGAAGTAAAAATCAAGGGGTTCCCCGCCCGCAAGGTGGAAGCATTCCTCGCCCGTTGGCAAGAAGCGAGACACAGCCGCGAAACGATGCTGTTCCTGTACAAGCACGAAATCGTCGGGAGTGTTGCCAAGCGCCTTTGGAACAAGTTCGGGCAAGCAACCATCGAACGCATCACGCAGAACCCCTACATGCTCTGCGAAGAAGTCTGGGGCATCGGGTTCTTGAAGGCCGATGAAATCGCACAGAAAGTCGGATTCCCGAAAGACAGTCCCGAGCGATTCCAGGCGGCTCTGCTTTATACGTTGCAAGAAGCCTCGGTCAGCGACGGCCACGTTTACCTCCCCCGAAACGTTCTTTTGGAACGCACCGTCAAGAATTTGCGTTTGCAGATGGACGAAGACGGCGCCATCAACACGCTCCTCGACCAGTTCGAACAGGCCTGCGACACAGAACGTATCAAGCGCATCGGCGACGACTGCTATTTTCCGCCGCTCTACAACGCCGAGCAGCGGATTGCCGATAACATTTTACAACGCCTAAAATACAACGAACTCGAAACGTACAACTTCGAGAACAACCTCGAAAGCTGGGAACGCGAACATAAATTCAGCTTCGATCCCATCCAGAAGCGAGCCATCCACATGGCGCTTTCGCGAAAGATTTCGATTATCACGGGTGGCCCCGGTACCGGCAAGACGACAATCCTCAAAGGAATCCTCTACCTTGCGCGCCAAATGGAAGAATGCGTCTGCCTCGCCGCCCCGACAGGACGTGCCGCCAAGCGTATGGGCGAATGCTGTGGCGAAAAGGCCCGTACCATCCACCGCCTGCTCGAAATCGACCCCATCTCAGGCAAGTTCCACCGTGACGAGAACAACAAGCTCCACTGCAACTTGCTGATTGTCGACGAATTCAGTATGGTCGATACGTGGCTTGCGATGTCACTCCTCGAAGCGACACCGTTCAACGCGCGCATCGTGCTCGTGGGCGATTCCGACCAGCTCCCTAGCGTTGGGCCAGGTAACGTGCTGAACGACCTTCTGCACTGTTCCAAGATTCCGAGCACGCGCCTTCAGCACATTTTCCGCCAGGCCGGCGGAAACGACATCGCCGACAAGGCCGCTAAAATCAATCAAGGCATTTGCCCCTCGCCTATCGAAGGCCCGAACTTCCACTTTTTGCCGTACGAAACCGCCGACGAAGCGAAGAACCTCATCGGTCGCCTTGTCACGCACGGCATCAAGGAAAAAATCGATATCGACACGCAGACCGAAATGCAGCTTTTGACGCCCATGCGCAAAGGCCCTCTCGGCATTTACGAGCTGAACAACTACTTGCAGAACCTCTTGAATCCGGACAAGGAACGCATCAAGATTGCAAGCGGCAACTGGAGCGTCGGTGACCGCGTGATGCAAATCCGCAACAACTACGACAAGAACGTGTTTAACGGCGACGTCGGCATCATCTACAAGATCGGCAAGGAAACCAAGAAAATTACAGTCTTTTACGACGACAAGACTGTCGATTACGAACCCGATGAAGTCGATGAACTGATACTCGCGTACGCCTGCACCATCCACAAAAGCCAAGGCAGCGAATACCCTGCCGTCGTTGTCGTGCTGGATTCCAGCCACAGCATTATGTTGCAGCGGAACCTTATCTACACGGCGATTACACGTGCGAAAGGCCACGTGTGGATCCTGTCGGCGCCGGGAGCGTTCTACCAGTCCGTCCGCAACAACCGCAGCACAAGACGATACACAAGACTCACTGAGAAATTAGGTTAACACTGTGTAAGGCGATTCCGGGATCACCTTACCTCGGCCAGTAATCAGTAGGCTTCTGGTTCAAGTACATAAGCCTTGCCCATTCACTACTTTTAGCCTTGTTCATAAAGTACAGCTCGTCCATCCAGCCCTTGAACACGCGGTCATACTTTCCGCCAGATTGCTTGCGAGCACCAATGACAAACAGCCCATCCGTAGTTCTCTTGTCATCGGTATTGCCGAGGCTCATCTTCACATCTTCGAGAACGCCGTTCCTGTAAATTGCTGTCGAATCGCCGGACTTCACGACCGTAAAGTGTGCCCACTGCTTGTAATCCACAGCAGGTTTCGTTGCGATGCTTGCCTCATACCAATGATCCAAATCCGATTCGTCCAGTTCCTTGTACATCCAACTCGACCTGTCGCTATCGCCAGCCTGATACTTGAAGTGGTATTCCGATTCGGACTTGCCCCAAAGAAAGCGCGACGTCGAAGTATCTTCAACATTCACCCAGAACGAAACGGTAAAGCTAGAAGTATCCGTTAACGCAAAGTTTGCGTTATCCGCAGATTCCTCGACTTCAATAAACGAAGTTTTTCCGTTAAAGTAGAACGCCCCGCCAATAATTCCATCGCCTGTAGAAATATCATTGACGCTTCCCTGGAACGGATTATCGCCAGAAGCCTTAATAGCCGATTCCGGGAATTCCGTTTCGTCAAAATTCCAAGCCGCCACAAAGCCATCCGAGAAAGAGAACGGATCTGCGGCACGAATCAAGCTCATCGATTTTTTCGAATCCGCATTGTCAGCCTCCGCCGAAGTCGCGGCCTCTGCATCATCCACCTCGCTCACATGTTCAACCTCAGTCCAGCTCAGGACAAGTTTTTGCATTTCACGTTGCGGGTAAAGCGTCGTCAAGCGGATCCAAAGCCCAACAGCCTTCTCGTTCTCATCGTAAACCGTTTGGAAAGTCGTCCAGGCCGATGCAGGTTCCAAGTAAACCTTAAGCGAATAAAGATTCTTGACAAGCGATTCGCGGTCTTCATCATTCAAGTCGCTCAAGCGCACATACAGCGGGAAACCCTCGATTGTATCGCGCAAATCAATGCCCGTCGCCGCCGTGTTCAGCGGAATTTCTAATGCGCGGACCGGATCATCGCAGAAAATATACTGAGACGCGTCGGAATCGTCGACAAAAACCGCTTTTATACTTTGAGTCCCGCTATTCGTGCTGACCTGCAGAGAATCATAGAACGAAGCAGGCATGCCCGCAAACAAGGCATACGTTCCAGAATCATCCGTTTCAATTTTTGCAGTCGACTTGTAAGACGACCCGACTATAGAAACGCTAGCCTCAGAGTCTTTGACATCGGAGAAATAAACTTTAATTTCTTTGCTTTCAGACATTCCAAGTTTCGTAGTCCATGTCGAATCGGCATCAATTTTAATTCCCGATTCACGGAGTGCAAACGACTTCTGCGAATCTTCGTAGAACGCTTCGAGATTGTAGAATCCATCCGGCAAGTTCGAAAACTCAAAATGCCCCATCGAATCCGCGGTCGTGGAATAGTAAGCGGTACTATCGTCTTTCGCCGGGTCGTAATCTACCGGAACGCAGTAAACACGGGCATAAGAAGCGCGTCTGAAAAAGTCCGGATTGCCAGCACCATCAAGGTACGCAAGCGTTCCCATCAATTCCGGGGAACCGACTTCGGAGCTGTTTCCGCCAGCGACCTTGTTGTCGGAGCATGCAACAAATACCATTGCAAGCAACACCTGCAATGCCATCCATGCAAAAGCCGCCGATTTGTCAAGTCGAGCCTTTTTCATCGTCGCCTCACTTGGACAGCGGGAAGATCTGGATATTCATCTGGAATACGCGTCCGCCCTCTTCGTCCTCATTAGCAATCATAGAAATTTTTTTGCGGAACTCATTGATGCACTTGACGATTTTCTTGTACGATGCTTCCGAGATGCCCAGCGTGACGCTGCTGACATTCCTTTCGCTCGATGCGATATTGGTAATGGAGTCCTGCGCTAGGCCGATAAATTCCTTGTGGTAGTTGATAAAGGCCTGCTGGAGGACCTTGTCGCCGGTACTGATGGCGGGATTGTTGAGGACCCAGTTCCCTTTGGCGTCCTTCTTGATGAGCCCGACACGTTCCAGCAAGTCCACCCCTTGCCTTGCCTGTTCCCCAGAAATCGGCGGCATCAGGCGTGCGCCCAAAGCTTCGTAGTCGCCGTCAAAACCATGCATCCCAATGAGCGAACGAATAGCGGTATAGTACCAGTGCGAATAAACTTCATATTGATACGCCCGAGTCAAGAGCATCTGCTGCGTGAAGCGGTAGGTCGCCGTAATTTCTTCCATGCGCTTCTTGTAGTTTTTCCGTTCGTCCTCGTTGGTCGCCTGGCAAAACAGGACCATCGCCTCGAAATACGCGGCCTCGTTTTCGTCGAACTGCAAACCGCCCGTAATCTTTGCGATACTCGTCGGTGTGAGCCCTTTTTCGCCCTTCATGATGCGCGAAATAAAGTCCTTCGACGAAAAGCCAAGCTTATCCGAAAAACTCCGCAGAGAATACCTGCGGTTCAACGCCTTCGCACATTCAAAATAGTGGCGCAAGTAGTCGCGGTAATCGCTAAAATCGAAAACCGACATGCGCTTTAGCGGGCGTTCTTCGAGCGGCAATTTTTCAGAACTAGACTTCATATTCTAAAAATACAATGTAATGGGATTTTCGGGTAAAAAAGCATTAAAAACGGCCTCAAAATCGTTGTCCGCTGAGGACAGTTTCTCTTGGCGCCTCCGAATTTCACTTCACATTTTGACGGTTTCCATCTAATTTTGTGAAAAAGAAGTCATGCTCTAGTCTCGCGAGGCAATGAAAGCCCCACACCAGAAACACGCTTTTGCGAAGCTACGAGTTTTCTCTATTTCTCATACGCTCAAAGGGAACGACTCCGGTCGTTCCCTTTCCTGTTTATCGTTTGATATAGACCTTCTGGTGCGATGGTCCTCGGGCATTCAATGTTCGGCCTTGAGCGTCAAAGCGTTGCACCGATTTAGCCATGTTCGCAGCACCCGCCGAATTTTCGCGAACGACACGAGCCCCCGGCTTCAAGGCAGTCGTCTTTTCGACTTTCAACGGCACAGTCACAATCCGCGACAAGCTCTTTTCATTAACCTTCACAGAGACCTTGTACTCGCCCACGCTCGAAATGGCAAGCGTTTCAAGCGTATCGCCTTCGAGCATTTTGCCGTTTTTGTACCACTGGTAACCGAAACCCTTCGGCGCCCTGAGCGTTAGGTTATCGACCACCGTAATTTGCAACGTATCCATCTGCAAATGGCTATAGACTATCTCGGTCAAGTGCTTTGCGCCTTCGACGGACGGATGCACCATATCTTCCAAGTACCAACTCGGATTTTCGAGAGCGCTAAAGCGCGAATGCAAGTCGATGACATTCACACCCTTTTCAAGCCCCGCCCGCAGAATCGCCGGGTTCACGCGATTCACGACAGCCGTATCGAGGATGTTCCATTCCACATTGTTCACATAAGGAGCCAAGCAAATAAAGACATGCGGCTTGGATGCTACCTGGAACGTATCAATCAGCGCTTCAAAATCTGCCGTGATTGCGGAATCGACAGCGGCATCTTGCTCCGGCGTGTTCCATGCCGTGTAAGCCTTAGAATCGTTCGTGCCAAGTTCGATGATGACCGTATCCGCAGCGAATTCAATCGCAGGCGCAAAACGGTAACCCTTCCAGTACGAAGCCTGATCGTCCTTGCGAACCGTCAAACCGCTCACGCCAAAATTCTCGACCGTATCCGCAGGCGCATTTTCGCGCAACATCCCTTGCAGATGGTGCGGGTAACTCGTCTGGTCGGGCCAAGATTCAATGCCATAACCGTAAGTGATGCTATTGCCGACGCAGGCCACCTTGCCCGCCGCAAACGCAGACGTCGCCAATGTTGCAGCTACCGTTGCAATCGCCAAAAATCCAAACTTTCTCATAACCAAACTTCCTTACCTATATTATAGATAAATCAAAGAAGAAATTTTGTCAATATAATCTTCTATGGAAAAAACACAAATCAAGAGACAAGTCAAACCCAAAACACTTCTAATTAAATAAAACGCAACTATAACCAGCACAAACAAAACAGGCTGATTTTTCCATCGAATTTCAATAAAATTCCATAGTGACAAATTACAAAAAAAGTCACTGGATGTTTCCCCTCTGCGAGGGTCAACATGACGCGATACGAGAAAGGAGATGCCGGATCAAGTCCGGCATGACAAATTGCAGAAGTTTACTTCCTCACGACTCAAGCCTCACGGCTCATAGCTCATTGCTCACTACTGATTACTACGTATTGTATTCGCGGTCAGGATTTGCAGCCATTTCGTCGAGCTGGAGCTGGTGAATCACTACATGGCCTTCGACGAGGCTCTTCTGCACATCGATAATGCGCTGGTTCCAGGAACCGCGGAACTTGAGGTCCAGCGACTTTTTCGCCAAGACAAACGGACCGTCGATGAGGATATCCGCGAAAGTCAAAAGCTCAAAGAGTTCCGGCTTCGTGGGAGTCAGCTTCATCAGCTGTTCGTAGGTATACCCCGTAAAAATCACGAGGTTGAGTCCGCGTTCCTTGATTTCACGGGCCAGCGGAATAAGCGCTGCCGCCTGATCCATCGGATCGCCACCACTGAACGTCACGCCGTCCAACAGCGGATTTTCCTTGATCATCGTGATAATCGCTTCGCGCTCAATATAATGTCCGCCTTCAAAATCGTGCGTCTGCGGATTTTGACAGTTCGGGCAATTATGATGGCAGCCCTGCGTAAAAACAGTCAACCGAATGCCGGGACCGTCAACAAACGATTCCGGCTCGATTCCAGCGATTTTTAATGGAGGATATTCGGACATATTAGACGAGAGAGGAGAGACGAAAGACGAGAGAGGTGTGAGGTCACCGCTTCGCGGCTTTGAGGTGTGAGCGCGGTCGCTTAGCTCCCTTTGAGCTTTTTAATCGCACCTTC
>Ga0310696_10011068_pt1 | contig 10304 bp, 4 predicted proteins | sample AusTroGonzalo_MG_4_FD_203885 | JGI IMG/M metagenome (GOLD analysis project Ga0310696, IMG submission 203885) | Bovine rumen microbial communities from tropical cattle in Woodstock, Queensland, Australia - Gonzalo_02 (v2) (version 2) | ecosystem: Host-associated > Mammals > Digestive system >... | reverse complement strand
TGGTGAGGCCTTGACGAGTGTCGGGTTCTGTGTTTTGGCGTGGCGCACTGAACCGATAAGACGGAAATTGCTCAAACTCTCAACCTCTTTGGGAGTGCGCACCTTATCGTTGGTCAGTTCGGTCAAGATAATCAACCCTAACGGGATAAGCAGACCTATAACGAGACAAGTGGTGGTTGTTTTTCGTTTGCTACCCGCATTGACGATGAACATGGGTCGTGCGCGGTCCATTATCTCGTTATCGGGAGTGTTGCTGGCTTTTTGTATTTCAGCTTCAGCACGTTTCTGCAGGAAGAAAGTATAGTAGTTGTCATCCACCCGGTAGTTACGCTCAATACTAATCATTTCGAGTTCTTTCTCGGGCAGTTTCTTAAGGTCCACCTCCACTTCATCGTAGCGTTTTTGGAGGTCTGATTTCTCTATCTCGAGCGTGGCACGCATAGACTTGACGACCTCTTCGATAGTTATTTTGACATTACGGATGTCGTTAGTGAGTTTGGCATAATAGACATTCTTTTCGCTCAATTCGCCCCGTTGCAGTTGAAGCGTATTGAGTTGAGCGACCAATGAACTCAATGTACTTTCAGACAGTCCTAAAGAGGAAGGGGAAGCGATAGTACCTTCTTCTATGGACTCTTGCAGATAGTTGGTGAGGTAATTGAGGTACGTTTCTTTGAGGCGCAGAGTCATCTGCTGTTCGTCATACTTGTTAATTTGTCCCACCAAACGGGAAGCATGAGAACTGACATCAACAAAATTGTTGGCATTACGGAATTGCGTGAGGGCATCCTCACTCTTTTCCAATGAGCCTTGAATAGCATCCAACTGCTCGTTAATGAAAGAGATAGACTTGTTGGCAACCTCGTTTTTCTTCTCCAGGTTTTGCATCAGATAGATGTCAGCGAGTTTGTTGATAAACTCGCAGTCACGTTGCGGTGTCTGGCTACGCAGTGTCAGTCGCAAGACAGAACTACCGTTTAACACAAAGTCGTGCCGCATACGGCTCTGAAACTCGTTAATCAAGCCGTCGCGGGTACGGAAACGGAAATATATCTGTCCTGACTGGCTGATATGTTCGCTAGGCCAGAAAACAGCTGTAAAATATGGAGTCTCCACACGTTCGCCATAATGAATATCGGCTTCATAGGGACGCTTTTCGTCTGTGGAGTGAATATGCATAACCCCGTCTCCCTTGAAAGTGACCTGGAAGAGAAGACCTTTGACGGACTCCTGTATATATTCAGGCTCGATGACAACAGGTGTACTACGATAGAGGTTGCGTGTCTTGAAACGACCTTGGGTCATATAGTCAACCTGCATAAAAGGTATCGAATCGACCACCCGTGCCAAGAGGTCGTAAGAGCCAAGTATAACCAACTGGTTGTTAATGTTATTATATACCGGAGCCAATCCAAAGCCTTGGAAGAGTCCTTGCTGACCGGCATATTGGTTGCCGGACTCTTTAATAAGGATTGTGCCGCTGGATTCGAATTCTTCAATCCACTTACGGTTGAGCAGTGCCGCCACTCCATACGCCAAAGCTAATGCGATGACAAACAAGTACCAATAGTGTACCACGCGGACAAGCCACTCAACTATATTGAAGCTGGATGTCGGTTCTTCTTCTTCCGCTTGTCCGCCTTGGGAACCCGGCACGTTCATATAAGGGTTCTGGTATGGGTTCTGATACGGATTAGCGTACGGGTTGGCGTACGGATTAGTGGGATTATAAGGATTCTTATGCAAGTCTGCATAAGGGTCCATCAGCGGGTTCTGATAGGGATCCTTATACGGGTCTGTATAGTATGGATTATCTTTCGCCATATCGTTTAAGATTAGCCATGGTTATTTCATTGGTATATAGTTCAGTACGGAAACAAGTAACGAAACCGAACTTGTAATCAAAGCGAGGAAACCGGTATAACTCTCCTGCTTGAAGAAAGCAGCGGGTTCACGGCTGACGTAAATAAGGTCGTTGGGGTAAATATAATAGTACTTGGAGTCGATAAGAGTATTAGTACGAATATCAAACTCCAATACCTCAGGCTGGGCATTACCATGAGGACGGATTATGCGGATATGCTGACGGTCACCGGAATTGAAGACCTGACCTGACATAGCCAATGCCTGATAGATAGTCATACGATCCTTATAGATATAACGCACACCGGAACTGGCATCACCCAGAACAGTAAAGTACTTATTATACAGAGTCAACTTGATTTCTGCATCAGGAATCAGTTCTCGCATATACCGCTTTATTGTGTCTTGAGCCTCCAACTCGGTCAAACCCTCCAAACGTATCGGTTCAAGGAACGGAAGATCAACTTTGCCGTCAGAATAGATACGATAAGGATAAGTGCTACGACTGTCATAACCACTTCCGCTACCAATATCTTTTGAAAGCGTCTTGCCTAATGTTTCATCAAGGGTAATGATACGATAGATTACTTCATCATTGACCTGCAGGCGGTATGGCTGATAGCCGACACTATCGTAGTGAGGCAGGTCTTCACGGTCTTGCAACAACCCCACTTGCTTATGCCCATAGCAACCAGTTAGCAACATTGCCAATAAGAAAACAAGGCAAGAATGAATATATGAACTCGTTTTCATCATTTGGAAGCATTGATAATACGTTGCACTATACCGTAAACAAATCCGCCAAAACCAATGGTGGTGGCAGTTACTGCAATAGCAGATGTCAAACTATTAACATGGAAAGCCTTACCGCGCAACTGCTGGACATAAATGACATCATTGGGTTCGATGTAATAATACTCGGAGTTGATAACATCTCTTGAACGCAAGTCGAACTCAATGACTTTAGTCACACCTTCTTTTTCACGCACAACCTTGACCTTTGAGCGGTCGGACCATTCGCCTAAATCGCCTGCTTGCGCAATGGCTTCATAGATAGTCATTTTTTCACGACGTATAATATAATTACCCGCCCCCCGATCACTTATAACACTGAACACACGTTGCACCACATTCACGTCCACCGATACCATTTTGTAGTCACCATAGTCCTTGATATAAGTTGCCAACTCTTCTTCCAACCGCAACTTAACCTGACGGGTATCCATCCCGCGAACATACAACCGCCCGATCAAAGGGAAATCAATGGTGCCGTCCTCCATCACAAGATAAGTATATAATTCGTTGGAATAGCCTTGATTAGTGTTAGAAATTGACTGGTTGTATCCGCCGCCCGACATATCTCCATAACCATTACCGCTCCCCATAGCTGCAGTGAACAATTTTTGTACTTGTTGGTCGACTGAATGCACACGGATGAAGAGCCTGTCCCCCATACGCAACTCATAGTCAGCATATGAAACCGTATCCGAATATGATGGTATATGGTTCTTCTTGGATGGCTCTTGCATAAGATTGATTTCCTTACTTGTCACGCAAGAAGACAACATGCTTACAATCAAAACTGTAAGAACCAACAGCCAATGCGGAAGATATATTTTGTGTTGTGTTTGCATATTGGTGACTTATCGTTTTTCGTCCCATCCAAATGGGTGCGGAGCTAACGGCAAACGGGCAAGTGGGTGGTAATCACCCACCAGTCCTACAGGTTGGGCGTGACGAATCTCACTGACAATCTCAATGCAGGGTCGGGCTTCAGAGATGCGGAAACCTCGGCCTGACAAAATACGTTTATAAGATTCTGTGTGTAACTCATTAAAACCTTGTGAGAACTCAAATTCTTCACCATCAACAGACAAAGTACGATACGTTTTCTTCTCACCTTGTACAGCATTGGATGGCAAACAATCGGCATTGATACTAAGGAAATACCGCACACGGGCTTGTTCTAACTCAAGATAACCCGCCACCCTGTCAAAAGACATGACATGAACGATGTTTCTCTTCACCTTGCCGAATACCCACTGAAGCATGTCATAGAAATGGACTCCAATATTAGTAGCAATACCTCCTGATTTATGTACATCACCTTTCCAACTGGAGTAGTACCATTTGCCACGAGAAGTGATGTATGTAAGGTCAACATCATAAATCTTGTCTTCCGGACCTGTCTGTACTCTTTTCTTTAGGTCAGCGATAGCATTGTGTAAACGGAGCTGGAGGATGGTATAAGCTTGTTGCCCTGTTTCTTTCTCCATTTCGAGCAAGTTGTCAATGTTGTAAGGATTGAGAACAAGAGGTTTTTCGCATATAACGTTCACTCCGAGCCGCAAACCATAGCGGATGAAAGCATCATGCGTGTAATTAGGAGTACAAATACTCATCCATTGCAGAGGACAGTCTGTCCGCATCTGCTTAGAACAGAATCTGTCAAATTGCTCATTCTCAGTAAAGAAAGAGCAATTTGGGAACGAGCTGTCAAGCCTTCCCACCGAATCGAACTTATCGTATGCAACCAAAAGGTTGTTACCTGTGTCAGCTATCGCCTTTATATGGCGCGGGGCTATATAGCCTGCCGCGCCTATAAGGGCGAAACGGAGCGGTTGAGTCATATCACTCGTCATTTGAATTGTCTTGTTGTGCGCGAGATGCTTGCAATTCAGCGTATTCCTTTCTGTTGTGTACGACTATGCGCTGGAACTCGCGCAAACCTGTACCGGCAGGTATGAGATTACCGCATATTACGTTCTCTTTCATACCTTCAAGTGTGTCCACACGACCTTGTATTGCCGCCTCGTTCAGCACTTTGGTTGTTTCTTGGAACGATGCAGCCGACATAAATGACTTAGTTCCTAAAGCGGCTTTCGTTATACCTTGAAGAATCTGCGAAGCAGTAGCACATTCAGCATCGCGAGCCTCTACCAACTTGCGGTCACGGCGACGAAGAGCAGAGTTCTCATCATGCAAACGACGGGCAGTAATAATCTGACCGGCTTTCAGAACTTCCGAATCACCGGCATCTGTTACCACTTTCTTGCCCCAAATACGGTCATTCTCCTCAAGGAAATCGAACTTATCAACAATCTGATTTTCCAAGTAACGTGTATCACCAGCCTCATTGATTTGCACCTTACGCATCATCTGACGGACAATAATCTCAAAGTGCTTGTCATTGATTTCCACACCTTGCAGACGATAAACAGACTGAGCCTCATTGACGATATACTCTTGCACGGCAGTAGGACCTTGGATGCGCAATATATCATCAGGTGTGATAGCACCGTCAGACAGAGCAACACCTGCACGCACATAATCGCCTTCTTGTACAAGGATCTGCTTGGTAAGAGGGATAAGATACGACTTGGTTTCACCTTGACGTGAAGTAACCGTAATTTCACGATTACCGCGTTTGATCTTACCATAACTAACCTCGCCATCAATCTCTGCCACGATAGCAGGATTAGACGGGTTGCGAGCCTCAAAGAGTTCTGTTACACGAGGCAGACCACCGGTAATATCACCCGCAGTACCAAAGGCACGGGTTTGCGTGAACAAGTAGTCACCCACTTTGACTTCCGCGCCATCAGAATGAACAAGCATTGCCTTAACAGGCAGATTGTATGAACGAAGAACATTACCTTCCTTGTCCATGATGTGAGCCATAGGCATCTTGCTCTTATCTTTATTAGTATCGGTAATAACAACTTCTTTCTTACCGGTCTGCTCATCGCTTTCAGTTTTTGCTGTCACACCTTCAATTACATCGTCATAGCGCAATGTACCCGCAGTTTCAATAACCAAAGCTGCCTTATAAGGATCCCACTCGCAAACAATCTGACCTTTTGAGTACTCTTGTCCCGGAGTTACAAACAGTTTAGAAGCATAAGGGATATTGAAAGTAGTGAGTACGACTCCAGTTGCGGTGTCAACCAAACGCATATCATTAAGACGGCTAACCACAATAGTATCACCTCCTTCCGTAACTACTGTACGCAACTCATCAATTTCAATTCTACCGTCACGGGGGATAGCGTAAGTGTTTTCCGTAGCCGCATTACCTGCGACACCACCTGAGTGGAAGGTACGGAGAGTGAGCTGTGTACCCGGCTCACCGATGGCTTGTGCAGCTATCACACCGACTGCCTCACCACGCTGAACCATTTGACGGGTGGCCAAATTGTGTCCATAACACTTAGCACAAACACCACGTTTCGCCTCACAAGTCAATACCGAGCGAATTTCTACTTCTTCTATCCCTGCGGCTTCTATAGCATCGCATTGAGCTTCGCGAATCTCTTCACCTGCTGCGACAATGAGATTGCCGTCCATATCATGTATGTCGTGTACGCTTACGCGCCCCAATATACGCTGTGACAAAGTGGCCACAACGTTATCATTCTGTTTGATGGCATGTGCCGTCAATCCACGCAATGTGCCACAGTCTTCTTCCGTGATGATAACATCGTGAGAAACGTCAACCAAACGACGTGTCAAATAACCAGCATCGGCTGTCTTCAACGCCGTATCAGCCAAGCCCTTGCGAGCACCGTGAGTGGAAATGAAGTACTCCAACACGCTCAAACCTTCCTTAAAGTTCGACAGAATAGGATTTTCAATCGTCTGGCGTCCTTCAGCCGCACCGGCTTTCTGAGGTTTGGCCATCAGACCACGCATACCTGCCAATTGCTTAATCTGCTGCTTCGAACCACGCGCACCCGAATCCATCATCATATAGACTGAATTGAAACCTTGGTCTGCTTCCTGCATGTGTTTCATCAGTACGTCAGTAACAGCGGCATCCACTTTATTCCAAGCACCTACTACGTTGTTATAACGCTCATCATCGGCCATCTCGCCAAAGTTATACATTTCTGTGATTTGCTCAACTTCGGCATTGCCCTTGGCTACGAGTTCAGATTTCTCTTCAGGAATCAAGATATCGTTCAAATTGAAACTCAAGCCGCCCTTGAATGCCATCTTATAACCAAGGTCTTTGATATCGTCCAGGAATTTAGCCGTACGAGCCACGCCACAAGTCTTAATAACTTTGGAGATGATGTTCTTTACAGCACTCTTCTTAAGTGTCACGTTTTGATATCCTACTTCCTCAGGGATATATTGGTTAACCATTACCCGACCCGGAGTCGTATCTACCAATTCACCATTGATACGAACTTTGACATTGGCGTGTATGTCGACTTTGCCTTCGTTCAAAGCAATAAAGCACTCTTCGGGGCTATAGAAAACCAAACCTTCACCTTTCTCACTATTACGCGGCTTGGTTATATAATACAAACCGAGAATCATATCCTGTGAAGGGACAGTGATAGGATTACCATTAGCCGGATCAAGAATATTGTGAGAACCGAGCATCAGCAGTTGTGCTTCCAAAATAGCCTCAAGGCTCAATGGCAAATGGACAGCCATCTGGTCACCATCAAAGTCAGCATTAAAACCAGCGCAAGCCAATGGGTGCAACTGAATGGCTTTTCCCTCTATCATACGGGGTTGGAAAGCCAAAATACCATGACGGTGCAACGTTGGAGCACGGTTGAGCAACACAGGGTGTCCCTGCATTACATACTCAAGTATGTCCCATATAACAGGGTCTTTTCTGTCTATAATCTTCTTGGCTGATTTAACAGTCTTAACCAAACCGCGTTCTATCAATTTGCGGATAATGAAAGGTTTGTACAATTCGGCTGCCATATCTTTTGGAAGACCGCACTCATGCATTTTCAATTCAGGTCCTACCACAATAACCGAACGAGCCGAATAGTCCACACGTTTACCAAGCAAGTTCTGACGGAAACGCCCCTGCTTACCTTTAAGCGAATCACTGAGAGACTTGAGAGGACGATTGGCATCCGACTTGATAGCAGTCGTCTTGCGCGAATTGTCAAACAAACTATCCACAGCCTCTTGCAACATTCGTTTCTCATTGCGCAAAATAACATCCGGTGCCTTAATCTCTATTAGTCGTTTCAGACGATTATTACGAATAATGACACGTCTATAAAGGTCGTTCAAGTCTGATGTTGCAAAACGACCGCCATCCAACGGGATAAGAGGACGCAACTCAGGAGGTGTAACGGGAATAACCTGCAGAATCATCCATTCAGGACGGTTCCTATTCTTTGACGCACGGAAGGCCTCAACTATTTGCAAACGTTTGAGAGCCTCTTGTTTGCGTTGTTGAGAACCGTCTTTGGCAGCTGTATCTCGCAGAGAATAACTGAGTTCATCAAGATCTATCCGGCAAAGCAAATCATATACAGCCTCTGCTCCCATCTTTGCGATAAACTTCTGCGGGTCAGAATCTTCCAACTGGTCATTGTCCTCCGGAAGACGAGTAAGCAAATTCTCCAGATCCTCTTCCTCTAACAGCATATTGTCTTCTACCTCGCCGTCACCAATCTTCTGACCGGCCAAAGCGCCTGCTTGAATTACAACAAATTTCTCATAGTAAATGATTGATTCCAATTTCTTAGTAGGGATACCCAGCAGAGCAGCCATCTTTGAAGGCAACGAACGTAAATACCAAATGTGAGCCACCGGTACTGCAAGACGTATATGTCCCATACGCTCACGACGCACTTTCTTTTCTGTCACCTCAACTCCGCAATGCTCACACACGATACCTTTATAGCGGATACGTTTATATTTACCACAATAGCATTCATAGTCCTTTGTCGGGCCAAAAATACGCTCGCAGAACAAACCGTCACGTTCCGGTTTGTATGAACGGTAATTTATGGTTTCAGGCTTCAGAATCTCGCCTGAAGAGAGGTTCATTATCTCATCGGGAGATGCTAAACCGATTGAGATCTTAGTGAAACCACTTCTTTTAATGTTATCTTGTTTATTATTGTAAGCCATAATCTTATTCTTTACGGTTGGACAATATATTGCTGGCCGGGTTATTCCATAGTAATAGACAATGCCAGACCTTGCAGTTCATGCAGCAAAACGTTAAGTGATTCGGGCAATCCTGGAGTCGGCATCGGTTCGCCTTTCACTATTGCCTCATAGGTACGGGCCCGTCCGGTCACGTCATCTGACTTAACTGTCAATATCTCTTGCAGCACGTGAGCTGCTCCGTGAGCTTCCAATGCCCATACCTCCATCTCACCAAAACGTTGTCCACCGAACTGGGCTTTACCTCCTAACGGTTGCTGAGTAATCAAACTATACGGACCAATCGAACGAGCGTGCATCTTATCATCAACCATGTGTCCTAACTTCATAAAGTAAGTCACACCAACTGTTGCCATCTGGTCAAACGGCTCACCTGTACCACCATCATACAACTGCGTCTTACCGGCACGAGGCAAACCGGCTTTGTCCGTCCATTCGTTCAAATCGTCAAGCGTGCAACCATCAAAAATTGGTGTCGCAAACTTTACGCCCAACTCTTTTCCCGCCCAACCAAGCACGGCTTCAAATATCTGACCGATATTCATTCGAGAAGGCACACCTAACGGATTGAGTACTATATCAACAGGCGTTCCATCGGCCAAGAACGGCATATCTTCAATACGAACAATTTTTGAAACAATACCCTTGTTACCATGACGACCTGCCATCTTGTCACCCACGCGTATCTTACGCATCTTTGCCAAATAAACTTTGGCTAATTTCAAAATACCATTGGGCAGTTCGTCTCCTACAGTAAGGTTAAAATTACGACGCTTGAGGTCTGCTTCAAGCTTCTTGACTTGCTCCAGATAATTGGTTATACAGCGTGAACATAACTCGTTCTTGCGTGCGTCAGTTGTCCAGCCTTCTTGCATAACCGTTGCATAATCAACCTGTCCAAGACGTTCTTTGGTGAATGTCTGACCCTTGGCAATGACCTCAGTTTGTAATATATCATATACGCCTTGAGATGTACGTCCCTTGAGAAGCGTGGACAATTTGCCGATCAGAATTTGACGCAGATTTTCAATTTTAGCATCAAGTTCCTGACGCATAGCTGCCAACTGCTCTTTCTCTTCGGCTTTCTCCTTGCGATCTTTCTGCTTACGTTCGTACAAACGCCGCTCTATTACCACTCCTTCCAACGATGGGGTTGCCTTCAAAGAAGCATCCTTCACATCACCTGCCTTATCTCCGAAAATAGCCTTAAGAAGTTTTTCTTCAGGAGTAGGATCGGATTCTCCTTTTGGCGTAATCTTACCTACTATTATATCTCCTGGCTTGATATGGGCACCTATTCGGATCATTCCGTTCTCATCAAGATCTTTGGTTGCCTCCTCACTTACATTAGGAATATCAGCAGTCAACTCTTCCATACCACGTTTAGTTTCACGAACCTCAAGAAGGTTCTCAACCACGTGAACTGAAGTAAACATATCTTCACGAACAATGCGCTCACTCAGTACGATAGCATCTTCATAATTGTATCCTTTCCAAGGTATATA
>Ga0310696_10011067_pt1 | contig 10304 bp, 7 predicted proteins | sample AusTroGonzalo_MG_4_FD_203885 | JGI IMG/M metagenome (GOLD analysis project Ga0310696, IMG submission 203885) | Bovine rumen microbial communities from tropical cattle in Woodstock, Queensland, Australia - Gonzalo_02 (v2) (version 2) | ecosystem: Host-associated > Mammals > Digestive system >... | reverse complement strand
CGTCGGCGGGATAGCGCTCGGTCTGCCAGTCAATCCAGCCAAATTCCCAGGGCATGATGATATAGCGCTGCTTGCCAAACTGGCCGCTGATGGCACTGTCGATGAAAACGCCTTCCACCACGGGAATCTCAACTTCGCCGGAAGCCTTGGTGGCAGCTTCCCCGGGGATGTAATAGATTCTCTTCACCTTAGCGGGAACCTTGCTCTTGAGGAGAAGGTCCACAGTGCCGAAGGGCTCCACATCCTTGCCATCCTTGGCGGGCTGGATCTTGGGAGTCACAGCCTGGGGCACGGTGGTAGTTTTGCCGTTGGCATCCTGGTACTCGATGTACAGGGTGTTGGTGGCGGCGGGAACCGTCACGGTGGCAAAATAGGAATAACCGGTAGGGATGGCCTTGGAGAAAGCATCCTCAATGCCCATCTTCTTGGTCTGGTTCTCGGTTCCGGGGACCGGATCCAGCACGCAGGACACTGCCATCATGGACAGTGCCGCAGAAAGAATCAATTTTAAAGTCTTCATAACTAACTATTTAGGTAACACTACTTCAACATAGCGGCCACGGGAGCCGATACTTTGGCAAACTCGCCTTCGGCCAGCACTTTACAGGAACCGGTGAAGCGGGAATCCAGTTCTACCTGGAAACGCTTGAAGAACAGGTTTCCGGTAATGGTGCAGTTGGGCTTGAGGGACAGGGTCTCCTGGGCGTAGATGTTTCCGGCGGTCAGCTTGCCGCTGAAATCCACGTTGTTGCAGAAGAAGTCTCCTTTGAGCACGGCTTTCTCACCGACCACCAGGCGGCCGGCGCAGTACAGGCGGCCTTCGAAGTCGCCGTCAATGCGGATATCATTCTCCGTAGCCAGGTCTCCGGTGAATTTGGAACCCAAGGCGATACGGTTCACATCGTTGGAATTGGGGGTAGTAGGAATGGCAGACATAGTAATAATCGTTCGTTCAGTTTTCTTTTCAGTTTCCTCGGAAACATTGTTTTTCCGTCCCAGCATCATTTCTCTTCAGTTTTTGCCGGCTGGGGTTCGGCTTCGGCCTTGTGAGCCGGCTGGTTGGCCAATTTGCTGAATTCATTGTCCTGCAGCGCACGCAGGTTGCCGGTGATCTTGGCATCCAGGTCCACTTGGAGACGTTTGTAGCGGAGGTCACCGTTTACGGAGCAGGTACCCTTGAGGGTAAGGGTATCGGCCACATAGAAAGTGCCTTTGTCCATTTTTCCGCTGAAGTCTACATTCTGGCAGATGACATCGCCGTTCACCACGGCGCTCTCGCCTGCTACCAGACGTCCTTTGGAAGTGAGGCGTCCGTCGAACTTACCGTCCACGCGGATGTCTCCGGAGGTTGAGATTTCCCCCTTGAAAGTTGTGCCGGCCGATAGACGGCTGACCTCGTTCAGATTTACGTTGTTGTCCATTTTTTTATGAATTTGGTATTAGTATTCAATTTAAACAAGCCCTTTTCCGTGGCAGTTCTTGTACTTGAGGCCGCTGCCGCAGGGGCAAGGGTCGTTGCGGCCCACGTGCTTGTCCACGCGCACGGGCATGCGGCTCTTCTGCTCCCCGTTGGTGGACAGCTGGGAAGGGTCGTTGGTGCGCATCTGCTGGAGGTTGCGGTTGGGCTGGGTGGCCGGCCGGGCCTCGCGGGCGTCGGAGGCATCGCGCAGCGGGATGAAGGCGCGCAGCAGGAAAGCCAGCACTTCCTCGTTCAGTTTTTCCAGCATTTCGGTGAACAGGTTGTAGCTTTCCAGCTTGTACACCACCAGCGGGTCTTTCTGCTCGTAGGCGGCGTTCTGGACGCTCTGGCGGAGGTCGTCCATGTCACGCAGGTGCTGCTTCCAGTAATCGTCGATATAGAAGAGGATGATGTTGCGGCTCAGGGCCTTGGCAATCTCCTTGCTCTCGGTTTCATAGGCCTTTTTTAGGTTCACGCTCAGAGTGAGCTGCTTCTTGCCGTTGGTGATGGGGATGGCGATGTTCTCGTACATGCTCCCCTGCTTCTCGAACACGGTCTTGATCACGGGGTTCACCTTCTCGATCATGGTGTTCATACGGCGCTCGTACACCTCCTGCATGTGGGCGGCCAGTTTTTCGGCAATCTCCCGCGGCTTGGCATCGGCATAGAAATCGGCGTCGAAGCCCAGGTCGATGGACAGGCGGCCGATGACCATCTCCTCGAATTCCTCGTAAGGCATGCCCTCGGCCCGCTGGGCCAGCAGGGTGGCGGTGTCCTCCATCATGTTCTGGACATCGATCTCGATGCGTTCTCCGGAGAGGGCGTTGCGGCGGCGGGAGTACACAGCTTCACGCTGGTAATTCATGACGTCGTCGTATTCCAGGGTGCGTTTGCGCCAGCCGAAGTGGTTCTCTTCCACCTTCTTCTGGGCATTCTCGATGGCCTTGGACAGCATGGAGGCCTCCAGGGCCTCGTTTTCTTCCATACCCAGCTTGTCCACGATGCCGGCGATGCGCTCGCTGCCGAACTTGCGCATGAGGTCGTCTTCCAGGGAAATGTAGAAGCAGGAGCTTCCCGGGTCTCCCTGACGGCCGGCACGTCCGCGGAGCTGACGGTCCACGCGGCGGCTGTCGTGACGGGTGGTGCCGATGATGGCCAGGCCGCCGGCCGCCTTCACCTCGGGACTCAGCTTGATATCGGTACCACGGCCGGCCATGTTGGTGGCGATGGTCACGTGGCCCTTGAGACCCGCGTTGGCCACAATTTCAGCCTCACGGGCGTGTTCCTTGGCGTTGAGGACATCGGCCGATATGCCGCGCAGCTTCATCATGCGGGCCAGGAGCTCGGAAGTCTCCACGTCGGTGGTACCCACCAGCACCGGGCGTCCGGCGTCGGAAAGTTCCACCACTTTGTCGATGACGGCGTTGAACTTGGCTTTCTTGGTCTTGTAGATGACGTCGTTCTGGTCGTCGCGGATGACGGGACGGTTGGTGGGGATGACCACCACGTCCAGCTTGTAGATGTCCCAGAACTCACCGGCTTCCGTTTCGGCCGTACCGGTCATACCGGCCAGCTTGTGGTACATGCGGAAGTAATTCTGCAGGGTGATGGTGGCGAAGGTCTGCGTGGCGGCTTCCACCTTCACGTTTTCCTTGGCTTCCACGGCCTGGTGCAGTCCGTCGCTCCAGCGGCGGCCTTCCATGATACGGCCGGTGGATTCGTCCACAATCTTCACCTTGCCGTCCACTATCACGTAATCCACGTCCTTGGTGAACATGGCATAGGCCTTCAGGAGCTGGATCACGGTGTGTACGCGCTCGCTCTTGAGGGAAAAGTCCTCCATGAGGGCGTCCTTTTTCTCGGCTTTCTCGGCGGGGCTTAGGGATTCGTCGTGCGTGATTTCGGCGATGGCGCTTCCCATATCGGGGAGCACGAAGAAGTTGGGGTCGCTCACGCTACCGGCCAGGGTGTCGTGGCCCTTATCGGTCATGTCCACCGTGTTAAGCACCTCATTGATAACGAAATAGAGTTCGTCCGTCACCACGGGCATCTCCCTTTCGTTGTCCTGCATGTAGTAGGCCTCGGTCTTCTGCATCAGGGCCTTCATGCCGGGTTCGCTCAGGAACTTGATGAGGGGCTGGTATTTGGGCAGGCCCTTGAAGCAGCGGTACAGGAGCTTGCCGCCCTCGGCCTCATCCCCCGCGGCAATGAGCTTCTTGGACTCGTTGAGGGTAGTATTGATGAGAGCGCGCTGCTTGTTGTACAGGTTTTCCACATAGGGCCGATATTCCATGAACTGCTCGTCCCCGCTGGCCTTCTCCATGGGACCGGAGATGATGAGGGGGGTACGGGCGTCGTCGATGAGCACGGAGTCTACCTCGTCCACGATGGCGTAATGGTGCTTGCGCTGCACCAAGTCGCTCATGCGGGAGCACATGTTGTCCCTCAGGTAGTCGAAGCCGAACTCATTGTTGGTGCCGAAGGTAATGTCGCAGTTGTAGGCCCTGCGGCGGGATTCGGAGTTGGGCTGGTGCTTGTCGATGCAGTCCACGGACAGGCCGTGGAACATGTAGAGCGGGCCCATCCACTCGCTGTCTCGCTTGGACAGGTAGTCGTTCACGGTAACCACGTGCACGCCTTTGCCCGCGAGTGCGTTCAGGAACACGGGAAGGGTTGCCACCAGGGTCTTACCTTCACCGGTGGCCATTTCGGCAATCATACCGCGCTGCTCCTTGTTGGTCTTGACACCGCCGTTGAGGACGATGCCGCCGATGAGCTGCACGTTGTAGTGCACCATGTCCCAGGTGATTTCATTGCCGCCGGCCTGCCAGTGGTTGTGCCATACGGCTTTCGCGGCGCCGTCATTGCCGGGCTCACCGGCAATCTCCACAAAGTCCTTTCCCTCGGCCGCCAGCTTTTTGTCGAACTCGCTGGCGGTGACCTCGATGGTTTCGCTCTCCGCGAAACGGCGGGCCGTAGATTTCACGATGGCGAAGGCTTCCGGAAGTATCTTGTTCAGGATAACCTCGATGGCTTCATCCTCTTCCTTCACCAGCTTGTCGCTCTCCCCGGCGAGGGCCTCTTTCTGGGCCACGGGGATGTCTTGTTCCAGTTCCAGCTTAATCTGGGCGATACGGTCTTCGAACGGCTTTTCAACGGCGGCGATCTGCTCCTTCAGCATCTGGGAGCGGGCACGGAGTTCGTCGTTGGAAAGCCGGTCTATGTCCGGATAAACCTGCAGGATTTGGTCCAGGACAGGCTGGATGGCCTTCATGTCCCGGTCGGTCTTGGAACCGAAAATGGATTTCAGTATATCTGCAATTGCCATAATTTGTGTATCTCAGTTTGGTGTTAAAATCAAACAAAGATACGCAATTTTACGCACACGTGCAAATAAATGCGCGTTCTATGTGCGCGCACGAACGTTTTGCCGATGTTCTTTTACTAGCGAAAGTTGGTCCAGAATGGTTCGGAAGTATTTGAATGGCAGCCAGCTACGGTATTTTACGGCCTTCACCAGCGTGAACGGAATCACGTATAAAAATTTAACCCAGAGCGGCCGGCGACAGTCACACAACCGCACCAGGCTGCCGGTATAGTAATTCCGCCTCACCAGCGTCTCTTTTTCCTCCTTCCGGTAAGCCCTGTCATGCACCGCCCGCGCCTCCGGAACTATGCCGATTTTTAGTCCGCAAAAGTCCAAACGCGCACACCAGTCGTCATCCTGTCCCCAAAGCGGAAAAAGCTCCTCATTAAACAGGCCGATTCTCTTAATCACACTCGTCGGGATCAACCAATGAGCCGCCATCACGCGCGGCACGGGCACCGAAACCACCCTTTTTGTGCCCGCGTCACCATTTTCGGCCCCTCCGGGCACGGATTGGCCACTTTTTGTGCCCGCGTCACACCCCTTGGACCTGGTCCAGGCATCATTTGGACGAGGTCCCATTTTACCCCCTGGACCTGGTCCACCACTTATGCCCTGCAGGCCACTGGGAGGCACACTCACTGGACCTGGTCCAGCACCTGAAATTGGACCTGGTCCAAACATGGGCTGGACCTGGTCCAGCGCATGCCGCCCCCCTCTCTTTAGCGCCTTAGCAAACTGACGGTCAAGACCGGCGTATCCGTCGGTCATTTGGAGCGGAGAGAGGAGGCCGAAGTCGGGGTGGGCATCGGCCGCAGCGACCAGTTTGTCCAAAGCACCGGCTTCCAGCCAGGCGTCCTGATTCAATAGATAAGCATAGTCATAGCCGTGCGAAAGGGCCCATTTCATGCCTTCGTTATTAGGCTTGGAAAATCCTAAATTTTCGGCACTTCTTATCAGCTTTGCGGCGGGGTAACGGGCCGTCACAAAATCGGCACTTCCGTCCACGGAGTCGTTGTCCCACACGTAAAGGTCGGCATCGGCGTACACCGAGTCCAGGCAGCGCTGCAGCCAGTGCATGCCGTTGTGCGTGACCACTATGACCAGGACGCGCTTCATTTCTTCTTCAGGATTTCTTTGACGCCGGTCCTCAACTGCCAGCCCAAAGACTTGGAAGCTTTCTCGAAGGCGCGTTGCATCCGTCTGTATTCAACGGTTTCGGTAGGGTCACAAAAGTACCTGCTATACAAAGACTTATGCTTTTCCCAAAGCATGCGGCGGATTTCGGCCAGGACCTCATCTGACACCCCTTTGTTGCGGGAGCCGGGGCGGGTCCGGTAGTGGAACATCACCTCCGGAAGTTGCAGCACATGGGGCTCGGCAGGCAGGCTCTCCAGGAAACTGAGCCAGAAATCCCAGTCCTCATAGCCGTTCACAAAGGCCGTATCGAAGCCCCTGTCGTAATAGAGGTCGTGTTCCTGTTTGCGGAAGAAACAGCTGATATACAGGCAATTGCGCGCCAGCATGGTACCCATGTCAAAGTCCGGCAAATCCCAGGACGTTTCTTCCCCGAAGCGGTCGGCCCGGGCATACACCACGTTCAAAGACGCATCCTCTTCCAGGGCCGCCACGGCCGCTTCCATATAGTGAGGATCGATGAGGTCATCGGCATCCAGGAATAGGATATACTTGCCGAAACAGCGCTGCAGAGCCATGTTACGGGCCGCCGCAACGCCCACATTGTTGAGCAGCGGAATCAGATTGAAACGCGAATCCACCGACACGAATTCCCGGATAACGTCCTTGGAATTGTCGCTGGAACCGTTCTCCACCACAATGCATTCCCAGTCCTGAAAGGTCTGGTCTTTCACGCTCTGGAGCGTTTCCCCTATATATTGTCCCAGGTTGTAACTGGGGATGATGACACTTACTGCAGGCATCTTATTTCTTTTTGGTCAGATGGTCTTTCACTTTGAGCAGGAACTCCAGGAAGGAGCCTTTCCCTTCCAGGTAACGGGTTCGCATCCAGCGGTAACGGCGGGTGCGGAAGAAGTAGATTTCCTTCCCGGCAAACACCTGGGTAACAGGCGCATAGCCCTTGAAAGGATCCTTCACCACTTCCAGGATTTCGTCGGTCATCTTCCCGGCGTGGCGCATGCGCAGCATCACCTCGGGATCGTTCAGGAGGTACAGCCTGTCCAGCTGGCCGGCGCTCAGGTTGGTTACCATATAATGGATGATGAAGGCGTCCCGCAAGTAGCGCACGCCGTTCTGCACCTCGCAGTTCCAGGAGTCCGGCATCCTGGCGATGTGCTTGTTCTCGTTGGTCTTGGCCAGGGAAGGCTGGTCCGGCCGGATTCCCTTCTTGTAACCGGCCAGGTAATTCTTCTGCCACTGCTTGAAGAAACTGTGGTTGCCGGGCGTATCCCGTACCAGCAGAACGCCGCTATTATAATAATAGTCGTCTCCGGATGCATCGTAGCGCAGTTTCTTGCACATATTCAGGGTGGCCCGCCTGTGCGGATGCTCTGCAAAGGTGCTGTGCAGGTCCGGCACGGCAGCCAGTTCGGGCGGGAAGTCGTCTATGCCGCCGAGCGGGCGCTCTACCAAGGTATCGGCATCGATGAACAGGAAATCCCCCTTCACGTACTCCCGCATGCCGGTTTTCAGCAGCCGGGAGCGCTGCATGGCCGGAAGGTCCGGGTCCAGCGGTGCCACCACGATTTCCGAGAAAAGCGCCTTGAACGCCGCCGACAGCGGGTTCTCCTTGAGCCAGCCGTTGTCCGTGGCCGTGTCCGTGAGGAGCACCAGCGAAGCGTCGGGATTCTGGCGGGCCGCGCTGAACGCGCTCACATAGGCCTGCTCCAGATAGACATCGGCCGGTCCGCTTACCAGGATATAGAGGATTTTCGTATTCATACGCGTTTCAGTTTAGAAAGGACGTAGGCCTTCTCCCCCGGCGTTAGACCGTAGAACCAGATGGCCGATCCCATCAGCACCACAGAAGCGGCGGCCGATACCAGGAAACGCCACCAGACGGGCGGCAGGAAGCCCGGGATGGCGGAGATGACAATCAGGGTCATCAGACCGGGGCACAGGGCCGGCCAAAGGCCTTCTTTCCAGTATTTCCTGATGGGGAGGCCGGCTTCTTTATTGGCCACCCGGATCATCACATAGGCCTTGATCAGATAGATGCCGAAGAAGGCCACATAGCCCATCCACGCGGGGGCGCCCAGCTTGTAGGCCGCATAGGTGATGGGGAAGGCCAGGACGGCCACCAGGCTGGTCCAGATGTAATAGCGGCGGATGCGGCCGCAGGCCTGCACCAGCACGTTGAGCGTAGCCGGCGTAAAGTCCACCACAAAGCACAGCAGGGTGAGCTTGGTGAAGAAGGCGGCCTCCGGGGGCACCTCTCCCAGCCACAACAGAAGGATGCTGTCGGCATCGTTGAAGAAGGGCAGCGCCAGCGTCCAGAGGATCCAGAAATAGTATTTGGAGCCCTTGCACACCAAGTCGAAGGCATATTCCTTGTTGCCGCCCACATAGCTCTTGGTGAGGGCGGGATTCAGCGCCAGGGCAATGTTGGTGGCAAACTGGCGCACCACCTGCTCCACTTTGTCGGCCACTCCCCTGGCGGCGTTCATTCCCACGCCGAAGAAGAGGTTCATCAGCTGGTTGATACCCTGCGTGTTCAGCATATACGCGCCGCTTCCCAGGAAGTTCCAGCCGGCGAAGACGCCCATCTCCCGCACAAGGCCTTTTTCGGCCTTCCAGGGGCCCCGGGACTCGGGGAATTTGCGCAGGGCATAGCCCGCATAAGCGGCGCGGGACAGCAGCGCTACAGCCACCAGCATCCAGGCGTACACCACCAGTTTATCGGCCGATGAGAACCACACGGCGGCGGCCACGGCCAGTTTGAGGACGGCCTCCAGGATGGAAATCCAGGCATAGGCGCCCATGTGCTCGTGCGCGTTGATATCGGCCGTAAAGGGAATGCTCATCAGGTTGATGACCAGCACAATAAGGGACGTATGCAGCACCACGGCCGCCGCCCCCATCCGCTCCAGGGGAATCACCATTTTGTGGTTCAGGTACCACAGGCCCACGGTTTCGGTGAGCAGGGCGATGGCCAGGCAAAACCCCGCCATCACCACCAGCGACGTCCCGAAGATCACCTTGAGCCGCGCTGCATCTCCCTTCCCCAGCCCCACGGTAATGTACCGGCTGATGGCTCCCGCCACCGTATTCATCACCAGCATGAACAGGGTCACTACCCCGCCCACCGCGCTGTACACACCGTAATCCGTCACGCCCAGAGCCCGCAGGATAATCCGGTAGGTGAAGAGGCCGATGACCATCATCACCCCCATACGGAAATACAGAAGGACCGTATTGCGTGCGATCCTTCTGCTATTCTCCGATATGTTTACACCGTTACTCAGGTTTATAGGAGTCTTTCAGGGCCGTTGTCTTGTTGAAGACGGGATGCTCCGGGGTGGAGTCCTTGTCCATCACGTAATAGCCGGTGCGCTCGAACTGGACGGCGATGCCGGAAGCGTCTTCCAGCAGGGCGGGTTCGGCGTATCCCTTGCCGATGACCAGGGATTCCGGATTCAGGAAGTCCTTGTAGTCCTTGTCCTCCGGCACCTGGGACATGTCGGCCAGGGTGAAGAGGCGGTCGTAATTGCGCAGCTCCAGCTCCTTGGCATGCTCCTGGCTCACCCAGTGGATGGTGCCCTTGACGGGACGGTATTCGGTGGAAGGGTCGTAGGTGCACTTGAGTTCCACAATCTCCCCGTTCTCGTCCTTAATCACATCGTTGCACTTGACAATGTAGGTGTACTTCAGGCGAACTTCTCCGTCGGGCTTCAGGCGGAAGAACTTCTTGGGAGCGTCCTCCATGAAATCGGCCCGGTCTATTAGCAGGTCTCCGGTGAAGGGAACCTTGCGTTTGGCGCCCTCCGGATCGGCCGGATTGAGCGGGCAGTCGAACCATTCCACCTTGCCGGCGGGCCAGTTGGTGATGGTGAGCTTCACGGGGTCCTGGACCACCATATAGCGGTTGGAGCGCTCGTTAAGGTCCTGACGCACACACCATTCCAGCAGCTGGATGTCCATGAGCTGGTCCCGCTTGGAAACGCCTATCTTGTCGCAGAACATGCGCAGGGCCTTGGCGGTATAGCCGCGGCGGCGCACACCGCAGAGGGTGGGCATGCGGGGGTCGTCCCAGCCGCTCACCAGGCCCTTCTGCACCAGTTCCAGCAGCTTGCGCTTGGACATCAGCGTATAGGTGAGGTTCAGGCGGGCGAACTCGTACTGATGGGAAGGATAGATGCCCAGCGTCTGGATGAACCAGTCGTACAGGGGCCGATGGACGTCGAACTCCAGCGTGCAGATGGAGTGCGTGATATGTTCGATGGAATCGCACTGGCCGTGGGTGTAGTCGTACATGGGGTAGATGCACCACTTGTCCCCGGT
>Ga0310696_10011066_pt1 | contig 10304 bp, 9 predicted proteins | sample AusTroGonzalo_MG_4_FD_203885 | JGI IMG/M metagenome (GOLD analysis project Ga0310696, IMG submission 203885) | Bovine rumen microbial communities from tropical cattle in Woodstock, Queensland, Australia - Gonzalo_02 (v2) (version 2) | ecosystem: Host-associated > Mammals > Digestive system >... | reverse complement strand
TGATAGCCGAACTTCATCGTTTAGAGGCAGTTGAGCGTCCTAAGGCGTCAGCAGCTATTGCTGAGGCTCGCGAGAAGGGCGATCTTAGCGAGAATTCAGAGTACGATGCCGCCAAGGAGGCTCAGGCTCATCTCGAGGATAAGATCAACCAGCTCAAGATGACCATCGCCGATGCCAAGGTTGTTGATACCAGCCGTTTGAGCACCGACTCTGTTCAGATTCTCTCTAAGGTTGAGATGACTAATCTTACCAACAAGGCTAAGATGACCTATACTATCGTTAGCGAGAGCGAGGCTAATCTGCGTGAGGGTAAGATCTCTATTCAGACCCCTATTGCTCAGGGATTGCTTAATCACAAGGTGGGCGACGAGGTTGAGGTAAAGATACCTCGCGGCACAATAAAACTCCGTATTGACAAGATAACTGTAGGCTAATTATGGATATTTTCAGCAAGATAGCAGCTGGCGAGATTCCCAGCTATAAGTGTGCCGAGAACGATGAGTTCTATGCATTTCTCGATATCAATCCTTTGGTAAAAGGACACACTCTGGTCATTCCACGTCGTGAGGTAGATTATATCTTCGATATGGACGACGACGAGTTGGCTCGTTATCAGGTTTTTGCTAAGCGTGTGGCCTTGGCAGTCAAGAAGGCCTTCCCTTGCAAGAAGGTTGCTCAGGTAGTGCTGGGTCTTGAAGTTCCCCACGCTCATATCCACCTCATCCCTATGCAGAGTGAGGCTGATGTTGACTTCCGTCGCGAGAAGCTTAAGCTTTCTGAGGAAGAGTTTAAGGCTATCGCAGAGAAAATACGTGGTGAGTTTGTGTGATTACACAAACTCATCACCATATTTAATCCTTACCTCGTTTACATATTTCTTTACCATCGACGAGTTGTCGCTCTTCTTGCAGATTAGCAGCACCCCGTCTTCTTCGGCTACAATGTAACCTTCCAAGCCGTTAAACACGCCCAATTTACCTTTTGGCAGCTTGATAATGTTATTCTTGCAGTCTTCAAGTATCACCTTCGAGTCCATAACCACGTTATCGTCGGTAACCTTGTGCATTACCTCGTATATGGCGTGCCATGTTCCAAGGTCGGCCCATCCAAAGTCGCACTTCATCACAAAAACGTTGTTGTCGCTCTGTTCCAGAATTGCGTAATCCAACGATAGGTTAGGGTAGCGTGGATAGTTCTCCTCAACATACTTCAGTTCCTCTTCGAGGGTATAGTCGGGAGTCTCGTAGCGCAGATTCCTAAGTACCGATGGGAACACATGCTCAAAGGTGTCGAGTAGGTGGTATGCACTCGAGATGAAGATACCTGTGTTCCAATAGAACTCGCCGCTCTCCATAAACATGCGTGCAAAGTCGCGCTCAGGTTTCTCAGTAAACGATTTTACCTTGTACACATCGGGTTTGCAACTCAAGTCGCCCAGCTGTATGTATCCGTAGCCAGGTTCAGGTCGGGTTGGTCGAACGCCCATTGCCAAAAGCACGTGGTTCTCCGATACATATCCAATACCCACATCCATGCTGTGGGCAAAAGAGGCCTCGTTAAGCACCAACTGGTCTGATGGCGATACTATAACGTTAGCATCTGGATTCTGATGCAGTATTCGCATCGAAGCCCATGCTACGCTGGGGGCTGTGTTACGGTGTATGGGTTCTACTATTATGTTCTGCTCGGGTACTTCGGGTAGCTGTTCCTTTACCAGTTGTTGAAACTCCGCGCATGTACATATTAATATATTATCTATGGGTATCAGCTTCTCAAAACGATCAAAAGTTGACTGCAACAAAGTGCGGCCAGTTCCAAAAAGGTCAAGAAACTGTTTAGGGCGTTGCTCTCTGCTTACAGGCCACAATCGTTGACCGCGACCCCCAGCTAGAATCACGCAATAGTTCTTCTTATCAGTTTTTTCCATTCAATAGGGTTTTAGTATTAATTCTATCCACAAAGTTACGAATAAAATGTGATACTTACAAGAAAAACTAAGTTTTTTTTTATTTTCTTTTGTCAATTCAAATAAAAGTAGTATCTTTGCACCCGCTTTAGGAGATGAAATAGCTTGAAATGTCAAGCCCAGATGGCGGAATCGGTAGACGCGCTGGTCTCAAACACCAGTGGGGCAACCCATCCCGGTTCGATCCCGGGTCTGGGTACCAAGTCACTCCAAAAGTAACAAAGTGCTGCAGGTTTTTACCTTGCAGCACTTTTTCTTATATTGGTAGTGATAGTACGAATCTTGCTCCTGGACTATAACTGGTGTCAAGAGTAACATCGCCACCCATACGGCGGGTCAGACTTCGGGCAATGGTAAGACCGATACCTGTTCCCTCGTAGAACTCATCAAGTTGAACAAACTCATCGAATATGCGTTCTGCCTCCTCTGGCGGAACACCTATTCCGTTATCTTCTACTATCAATTCTATTGTAGAAGGTGTAGTTTTAATACATAGTCTCACCTTTTTATCGTCCGATTTTGAAGTGAACTTGCATGCATTATCAAGAATCAGCGAGAGCGCACGCACAGCAGAATTCTGATTTGTCATCACTCTCAGATTCTCAGCCTCAGGTTCGATCGATAGTTTAAAGTCCAAACCTTTGATATCAGCAATCTTAGTTGCAGCAACTGCATCGCCTGCAATCTGGACTGCAGTAACATTGTCGTTACGCTCTATCACGTTTCTACTACCGGCATCGCTAAGCTCCAGCATCTTGTTTACCAAACTGGTAATACGATTGGTGTTCTCTATTATGTCCTGTTCTATTTTAGACTTCTCGTTTTCATCAAGTTCTACTCCTGCTGTTGTAAGCACCTGAGAGAATCCGCTCAGGATGTTCAATGGAGTACGAATCTCGTGCGATATCTGCTTTATGAAGCTACTCTTCATCTTCGAAGATTCCTCTGCCTTCTCGGTTGCCGTAATCAGTCTACGATTGGTCTCTTCAAGTTCCATATGGCTCATTTCCAGAATCTTATAGTTGGTCTCAAGCATAGCATTGGCCACCATAAGCTTTCTGCGTGATCTGTAAGAAATGACCATATAAGTTCCGATAGACAGCACACCTAAAGCTCCGAACAAATACCAAACCCAAATAGGAATCTGGTGTTTCGCAGGGTCTACTATGTCACTGCCGTATATCTCGTCAATAATGCCTTCTGCCTCCATCAATGCTATCTCACGGCTTATATCATCTATAAGATCCTGATTATGGCTCACGTAACAATATTCACGAGGCTGCATAGAAATATCCTCTGATTGCAATTGTTCAAGATGATAGTGATCAATAAGATATTTAGCCTGATAACGATAGCATATAACGGCATCGTACTTACCCTTAGCCAAATCGTTTATTGCCTCATCCAGGTCGTACACACGCACACTTATGCCACCCTCGCGGGCCATCATCTCGCCTATGGGGCGTGAATTCAGAAAAGCAAATGTCTTGCCCTTAAGGTTGCGGAAGTCAAAACTCTTATAGTCTGCTTTACGATAAACCACCTGATAATAGAGTCGGAATATCGGGCGCGAGTAGAAAATACTGTCCTTACGATAGTCTGAATACACCATCATGGCCAGATCTATGTCGCTTCTCATAACAGACTCTTCCACCTTTTTCCAGGTGTTTGGCACATAATAGAATTTCACCTTCATACGGTTCATCAACGTGCGGGTAAACGTCACGTCGTATCCATGCGGCAGTCCGTTTTTATCAACCGATTGCAGTGGAGCGTAATTTACGTCAAGTCCAATTGTTATGGGCTGCATTGGAAGATTAGTCTGAGCCCCAACTCTAACAGTAGTCACAAGCCCCAGACATACAACCAAAAACAGCACCCACCGGCGACAATCTAGTTTCATTTTGTAACGCGTATTATAAATTCCTTACTCTATTCGGTTGCAAAGATACTAAAAAACCAGCAAAGTGCAAATAATAATGAGAATTTATTTTCTGCACCACAAGTTTTACGTATTGTTATATATGAAATTTTTGGGCGATATTTTGGAAGAAAAGGTCCAATTCGCTCGAGAATTTCGGTCAGTTTGACTACTATGATCCAAAAGACGAGTTTGAACAGCGACATGTTGACATCGTACCTCTTTATGCATTGAGTAATTTGGAATAGACCCTAGTTCGATCCCAACTTGGGAACACTTTATTCCCAGTTAGGGAACGTTTCATTCCTAAGGTGGGAACAAAAAAGGCTCGCGTTGTGCGGGCCTTTATAGTCTATAAAAGTATCACTAGTACTTCTGGGTTAATTTACAAACACTTTTGGGTCTTACCGTCGTTTCATAAGCGTTATAGTTTTTATAAAAAAACACTAAAAACTTGCTATTATCAAATAAAAAGCTTATTTTTGCCGAAGAATCTAGAACTATTATTAAACTTTTGAACAATGAAACGCTACTTGCTCATATTAAGTTTTGCAATGTGTTTTGTTAATATCAAGGCACAGAGCGTTGACACTAAGATTGCCGTCAACAATCAAACAGACGACAAAACCTTTGTTGTTATTGTATCTAACGAGAATTACAAGAATGAAGAGAGTGTTCCTTTTGCCAAGAACGATGGTGAGGTATTCAAAGTATATTGTCAGAAAACACTTGGTATTCCTGAAGATCATATTCGATTTTCGCCTGATGCCACTCTCGGTGAGATGAACTATGCAATCTATTGGCTTGGCAACATGCTTAAGGCATACGACGGTGAGGCAAGGGCAATCGTATATTATTCTGGACATGGAATGCCTGACGAAAGCGGAAAAGAGGCTTATTTGCTTCCTGTCGACGGATTTAGTCAGTCAACCGAAGGAGCAATGAGTACCAAGAATCTATATAAGAAGTTGGGCGATATGAACTCTAAAAATATCATGGTTTTCCTTGATGCCTGCTTTAGTGGTGCAAAGCGCGATGGTAAGATGCTTGCTTCATCCCGTGGTGTTGCCATAAAGGCAAAGACTGATCCCGTAAGCGATAATACCGTTGTGTTTTCTGCCGCTCAAGGCGATGAGACTGCCTATCCTTATAAGAGCCAGAGGCATGGAATGTTCACCTATTTTATATTAGATAAGATGCAGCAATCTGGTGGATTCCTCACTCTTGGTGAACTTTCTGACTATGTAACTCAAAACGTGAAACGCAAGGCTGTGGTTGAGAATAATGGCAAGAGCCAGACTCCAACGATTATCACATCAAGTGGTAATAGCAATTGGCGCGATTGGCAGTTTGCTTCGGCAAAGGCAAACAAGTTCGAAAATCGCGTTGTTACCCTTGATAAGCCGGAGGCAAAACCCGCTCCAGCCCCTGTTCCCGCTCCTGTAGTTAATCCCGAGCCTGCTCCTGTTACCCAGCCTGCCCAAAAGGCAATACCCGACTTGGCCAATAGCGAAGCAGTAATGCAACTTGTTAATGATGGCAAGAAGGCCATGCGAGCTATGAACTACCAAAAGGCAAAGAAGTGTTTTGCCGAAGCCGCAGAACAGGGAAATATTGAAGCAAACTTCCAACTTGGTTTGCTCTTCAGCAACAGCAATTTCGACGGTTACAATCGTGAAACGGCTACAAGGTATTTCACAGCCGCTGCAAATAACAATCATACTGACGCCATGTATCAAACGGGTATGATGTATTTAGGTGTTGACAATGCGACAGCCAAAATATGGTTACGTAAAGCTGCAGCCAATGGCCATACCCAAGCAATAAAACAATTATCAAGACTGAAGTAAAACTTAACAATCAAATATTTAACATTATGAAGAAGATTCTATTAATCATAGTAGCATTATTCGCTTTTAGCTTGCTTAATGTTAGTGCACAAGACAAACCTATAAAGATTGTTACAGGTAATCCTGATTTAAAAGTTCAGGTTAAAAGATGTGTTGCAAGCGGTGAGCAAGTTTTTATCGATATCACCATCATGGATGAAGTTGATGATGTAAAAGCGGGGTTATTATGTGATGGATGGACTGAAGTACAGGATTCTGAGGGTAATACATATAATAGTTATCCCAAATTATTTGCAAGAATCGGTAGTAATGGAAACTATACACCATATCCTGGTGATATCAACTTGGTTTCAGAAGTTCCATCAAAGGTTTCTTTTAAACTTGTTGGTGTTCCTGAAACAGCAGAGTATCTGCCCGTTATGAAGATTCGTCTTGATTCAAAAAAATACGGTGCGCCCAATTACATAACAATCAAAAATATTCCAATAACAAGAGATTAATAACTTAAAAACAAATTATTATGAAAAAGATTCTTTTGATTATGATGGCGATGTTCGCCTTTGGTTTGCAGAATGTAAGTGCACAAGATGCACCTCTGAAGATTGTAACTAACCATCCAGACTTTTCTATTAAGGTTAAGCGCTGTGCTGCTAGTGGAAAAACTGTTATTATTGATTTGATTCTAAACAATAATGGAACTAATGATGTTGATGTTAAGGAAGTACGTGGTGGTGGAGGATCATATATTTCTGAAGCCTATGACGACGAAGGTAATATTTACCAAAATGACAACCTGAAAGTTAAAGTTGCGAACAGACCTTCTTATGAAGTTTATGACACAGGTAGTTTTAGTATTCCATCAGGCGTTCCAATGCGTCTAAGTGTTCAACTAAATAATGTACCGCAATCTGCCGAAAGCATTGCTAGGCTCAAGCTAACAATCTTCTGTAAAGTTTGGGGACTTAATGAAGAAAAGCCTGTAAGAATCAGTAATATTCCAATCACTCGTGAATAAGATTGTGCATAATAAACCCCGAAAGTTTCAATCTTTCGGGGTTCTTTCTTTTTAATATCCAGTGAATTCAACAAACAAATGATCGAGATTGGTAACATGTGTGCTGATAGGGCATTTAACATTGACCTTACTGTCGGTTACAGTGCCAATATCACCCAAATCTTCCAATGACAAAGCCATAGCTGTTATTTCCTGCCCATTAGCATCAAATAATTTCCAATTTATCATGTTGTGCTTATATGCAAGAGGCTTGGTAAGTGTTATATCATATGCAATCGAGAATTGTCTGTTTGATGGCGAATTCTTTAGCTTTGCACTTGCTGCAGATATCTGTTTCTGGTTGAACTCAACTTTAATCTCCGTACCATCTATCTTATTAGCTACCTCTGCGATTTTTTGATTATAAGCAGTATCAATCAGGGCAAGGCCTTCTTTGAGAATATTAATGTTCTTTACATGGTCGTCTTGGGTCTCTTCTTTCAATCCGTCAACCTTATCTCTTAAGAAGTGCTTTGCTTTACCTCTCTGATCTACTACAGACTGATATGTTCCAAATACAGGTACTTCGGTAAGTGGAGCCTTCTCTTCTGCCTCTGCAATAGCTTCTTTTGCTAAACTCTCTGCACTAGGACCACCACTGCAACTAATTAAAACTGCGCCCATTAGAGCTGTTAGTGCCATAAGCGGCAACTTGGTAAGTTCTTTTTTCATAATTTCCTTAATTTTGGTTAGTTATTTGTTTTGTTTCTGTTGTCTCAGGGAATCTTGGCGGGCTTGCCATCCTTTGCGTGCTTCAATATAAGATTCTTCGCATTGCTGTACCAATTCGTTTTCGCGATCTATCAAGACAAACTTGTCGAGTTTGGCTGCCTTATCCAAAAGCCATGGGTTAAGTACGAAAAGGTGAGTAATGTAGAACGCAGTACCTGCCTCACGCTTGCCGAGTTTTCTTTCTGTTGGAGTTATTGTAACTCTGCCACATTCTATGATGTTACCATCACTACCATAAGCTATAACAGCAAAATCGATTCCATATCCCATATCCATAGCCTCTGTAGTTTCACCTTCTGCTACAAATGTAAAATCAGCAGGTGTGCCATAAGAACCAGTGCTATAGAATTTATTAGAACCTGGGTAAGGAGTAATAGTGAATGGTTTTGTTATTTTGAAAGGATAATCGCCGGCGAACTCTGTTTTAATCTCAACTCCTTGCATTGTTTCTGCTTTGGCTTTAAATGCCTCTGCATATTCGTCGTATGCCTCAGTGAGTTTCTTCATAGCATCTTTTTCAAAGTTCAGAGCACCACTTGTGTACTGATCCTGGATATCCTGATAATCATAACACAACTGCGGAATGTCTCCAAAAGGACCATCAGTGGGCAGCGTTTTACCACTATTGCTGCTACTACCGCCACAACTCATTAATACTGCGCCCATAAGAGCGAATGTTGCCATAAAGGCTGATTTGAATTGTTTTTTTTTCATATCAATCATAGTTTAAAAGGTATAAATGATTAAACGTTCTGCTGCAAAGATACAACAAAACTGCTATCATTGTTCTCCCTCCCTGTCTATCTTAACAATATTAAATGGTTCGATTACACAATGTACATAATAATAACTGTGATTCTGGGATGAAAGGAGATGTTATTATTAACAAAAAATATTTTACATTTGTTGCTATTTAAGAAATTAAGTACTCGAGCCCCGATTTTACGCCCACGTTAGGGAACTTTTGCGGGCGCACGTGGAAAATATTTTTTCTATTAATGGCGGCGCGGGGGCACATCAACAGCCATCAAGAAGTATCTTTACACATATATTATAGCTACTACTTCGTGGTGTGTGAAATTACGTTTCTTGTCTCAAGATATTACGTTTCATAGCCTGTGAAGTGGGTTCTGGTGATTTTCGAAAAAGGAGAAACTAGAAACAGGGAAAACGGGAATCAGTAACAAAACAAAGCCCGCTTAGCATTATTGCCAGGCGGGCTTGTTTTTTATCATAGTATCTACTCGCTCAGGATGTCGGGGATGTAGGTTACTTCGATGCCATCCTTAACGAAGATTGGCATGCCAGCCTCGGTGTTGACGTACTCGATTGAGAGAATAACATCGCGCGGGCCTAACTGGCGGCCGTCAACCTCGAAGATAGACTTGTCGAGGATAACGGTGTTGCCGTTCTTGCTCTTAAGCTTCTTGGTGAGCATGGTGTCGCCATATTTGTAGGTGGCCTGGAAGTAGCACTTGTCGTTCAGCTCAACATCGGCTGGAAGCTCTATGGGGTCCAGTAGGTCGTATTGACTGTCGAACACGCTGCCAAGCTTCTCGTATATGGTCTTAGGAGCATCGCTGGTGTCCATAAAGTCGTTAGTAGACAAGCGTTTGCTGCTGATAAGTGCATCCATGCCTGTTTTGCGCATATACTGTTTGCCAAGCATCAGCATCTGCTTCTTGGTTGTAAGGTTAAACACCTTAACAGCCTGCTTGTCTTTCTGCCATTTTATGGCGTCCACATCACTGAAGGTGTCGCCCACTTTGACTGCTTTACCATTATTATAAGTAAGGGTGGCATCGTTGACGAACAACACTTTGTAATTGTCTGCGCTGGCATAGCTGAGCCACATGCCAAGGCAACTGAGTAAGAGTAGTCGTTTCATTTTGATTTATTTTTATATATGTTATATTTCTGCATGAATGTGTCGTAGAGAGAGTAGACAGTGGTGGGTACCCACATGTTGAATGCAATATCGTACCAGCTTGCTATGAGAGCTATTATAAGGAATACGGTAGCTGTACTTAGGAACGAGAGCACGATGCTGAGCCACGGGTTAGCACACATAGATGAGAACGAGTGGCCAGAGAGGTAGAACAGTCCGATAATGATGTAAACAATGAACAGAATGCCCATATAAAGCCAGTTTACAAGATGTGCACCTTGAGATAATGCTATGTATCCGTTGAAAAGTATCGACGATCCGGGTTGCATTCCAAGGAATGTTGAATGGATGTCGCTCTTAAAGTCGCCGATAACGATGAGTTTATCGTCAATCTGCTCGCTAACGGGCATAACCTCATCAAGGTCAAGAAGGTCTGCGCTAAGGTATATGTAGTTACGTTCGCGAACCTGTCCTTCTTCATCAAGCAGACTACCCACGATACGTACTGGTAACAATAGCGTGGCACTATTCTGGCATAGTCGGCCGTTATCGGTATACCAAAGTCCTCCCCAATGTTTTTTTATATCCGAGCCAAAGCGGTCTTGATATATTTTGAGTGCTACCGATTCATCATCGTCGTGGATGTACTGATAGCGCGAGAAGGTGAGGGCTTGCCATGTGGTGGCATAGTCGGCATTAGAGGCTTTCTTATATAGAATACTGTCGCACATGTTTACGCCCTTGTGCTTTGGGATTACTATACGGTCCATCGATACGATGGTGTTGAAGAGTGCTGAGTCGTATTCTGTCTCCATTCCCTCTTCGAAGAACACATCCATAAAGATGTAGCGATAGTTGTTGGCCTCTTTGGCTTTGGTTAGGAACTGCAACAG
>Ga0310696_10011065_pt1 | contig 10305 bp, 8 predicted proteins | sample AusTroGonzalo_MG_4_FD_203885 | JGI IMG/M metagenome (GOLD analysis project Ga0310696, IMG submission 203885) | Bovine rumen microbial communities from tropical cattle in Woodstock, Queensland, Australia - Gonzalo_02 (v2) (version 2) | ecosystem: Host-associated > Mammals > Digestive system >... | reverse complement strand
CAAAGCTGTTTTTAGTCTTTCCGAAATCAATGGATTGGAATGCAATGGGTACAACCAACACATATCGGTGTTGTTTTTCTCAATATATTCCTCGTTGAAAGCGAATTTCATAACTCCTATTTCCAAGTCTATGTTTTCATTTTCATCGAATTTGCGATAATACTCGGCTCGTACATTCAGATAGTCATCATAGTTGTCGATTTTTAAAATGGGTTCATTCCCTTTTATTCCCCCGAATCGAGCATAGGAATCTTCAAAAAAAATCGAATGTTTCCAATCCACCATTTCTGGACAATAGGGCAACGGACGCCTTTTTTTGTCGCGCGGTTGCGCAAATCTGAGCAGATGATAGTCCCATGTTTTGTCTTTTTTTCTGATGGTACAACTCGCCCATTGGTGCTCTTGAAGATTGAATGCATCCAAAATTGAACGCATTTTTGAACTGACAATAAAGTTATTGATAGTGTCAATGTTAAAGCAATAGAGTAAATCAGTAAGGCGAGAGTTCCCTTTCAACCTGAATTCAGACTGTTTTGGTAACTCGTTGCGTTTTTGCATGCTATTAAAATTCAGAGGCTGAAGGAGTTCCAATTGTCCCCACGGCGCACTTCCAACCACTTCTGTTTTTGTTGAATGCTTAAAATTGTAATAGGTGGTCATTTGTGAATTGGTTGTCAGTGAGGAAATCATATTCTTTTGGCGCATTTAGTTCACAAAAGTACAAAACAATATTCAAATATGGAAATCTCCTCAAAAAAAAAATATCCGAATATTGTTTTTTATAATGTGCGTTAATTACCATCTGTGAAAATTTATTCCACTCATATTTTGATGGGAATATTGCGTTTTTTCACGTCATTAAAGGCTACAGTTCAATCACTATTTCTATCGGGTAGTGGTCGGAGATGTAGGGTACGCCATAGTTGCCGTCAAGCGTGCGGAACTGTTTCACCTTCACATCACGAACGAAAAAGTGGTCAATCAAGGAACTCTTTTCCTTGCCGTATGCGTTGTACGTGTCCACGTGACTGGTTTTCTTCGTCAGCTCGCGGGCGGGTTTCAGGTTTACATCGTAAAAACTTTGGAAAATCTTGTCCTCGATGGTGGAGTTCATATCGCCGCCCACAATAACGGGAACATTATCAAATATTGAACTTTCTTTCAATGAATGAACAATAAGCTTCACCCCTTCGGCGCGGGCGGTTTTGCCCACGTGGTCGAGGTGCGTGTTGAGGTACTGGAACTCTTTCCCGCTCTGCCGGTCACGGAAACGGGCGATGGTGACCGTGCGGTAGCAGGCGGCATCCCAGCCTTTGGTCGGCACGTCCGGCGTCTCGCTGAGCCAACGGGTGCGATAGGAGAGCAGTTCGAGGCGGGTAGTATCGTAATAGATGGCCATGAACTCGCCGGCTTCCTTGCCGTCGTCGCGCCCCACCCCAATACGGCGGTAGTGCGTCAGAACGGTGTCAAGATACTGCAGCTGGTCGATTAGCGCCTCCTGCAATCCGATGGCGGCGGGCTGTTCCTCAAGAATCATCTTCGCTACAGCAGCCTTACGGTTCGGCCAGCCGTTCTCGCCGTCGATGTTGTTCCACGAATTGTAGCGGATGTTGAAGGAGATGATTTTTAAATCCTGTGCCTGCAAACCTAGACAAAATCCGCACAACACAAAGAGTAACAGTGTTTTGTGTAAATGTTTCATGGTATGATTTTTTCTGATTATATAACGTATGGAGGGGAAATTATTGTTTTGCCCGCCAATAATTTGGGATGAAGAAAAGTTGTACTTTTGCCGCTTCGTTTTAACCAACTGAACTATATGAAAAAAACTATCCTTATCCTTTTTGCTGCCCTGCTGCTGGCGGGGTGCGGCACAAACAAAGAAGAACAGCTGCGTGAACGCGCCGCCGAATTGTGCCAATACATTCCTGACCATGAATTATTGGAGAAATCAAAAGACTATATGACCGCTGATTTCTACGCGGTGCTGGACACGCTGTTCAACCATCTTCCCGAACACGAAGCCATGGACCACGAATGGCTCTACTTTTTTGTGACCGGTAACGGCGGCACCATCCCGGTGTATTCGGTGGATTCTGTCATTCAAAAGGACGAAACCCACGCCACTGCCTACGTGAACGTGCGGCAAAAGTGGGAAGACGGCACTTTTGACGAAGAAGCCGGCAGTGAGGAGCACCAGCTTTCTATGGAACTGGTGAATGGACAATGGCTGATGTCCGATTTCGACGGACACAAGGCAGACTGCATCCGCCATATCGCCCTCAACCGTCAGGAGCAGGCGCTACGCGAGGCCATCAGTGACTATTTGGTGCGTGAAATCGCCCCCCATTATTCGCTGGGCGAGTTGTGCGTGCCTGTGCTGATGATGGTACACGAGGCCGACACGTGCGTGTGGGGCGATTTCTGGGTGCTTTGGTACAATGTTTCCGGCGACACGCTCAAGACCGTTTCGGGCGGCAGCCACCCCGGACGGATATCCTTGCGCAAGGAGGACAATACGGTGACTGTGACGGCGTTCGATCAGGTGGAGGACGGCGCCCGCTTCCGGCCGAGCGCCCAACGCATCTTTGGCGAGCATTATGACCTGTTTAGCCAGATGCATTCCAACGAGCAGGTTCGCGAGGCTGTCCGCAAGGAGCAGCTGCGCGAATATGTGAGCCGTAACGGACTGTCCGTCAAATATTACCAAGACTTCGGCTGGCCGGCTGTAGAGCTGCAATAGCTGTAAAAACAACCCTACCATGAAACGCACCTATTCCAAACCGTGCAGCATCGCGCTGATTGCGGCCATCTATCTCCTTGGCGTCATCGCCGGAATCTTTCTGTTTTTCAGACTCACTGCCGTCGCCGTCCCGCCGCTGTGGGCACTGCTCTGCGCCGATGTGCTCGCCACAATTGTCATCTGGCTGTTCGGACTGCTCTACGAAAATGTGTCGGTTTACGACCCCTACTGGAGCGTCTTCCCGCCCGTGGCCTTCCTGCTGTGGGCATTATACACCCACACGTGGTCGCTGCCGGTTATCCTCGTGCTGGTGGCCTCGTGGTACTGGGGCTGGCGGCTCACCCGCAACTGGGCCATCACCTTCAAAGGCATCGCCCACGAGGATTGGCGCTATACCCAATACCGCAGCCAGCATCCCGCCATTTTCCATTGTATCAACTTCTTCGGTCTGAATATGATGCCGACATTGGTGGTGTTTCTGGCCATGGTGCCCGCACTTATGCTGTACGACACGAGCCTTTCCGCAAACATCCTCACCTGGTTGGGCTTCTTGGTGTGTCTTGCGGCACCTACCATCCAACTCATTGCTGATAAACAGATCCACGACTTCCGTGCCGCCCATCCGGGACAATACTGCAATGTGGGACTTTGGAAACACGGCCGCCATCCCAACTACTTCGGCGAGATTCTGTTCTGGTGGGGAATGTGGGTGATGTACGCCTCGTTCTTCGGTTTCAACTGGCTGATACTGGCCCCGATAGCGATGACGGCCCTGTTTCTTGGCATCAGCATCCCGCTGATGGAGAAGCGCCAGCTGAAGAACAAACCCGGCTATGCCGAGTATCGGAAGCAGACGCGGATGCTGATATAAAGTCACCCCGGAGAGGTGATATTTCAATAGGCGGTGGTTTCGACAGGCTCAACCACCGCGGGTGCCTGAGCTTGTCGAAGGCGCCCGCGGCACGGGCGGCAGATTACAATCCCGTCTTGATCTTGCTTCGGTCGTCGCTGTCGGGCTTGGCCGCGCCGCCCTTCCGATAGCCATTGAAATTGTAGCTCACCCCCAACCATACCATCCGGCTTTTGCCGTGCAACATATTGCTCATCCGGTAGTAATCGGTGTCGGAAAACACCTCCCACCGGCGGGTGTTGAACACATCGGTGAGTTTTGCCGAAACGGTAAGCGCCCCCTTCAGGAACGTCTGACTGATGCTGATATCCATGTAGTGCGACAGGCGCGTGGTGAACTGCGGGTAGTATTGCGGCGTGTTCAGAAAATACTGTAAAGCAAGGTTCATTCCCTTAATCGGACGGAACTGCAACTTGAGGTTGCTGCTGTTCACCCAGCCGCAATAGTCATTGTCGCCTATAAGGTATTCATATACGTAGTAAGTGTCAGCCCCTAAAGTCACCAACATCCACTTCCAAGGGTTCATTGTCACCCCAACATTTAGTCCTACTTTGTTTCTTTGTAAAGAATTTATGTACGTAATTTTCAATATATCCTCCTTAAAAATAGCCACTTGGGTGATATAATTCATGATATGGTTGTAGTACAAACTGGCGGTGACATCCCACATCGGTCGCAGTTTGAATTGATAGAGCAGCTCCACATTGTCGGCCTGTTCGGGCTTGAGGTACATATTGCCCTGCTCGAAGTTGTGCGGGTCGATCATGCTCATATAGGGGTTGAGCTGTGGGTAGGTGGGACGGGTAATGCGCCGCGAGTAGGCCAGAGAAAGCGAATGCTTGGGATTGAAACTATACTTGCACGACAGCGATTGTCCGACGAAGAAATGGTGGATGGTACGGTCGATATTCTCCTTGTCGCTGTGCAGTTGCACCAAACTGTATTCAAGGCGTAGGCCGGCGCTCAGACTGAATTTCTTCCAATCGGAGGAGGTGAACTGCATATAGGCGGCGGGGATGTACTCACGGTGCAGCAGGTCGCTGCTGAAGCGTTCGGACGAATGCCAACCTGCACTGTCGCAATCGTAGAAATTGTGGTAGATGTTGTTCTGGCGGTACGAGAATTTCGCGCCTGTCTGCCATGTGCCGTACTCCCGCATGATGCGCCAGTCGTTCTGCAAGGAGGCGAGGAAGGGACTGCCACCCGACACCGACCTGCTGACGGAGTCGCCCTCAAGGAAATAGTACGACGGGCGATGCCCCCAGATCTTGGAGACGTTTGCCTTGATGGAAAACGAGAGCCGTTGGGGTGTGATGACGTGGCGGTAAGCAACCGTCCCGTCGATATTCTCGCGGTTCCATGTCACGTCGCTGCGGCGGTGCTCCAGCGTGGTGACGTTCTGGTAGAACCAGTCGTTGGTGAGGTTTTGCACGGTATTGAGCCGCGGCAGAATCAGCCGCACGTCGGCATTGAACTCGTTGCGCATGTCGGGCTTGACGGTGATGCCGAGGGCGATGTTGTTGTTGAATACCGTCCGGAGGGCGTGGATCTGCTGGCTGAGACTGTCGCCGCTTTCGCGGTAGTAGCGGTAGAGCCATCCGTTGTTGACTTCATCCTCATATTTCACTTGGTAGGAAAAGCGGAGGGCGAACTTCTGGCCGGTATAGTTGAGGGCGATGTTGCCATTGACGAAGTGGTTGAACCCGTAGTTGGCGGCCACCATTCCTGTAAGACCTTTCCGCCAGCCTTTTTTGGTGACGATATTGATGATGCCGCCGGTCCCTTCCGCGTCGTAGGTGGCGTTGGGGTTCGTGATGATTTCAATGCTCCCCACGTTGGAAGAGGGGATGGTGTGGATGGAGCCGAGGTTAGTGGGCACGCCGTCGATGAGAAGCAGCACGTTGCTGTTGCCTCGGAGCGCGACATTCCCGTCGGGATCAACGGTCACCGAAGGCTGGGCTCGAAGCACGTCGGCCACGGTGCCACCCATCAGATCGGTGGGATCGGTCGGGGTGATGACGGTATGTTCGACTGACACAATCGTCCGTGATTTTTCAGCCGAAACGGTCACCCCTTCCAATGCTTGGGAGGTAGGCTCCAATACTATTTTCCCTAAATTGGCAAAAGATGTATCGGCTTTAAAATCAATATATTTTGTTTTATAACCCATATAGACGGCCGCTAATTTGTAGGCTTTTGGCGATGGCGGCACTTGAAGTTCAAAAAGGCCGTCCGTATTGGTCAGCGTTCCCGTGATGATGCTGTCCTGTTGCTGGACATACACAGAGGCATAGACTGGAAGACTGTCGGTAGTAGTCACTTTTCCCGACACCTTGCACCAATTTTGCTGCGCGGTAACGGAAAAACTGACAAGCAGGATGCTGATGAAAAGCGGGAAGCGGCGGGGCATACAATATGTAAAATTATGATTTATGTAAAATACTGATATTGGATGAAAACAAAGATGTTTTGTCTTTTTATCACTATTAAAAATTTCAGATAAACAACTTTTCAGGAGGATTTTCCTTGATAAACATAGTGAAATAAATCGGCATATAGGTGATGAAATCTTTGCGAGTGATTTCGCGGGCATTTGAAAGGACATACGCCCGATGTACCTTATACAATGGATTTGTCAAAAAGTTGTTCAATGCCCGATGGATGGTATAGTCTTTCCCTGATTTCACTTCAATGGGAAGGATGGACGTATTGTCATAATCATCCAAAATAAACTCCACCTCCCCGCGTGCCTTATTGTCGTAGTAAAAAAGTTGTTCAATGCCATGCGCCTTCAGCTCCGAGGCCACAACACTTTCGTATACACTTCCAAGATTGACACTGCAACGGTCGTTCATCACGGCATCAATATTGTATTTGTATAATGCATGGGTCAGCAGTCCCACATCGTTCATATAAAGCTTCAGCAGATTTTTGCTCTCCGACTCTTTGAGTGGGAAAACTGGTGCAGAAATGGCTTTCACATCCAATGCAATGCCTGAGCTAATGATATAGTCAAGCTCATCTCTATAATCATTGCTGCGTCGATAGTCTTTTCCGTCAATATCTTTAAAAACAACACGTTTTTTCTTGTTAGCCATCAGCGATGGTATCATATTGTATATTCTTGCAATCTGCAATTTATGTTCCTCATCATATTGTGCCGCATCAATGCCGTAAAGATGATGTATGGCCTCGTGAATACCCCGCACTTCCACCATATTCCGCGAACTGACAAATTCATTCACTGCATCCGGAAGGCCACCGACCAAAAGATATTTCTTGAACAGATCAAGCAAACGGAAGTGCATCTCCTCGTCAAGACTTTCGCAAGCATTAAATTTCTGATTTAAGAAAGCAACGGCATCTTCTGAAAATCCATTAGCCCAAAGAAATTCCTCAAAATCAAGCTGATACATGTGCTTGATAAGGATACTCCCAACAGGGACTGATGTGGTGCTTCGAAGGGTAACACCAAGCAAGGAACCGCTGGCAATGTAGGTATATCTTCCTTCTTCACGCAAGAACTTGAGCATCGTCAGCAAATGGGGATAGGCCTGAATTTCATCTAAAAAGACCAGTGTGTCAGCCTTCGTACCGCTCATATTTTCGCCTGCGATGGTGCTTAGGCGAAAATAAAAGTCATCTGTCGTGGTGGCATGTTCAAAAATCCTCGGGCCATTTTTGTCTTTGACAAAGTCTATTTCAATCACATTCGGGAAAAGTTCATGGGCTACATCTCTAATAATAAACGACTTGCCAATTTGTCGGGCACCGTCAATAACCAATATTTTATTGTTCTTCCCCGACAAATGATTATGGATGAATGAGCGAATTTTTCTTTTTAGCATCGATTCAATATTTTGGCGGCAAAAATACGCTTTTCCAAGAAAATCACGATGCTTTTACCACGCTTTTCCAAAAATATTTACATCAAAACACTACGCTTTTCCAAAATTACCTTCTCCGCACCCTCGATGAGATTGGCTTTCCCTGTGATGCGGCACCAATTTTGCTGTGCGGCAACAGAAAAACTGACAAGCAGGAGAATGATGAAAAGCGTGAGGCGGCGGGGCATGGAACTTTATGTAAAATGACGAGGCAAAAGTACGATAATTTGTTGAAATAACCCAAGCCTCCGCCTCATTTTTCCGTTCTTTAAAAGAAAAGACCATGCGATTCCGGCTGCTTTTCTTCCTTCTTTTTATGGGGTTGATGATGATGGGGAACGCCCAGCACATCACCATGAAAAACTACCAGCAAAAGGTGACACCCAGTGGGCTGGTACGAATTTCACAAAACGCGTATAGGGACCGCAATCCCATCACCAATCTCGACTGGCTCGAGTACCTCTATTGGTTGGAGAAAATTTATGGAAAAGAATCGGAAGAATACCGCGCCGCCCAGCCCGATATGCAGATTCTTCTCCAGCAGCTGCCCGACAGCATCGCCACCTACTATTTTCGGAATCCGCGGTACAACAAGTTTCCCGTGTTGGGCATTCCACCCCAGCAGGCCCGCGCCTACTGCCAGTGGCGCACCGACCGCGTGGCAGAATGGATGCTCGTCAAGTTGAAACTTTTACCCGACTACAGTGACTGGTCTCGTGATAATTGCTTCACCATTGAGAATCAGGAGATTCCGAAGGATTTGAAAATCCTCTACTTCTTCCTGCCCACCGAAAATACAGAAACCCGCTACGGATTCGTCTGCTTCGCCGAGTGGCGGTAGCGAAATTTTGTCACCCTTTTCCGCCAAATCGTCACCAAAAGTGGACAATCTGGCAAAACGGTTTTTGGCACACTCCTTGTTAACTATGTCCGCGGTTGCCGAAGCGAAAGCGGAGGCGCCAAGAATAAAATGTTTAACAATTTAAAAATGGAGGTGTATTATGCTACCAGTAATGTTTAAAAACAGTTGGTTTCCGACAGTGTTTGAAGATTTCCTGAACAATGATTTTATGCCTCGTGCCAATACAACCGCACCGGCAGTCAATGTGAAGGTGGACGACAAAGCCTACACGATGGAGGTGGCCGCCCCGGGTATCCGGAAAGAGTTCTGCCGCGTGAGCATCAATGATGAAGGCAACCTGCATGTCGCCATTGAGAACAAGGTGGAACATAAAGAGGAAGAGAAGAAACACCACTATCTGCGCCGTGAATTTTCCTACACCAACTACGAGCAGGCCTACACGCTGCCCGAGGACGTGGACAAGGACAACATCGAAGCCAAGGTGGAGAACGGCATCCTGACCGTCACCCTGCCGAGAATGCAGAAAGAGGTGAAGAAACTCGGCCGCAACATCAACATCGGATAATCTTCAAACGGAAACGCTAGCAAAAAGAGACGCGATGAATCGCGTCTCTTTTTTACCCTATTGTATTTCAAAATAAAGTTGTATCTTTGCGTACTTTTTACACAATTTTTAACCTATTCAATCATTTTTAAAACCAAATTACCATGTTAAAGGAATCAGAAAGTGCTGATACGCAGAAGAGAATCACCCCTGACTTTATCACCTCCTTGAAAGACAATGAGATTTTTGTCTTCGGCAGTAATTTGGAAGGGATGCATGGCGGCGGTGCGGCACGCGTGGCAAGAGAAAAATTCGGTGCCGTTATGGGACAAGGTGTTGGTCTGCAAGGTAAAAGCTACGCCATCCCAACGATGCAAGGTGGCGTGGAAACCATCGCCCCCTACGTGGATGAGTTTGTGGCGTTTGCCAAAACCCACCCTGAAATGACCTTCCTCGTGACGCGCATCGGTTGCGGCATCGCCGGCTTCGACGATGACGAAATTGCGCCGCTGTTCGTGAAGGCCATCGACGTCCCCAACATCCACCTCCCGGAAAGTTTCTGGAAGGAACTGGTATAAACCTGATTGTCTGTTGATTTGTACCTGTAGAGACGTGGTGCATCGCGTCTCTACAGGTTCCCTGCAACCTGTACCCTCTCCCCTGTTAGTACTCTTCGTTAAAGAAAAGCTGGTAGTAGTTCATTCCCGTCTCAGGGTCCACACCCTTCTTGATCATCTTGGTGTCGCCATGGACGTAAACGTGGAAGTTCTTGTCCAACTTAATGACACTCTTGAAGTTGCGCGACTGCTTCTTTAAGGCGCTGTCGGAAATGCCGAAGGAGTCGGGAACCGTCATATCGTGCTCCAGTTGGTACTCCTCCTTGTAGTCGTTGAACTTCTCAATCACGTTCGGGTCACCGATGACCTCCTGCTGGAAGTCGTCCATCTCGAAAGTCTTGTTCTCCTTGAAGAAAGAAACCGACTTGTTCAGAATTTCGGCTTGGTCCGCCTTGGAAACCTCGAACTCTTCCGGCATGCACTCGGTGACGAAGCTCTTGCACATATTCAGGACATGCTGGGTGTTGTAGAACTCGTCCTTGCGCTGGCGGATATGGAGGAAGTCGTCGGTCCAGTACTGGGCCTCGGAGTTCTTGTTCGTATTATCCACGATAGCAACCACATAGCCCTTCTCCTGTTCCGTATTGAAAATCAGGCAGCCTTTGTCCAGCTTGTTGAGACCGAAACCGAAGTCGCTCTCCACCACAAAGCGGTCATCCTCCTGATGCACTTTGAGGAAGGTGTCTTTCGTTTCCGCCTTGAAAAGCCCCACGGCATCCACCAGTTCGTCATCCATAACGCA
>Ga0310696_10011064_pt1 | contig 10305 bp, 8 predicted proteins | sample AusTroGonzalo_MG_4_FD_203885 | JGI IMG/M metagenome (GOLD analysis project Ga0310696, IMG submission 203885) | Bovine rumen microbial communities from tropical cattle in Woodstock, Queensland, Australia - Gonzalo_02 (v2) (version 2) | ecosystem: Host-associated > Mammals > Digestive system >... | reverse complement strand
CAGATTACGGCAGGCGACAGAATGCCCTCTGCGGTAGACATACTGAAACGCCCTGTTTTTCTTCAGCCGATAACGTCTTTCCATTGTTGGTTCTTCATTCATCCGCTTCAGGCGGATTCACCCTTGGTTTATGAGGAAAAGCCCGCCCATTGGAAAACGGGCGGGCCTCATCCACAGTCATACTGAAGTCGGCTGTACGGCAAATCACACCGTCAGCTCTTTACGGCCGCGGCGGCGGCGGGCAGCCAAAACCCGGCGGCCGTTTTTGGTCGACATGCGGGCACGGAAGCCATGCACCTTGCTGCGCTGACGTTTCTTGGGCTGGTATGTACGGAACATAATCAACACTCCTTACAGATTATCACTCGTTCATGGATCCCGGGGATCCTCATTCTCGTTCTGTCCCCGTAAAATCGGACAGCCCAATAAATATATCAGAATTCCCGAACCCTTGTCAAGCATAGTTTTGGAAAACACTCTCCTTTTCTCCCGACTTTATTTTCCGACCTGTGCAAGTCTGTTTCGTCAACCACAATATATAGTCCATTTGCTTCTTTTACCCTGCCTGGTCAGGCATCGCTTCGCTGATTATTTCCTTTACTAAACCCGCATTAGATGATAAAGTATATCTATCATTTAAAAAACATTGGAGGTCTGCCCTATGTTTGAAAACCTGATCGAGATCCTGAAAGCCAATCCGCGTAAGATCGTATATACGGAGGGCACAGACGCCCGGATTCTGGAATCCGCCGCCCGGTTGAAAAAGGGCGGGTTCCTGACCCCCATCCTGATCGGTCCTGTTGAGGAAGTCAAAGCCGTCGCCGCCAATGGCGGTTTCGATATTGACGGGCTGGAGATTCTGGATCCCGAAACCTATCCCGGCATGGAAGAAATGGTGAAAACCATGGTCGAGCTCCGTAAGGGAAAGATGACGGAAGACGAATGCCGCGCGCTGCTTCAGAAAGGCAACTACTTCGGCACTATGCTCGTCAAGATGGGGGTTGCGGACGCGCTGCTCGGCGGCGCCACCTACTCCACCGCGGACACCGTCCGTCCCGCTCTGCAGATCGTGAAGACCCGCAAGGGTTCCAATCTGGTTTCCTCCTGCTTCATCCTCGTGCGGGATGACGAAATGATCTGCATGGGCGACTGCGCAATCAACATTTCTTATGAAGACCGGAAGGACAAGGAAGGCAACGTGACCCTGACCGCCGCAGAGCAGCTGGCGGAAGTCGCCATCGCCACCGCCGGGACTGCCAAGGTCTTCGGTATGGATCCGAAGGTCGCCATGCTGTCTTACTCCACCAAGGGTTCCGGCAAGGGCGCCAACGTGGATCTTGTCCGCAACGCTACTGCCATCGTCAAGGAAAAGGCTCCGGACCTCGCGGTGGATGGCGAAATGCAGTTCGACGCTGCTGTCTCCCCCGTCGTAGGCCAGCTGAAATTCCCGGGCAGCAAGGTTGCCGGCTATGCCAACACCTTTATCTTCCCAGAAATCCAGTCCGGCAACATCGGCTACAAGATTGCCCAGCGGCTCGGCGGCTTCGCTGCCTATGGGCCGATTCTGCAGGGGCTGAATGCGCCGATCAACGATCTCAGCCGCGGCTGCGATGCCGATGAAGTCTATACCATGTCCATTATCACGGCCGCATTGGTGTAAGTTTATTTCAGGCATTGACAAACGGCCTGTGAGCCGTTATGATAAACGCCGTAACTGAATACCTTATCACGAGTGACTGAGGGACGGGCCCGATGACGTCACGGCAACCGGCTTACGCAAGGTGCCAAATCCCGCAGCGCGGCACACTCCCGCATTGGGAAGCGCTGACAGATAAGGACGGTCCGAAAGATCGACTCCCGCCTGGCTTGTGTGCAAGCCGGGCGGTTTCATTTATTCAGAATTTATCAACTAAGAGGAGACTGTTACCATGCGCAGATTGTTTACTTCCGAATCCGTGACTGAAGGGCATCCCGACAAGCTTTGCGACCAGGTGTCTGACGCCGTTCTGGACGCGATCCTTGAACAGGATCCCTATGCCCGCGTAGCGTGCGAAACCTTCGCATCAACCGGCATGATCACCGTGATGGGTGAAATCACAACCTCATCTTATGTGGATATTAATGCCATCGTCCGCAAAACCGTAACGGATATCGGCTATAATTCCCCCGAGACCTCCTTCAACGGCCACACCTGCGCTGTAATGACCGCAATCCACGACCAGAGCCCGGACATCGCCATGGGCGTCAACGATGCGTTCGAAACCCGCGGCGGTAAGGATGAGAAGGATATCGGTGCCGGCGATCAGGGCATGATGTTCGGCTATGCCTGCAACGAAACTCCGGAGAAAATGCCCCTTCCCATCGCGCTGAGCCATCGTCTGGCCCTGCGGCTGACAAAGGTCCGCAAGGACGGAACGCTGCCTTATCTGTATCCTGACGGCAAGACACAGGTAACCGTTGCCTATGAAGATCAGAAGCCCGTTGCGGTTGACACTGTAGTCATTTCCGCCCAGCATGCCGCGGATGCCGATCCGGACAAGCTGCGTGAAGACATCATCGAGCAGGTGATCCTGCCCGTAATTCCGCATGAACTGATCACGGAAAATACCCGGATCTTCGTCAATCCCACCGGCAGGTTCGTCCTCGGCGGTCCCGCGGGAGATACCGGTCTGACCGGGCGCAAGATCATCGTGGATACTTACGGCGGGTACGCGCCTCACGGCGGCGGTGCCTTCTCCGGTAAGGATCCCACGAAAGTGGACCGCAGCGCGGCTTACGCCGCCCGCCATGCTGCCCGCAACGTTGTAGCCGCCGGTCTGGCGGACCGTTGCCAGATTCAGCTGGCTTACGCCATCGGCGTAGCCGAACCGGTCAGCATTCTTGTGGATACCTTCGGTACAGGCGTGCTGCCGGATGACAAGCTGGCTGAGATTGTGGGAAAAACCTTTGACTTCCGGCCCAGCGCGATTATCAGCCGCCTGGATCTTCGCCGCCCGATCTACCGGCAAACCGCGGCATACGGACACTTCGGACGCACAGATATCGATCTTCCCTGGGAAAAAGAAGACAGTATCGAAGCACTGAAGAAAGCCGTCAATTCATAATTTTCAGTCTGACTCAAAACGGACTGCCGATCCTGGCAGTCCGTTTTGATATTTCAGATATCATTACTTCAGCTCGCTGGTGCAGTGCGGGCACCGCGTAGCCTTGATGCTGATCTCGCTCTGGCAGAAGGGGCATACCTTGGTGGTAGGTTCCGCGGGAGCCTCCTCCTTCTTCGTCATATCCTTCATCTTGTTAAAGGCTTTCACAACCAGGAACAGGAAGAACGCAATCAGAATGAACTCCACCACGACAGCCGCGAAGCTGACCAGGGAGCCGACGATGCCCGTGCCGCCGCCTTCAACTTTCAGCTTCTCCAGAATAGGATTCAGGAAAATCTCGATAAAAGAAGTGACAACTTTACCGAACGCGGCGCCGATGGTAACGCCGACGGCCATGTCAACCACATTGCCTCTGACGGCAAACTCTTTGAACTCTTTTAAAAACTTAGACATTTTTGGTTTCCTCCCCTGATATTACTTTTTCTTGCCATTGCCGCCGAAGAGATCCCCGATGGCATTGGTAACGCTCTTGGTCAGGCTGGAAACAACCTGGCGGGTCGCCGTGCTGATAGCGGTGTTTTTTACCCGGCCCGCAACGGAGTCATTCCGGCGGGCGCGCTCGGCGGCTTCTTCGCGCAGCTGGTCGTTCCGGGCGCGGCGCTCGGCAGCTTCCTGCTCGCGGGCCTTCCGCTCGGCTTCCTTCTGGGCAGCGGCGGCAGCTTTCTGTTGCTCGGCCAGCGCCTTGGGATCGGTGGCAACGGGCGCCGGCACATAGTTGCCTGTCGCGGGATCCAGCACCATATCCATCATCTGCTGCACATACTGGCCTGTCGTCTGGTCCAGTACCATCACAGGCATTTTCTGAACCTGGGGCTGTACCTGAATTGTAGGCACGGCCTGCTGCACGGCCTGAACCACCGGCTGAGCCGCCTGCGCAGCGACTACGGGAGCCTGCTGCACAGCCTGTACGACGGGTTGAGCCGCCTGCTGTACGGCCTGAACCACGGGCTGAGCCGCCTGCACGGCTGCTTCGGGAGCCTGCTGCACAGCCTGAACCACGGGCTGAGCTGCCTGCACAACGGCTTCGGGAACCTGCTGTACGGCTTCAACCACGGGAGCCGCTGCCTGCTGTACAGCCTGAGCTGCATCCTGTACGGGGGTCATGCTTTCGATCTCTTTCTCCACGTACTGACCGGTAGCTGGATCAAAAACCTTGAATGTCTGTCCCATTTTTCTTGCGCGGTGCTCTCCTCCTGCGCCGCGAGAGGGGTCGATGAGTAAACAGTGACATGATGATCAGTTTTTTTGCCGCACCTCAGAAATAGTACCACTGTCCGTTAATCAGCTTAAATCGCTGTGGATCCATTTCCTGCACTTGAGGTGCCGGTGGTATTGTCTGTTCCTGTGGTATCGGCTGTTCCTGAGCGCCCGGATCATCGGCAGGATCATCGTCATACTTGTTTTTCAGCGGACTGGATGCGATGATCAGATTGCGGATTTCCTGGCTGATCGCTCCCATATAGCTCTGCGGGGGGAGAATGGTTGCCCGCTCCACCACGCCCGGGGCTCCGTGCTCATCAAGGAAAGAAACCAGTGCTTCGCCTGTCTTCAGGGTAGTAATGGCTTCCTCTGTATCAAAGGACGGATTCGTCCGGAACGTCTGTGCTGCAACCTTAACCGCCTTCTGGTCCAGCGGAGTGTAGGCCCGCAGTGCATGCTGAATGCGGTTTCCCAGCTGTCCCAGGATAGACATCGGAATGTCTGCCGGGCTCTGGGTGATGAAGTAGACGCCCACGCCTTTGGACCGGACCAGGCGCACCACCTGCTCGATTTTCTCCATCAGAGGGCGGCTGCAGTTGTTGAACAGCAGGTGCGCTTCGTCGAAGAAAAAGACAATCTTCGGTTTTTCCGCGTCTCCCCGCTCCGGCAGTAAATCATACAGTTTCGTCAGCATCCACAGCAGGAACGTGGAATACATCGTTGGATTGTTAAACAGCCTGTCCGCACACAGAATGTTGATTTTCCCTCTGCCGTCAGCCGGGTCGGTCTGGATCCAGTCGTTGATGTCAATCGCCGGTTCCCGGAAAAACACATCGCCGCCCTGGTCCTCCAGTACGCCCACAGCCCGCTGGATGGCGCCGACGCTGGCCGCGGATACATTGCCGTACTCCAGCGTATATTCCTTCGCATTTTCACCCACGTGAATCAGCAGCTGTTTCAGATCCTGCAGATGTTCGAGGGGAAGCTTCTCCCGGGCTGCCACCCGGAAAGCAATGTTCATCACGCCGCTTTGTGTCTCGTTCAGGCTCAGCATCCGGCTCATCAGCAGCGGACCCATGTCCTCCACCGTGGCGCGGATCGAAATGCCCTGTTCCCCGTAAACGTCCCAATATTCCGTCGGGTAGGAAGTATATTGGAACTGGTCCTTCGGCACCCCGCATGCTTCAAGCCTGCGGTCGATCGCGTCTGTTTCTGTGCCGGGCGATACCATACCGCTCAGATCGCTCTTGATATCGCTCAGAAAAACGGGCACACCCAGGTCGGAGAACCCTTCCGCCAGTACCTTCAGGGAAACTGTCTTTCCGGTACCTGTCGCGCCGGCGATCAGGCCGTGCCGGTTCGCCATGGAGGGAAGCAGGTAGACCGGCCCGTTCTCACTGGTACCGATCCAGATCTTCTGATTCTCCTGATGGAGCATGCCTGCCGCCTCCGTTTTTCGTTCCTTTTTCTACCAGGGTATTTTACACTCTTTTCCCTTATATCGTCAAGGTTTTCAACGGTTCCCGATGTATTAATTATGAATTATGAATTTCTTCCATAATCTTCCGCATCTTCTCCGCCGCCCGTGCCCGGTGGCTGATCCCGTTCTTCTCCTCTTCGTTCATCTCCGCGTAGGTCTTCCCCATCGGCTCATACAGGAACAGCGGATCATATCCGAATCCGCCCGTCCCCCGGCGCTCGTAGAGAATCGTTCCCGGGCATTTGCCTTCTGCAATCAGCGTTTCCTTCCCCGGGATCTTCAGTGCCAGCGCACAGCGGAACGCCGCGCTCCGGTCCGTCTTTCCTTCCAGACGGCTCAGCAGCAGGTCGTTGTTTGCCTCGTCATTGCCATGCTCCCCGGCGTATCGGGCTGAATGGACGCCGGGTTCGCCGTCCAGTGCATCCACTTCCAGCCCGCTGTCGTCCGCAATCGCCGGCAGCCCTGTCGCTTCGCATACGGCTTCCGCCTTGATTGCCGCGTTCCCGGCAAAGGTGGATGCGTTCTCATCAATCGGGCCGTAGAAACCGGCGTCGCTCATCGGGGCCAGCGTATAGTAATCCCGGAACATCTCCTGCAGTTCCTTCAGTTTATGCTCGTTACCCGTCGCGGCCAGCAGCAGCGGCTTCGGAGCAATCTGCGCGCTCCGGTCTCCCAGGGCTTCGATCTGGGCGTCCATCAGTTCTCGGATCCCTTTTGCACCATAGCGCATCAGCACGTCCAATTCGTTTCCGGAAAAAGCCCTGCCTTCACCGGTCCCCTGCAGTTCGATGAACTCACCCTTTTCGTTCATCACAAAGTTCATATCCACCTGCGCCTTGCTGTCCTCCTGATAACACAGGTCCAGGCTCGGCACGTCATCTACGATGCCGGCGCTGATGGCCGCCACCTGGTGGATAATCGGGCTGACCAGCAGTTTCTTTTCCCGCACAAGCCGGTCCATCGCACAGGTCAGCGCTACCATCGCACCCGTAATGGATGCGGTGCGGGTTCCTCCGTCCGCTTCCAGCACGTCGCAGTCCAGCGTCACCGTCCGCTCGCCCAGCCGCGTCAGGTCAACAGCCTGCCGCAGCGCGCGGCCGATCAGCCGCTGAATCTCCACGCTGCGCCCGTCCTTTTTGATGCCGTCCCGCTTCTTTCGCTCACCGGTGGATGCCGGAAGCATAGCGTATTCCGCCGTCACCCAGCCTTTCCCCTGGCCTTTCAGAAAAGGCGGTACTGTTTCTTCAACGCTCGCCGTGCAGATCACCCGGGTGTTCCCCGTCGCGATCAGGCAGCTGCCGTAAGCCGTCCGAACAAAATCCGTCTCAATCTTTACCGGCCGCTTCTCGTCCGGCTGTCTCCCGTCTGTTCTCATAATAATCTTATTCCTCCGAAGGTCCGGGGCAATCGGAAAGCCCTCGAATCTGTCTTGATCGGCCCAATGTATTTTAAAAAGATTAAGGCCGAAGGGGTTCAAGGGGGCGGTCGGAAAGCCCTCAAATCTGTCTTGATTGGCCGAATGTTCTTAAAGGGATTCAGGCCGAAGGGGTTTAAGGGGGCGATCGGAAAGCCCCCTTGTTATTCTTTGTTCTGTTGAATCTTTCTCAAAGATTCAACGAGATACACCACCATGGCGATCAGCGCCAGCGCAACCGTAATCCATAGCAGAATGATATCCGGCGTCATTCCCCACAGCATGATATTCCCGGCTTCAAATTTGTCGTGGAAGAACGCCAGAATCAGACTCGCGATGAAGCAGACCTGTGCAGCCTTTCCTACATAGTTGCTGTAAACCACCACGTCTTTCTTCAGCATGAACAGTCCGCCGATCACCATAAACAGCTCCTTGCATGCCACGATGATAATCGCCGACCAGGGGAAAACTCCCGCAATACCCTGACATACCATTGCCGACAGCACCATCAGTTTATCTGCCAGCGGGTCAAACAGCTTGCCGAAATCGGTAATCTGGTTCAATTTTCTTGCCAGGTATCCGTCCAGCATGTCCGTCAGGCTCGCCGCAATGAATACCCCCAGCGAAGCCATCTTATGTCCCTTCAGAAACAATACCACAAACACCGGTACCAGAATCAGCCGGATCATCGTCAGTACATTCGGAATCGTCCACACATTCGTAAAAAGTTTCCGGATTTTCTCTTTCAGGTTCAAAGAATTTCTTCCTCTTTTCTCTTAACAATCAATACTTTTTCCGGCCCATGCCGAAAGTCCGGGCAATCGGAAAGTCCTCGCAAAGCAAAAGCACTCTTCCCGAAGGGGGCTTGGGGGGCGATCGGAAAGCCCCCAATTAATCTCTCGCCCAATCCCTGGCCCGCTCAACCGCCTTGTGCCAGCCTTTCAGGTTCAGTTTCCTCGTCCCCTCATCCATTCTCGGCGTAAACTCCAGATCCTTCTGCCATCCCTTCGTTGTCTCCTCCGGGCTCGTATAAACTCCCACGCCCAGACCGGCCAGCAGCGCTGCGCCCAGGGCCGTGGTCTCCAGTACCCGCGGACGCACCACCGGAATCGCCGTAATGTCCGCCTGGAACTGCATCAGGAAGCTGTTTGCGCTTGCGCCGCCGTCCACCTGCAGCATTTCCGGCCGTTTTCCGCAGTCTGCGGCCATCGCGTCCATCAGGTCCGCGCTCTGGTAGGCGATCGCTTCCAGCGCAGCGCGGGCAATGTGCGCGCGTCCCGTTCCCCGGGTCATGCCGATCAGCGTGCCCCTGCTGTACATATCCCACCACGGAGCCCCCAGCCCGGTAAACGCCGGCACCAGGTAAACTCCGCCGGTACTCGGAATGGATGTGGCCAGGGTCTCCGTTTCCGCCGCGTGATCGATAATCTTCAGTTCGTCCCGCAGCCACTGGATCGTCGCCCCGCCCATAAACACGCTGCCCTCCAGCGCGTAGGTGGGTTTTCCCCCGATCCGCCACGCCATCGTCGTCAGCAGGCCGTTCCGGCTCATCACCGGCTCGTCCCCGATGTTCATCAGCATAAAGCATCCGGTACCGTAAGTGTTCTTGATATCGCCCTTCTTCAGGCACGCCTGCCCGAACAGGCTCGCGTGCTGGTCTCCCGCAATCGCTGTCACCGGGATCGTCCTTCCCAGGATCGCCGGATCCAGCATCCCGATCATCCCGCTTGAGTCCACCACCTGCGGCAGGCACGTCCGCGGGATTCCCAACAGCTTCAGCAGATCATCGTCCCAATCCTGCGTCCGCAGGTTGAACAGCATCGTCCGCCCGGCGTTCGTCGCGTCGGTCACGTGCGGCCGTCCCTCCAGCATGTGCCAGCACAGGAAGCTGTCCACCGTGCCGAAGCACAGTTCGCCCTTCTCTGCCTTCTCCTGCAGGTTATAATAGTCCAGCAGCCATTTCAGCTTCGTCCCGGAAAAATACGCGTCCGGCACCAGCCCGGTCTTTTCCCGGATCATATCGCCGCATCCGTCCGCCACCAGCCGGTCCACCATCTGGCTGGTCCTCCGGCACTGCCATACGATCGCATTCCCGACGCATTCGCCCGTGTTCCGGTCCCAGAGGAAAGTAGTCTCGCGCTGGTTCGTAATACCGATAGCCGCGATCTCCGCCGGGTTCACCCCGCTCAGCCGCACCGCTTCCCGCAGCGCCGTAATCTGCGTGTCCAGGATGTCCCTCGGGTCATGCTCGACCCAGCCGGGTTTCGGATAGTGCTGGGGAAATTCTTTGTTGAAAGAGGAAATCATCTCCCCCGTCTCGGTAAAGATCACCGCCCGGGAGCTCGTCGTTCCCTGGTCCAGCGCCGCCAGATATTTACTCATTGACCCCTTCCTCCTCGGCCCATTCTTCCTCTCCGTCCTCCGGGGCATCTTCCCCGTCTGCCGGTTCCTCTTCTTCCCTCATTTCCGGCTCAGCTTCCTCCGCCTCTGCCGGCTCCTTCGTTTCCGTTCCTGCCGGGCCTTCCTTCGATGCCGTCGTCCGGATCTCAATGCCGTAGATGAAGGAAGTGCCTTTGCCCGTCGTTCCGATGACCATCGTATCGTTGTACACCGCCGGGGAGGCGAGAACCTCCGCCTCCAGCTTCATCGATCCGGTTTCTGTTCCCGTCAGGCCGTCCACCAGGTAAATGTTCCCGTCCTGCGCGCACTGGATGATCCAGCCGTTTCCGTCCACGTCGTATACGGCCACCGGAGAGGATTCGGTCCGGCTTTCCATTCCCATCGTCCAGGCAATCTTGCCCGTATTCTTATTCAGCGCAATCAGCGCACTCTTCTGATCCCCGCCCAGATTCAGCTTCACGCGGCCTTCTTCGCTCAGTCCCGTCACCGTGAAGTAAACCAGGTCCTTCAGCTTGTTCTGTCCGATCACGGGGGAAGCCTTCGCGCCGACGTCCGCTTTGTCCTTCTTGCCCTTGGTTACGCCGATATCCGTGCACCAGGCTTCCTTTCCGCTCAGCGCGTCGTACCGGCGGATCTGGATCTGGTCG
>Ga0310696_10011063_pt1 | contig 10306 bp, 13 predicted proteins | sample AusTroGonzalo_MG_4_FD_203885 | JGI IMG/M metagenome (GOLD analysis project Ga0310696, IMG submission 203885) | Bovine rumen microbial communities from tropical cattle in Woodstock, Queensland, Australia - Gonzalo_02 (v2) (version 2) | ecosystem: Host-associated > Mammals > Digestive system >... | reverse complement strand
TTCCTTAATATTATTTCAGAATCAAATGCTGAAAAAGCAGATGTATTCTCTAATAGATGTAAAGAACTCAAAGAGATGTACGACTTTAATACTAAAGCTGATGAGTGGTACGATACAGCTGCAAGATATGGTGAAAGATTCATATACTGCATTCCATATAATAAGGGTGTAGCAAGATTACTCAAGACTAAATCGAAATCAGAATTACTTACTTCTGCTACAATATCATATAAAGGTATAGTATCAGAAGCAATGTCTTTTGATAACGAAACATTCTCTCTTGGTGATTCTGTTGTTCAGGAAATGAAGAATATTGACTTTGATATGGATATTGAATTCAATAGGTCTGCTATTCTTATTTCCGCTGTAGAAGAACAGGTTAGAATTAATCGTTCTATGAGAACCGTTAACGAAATGTGTATCGTTAATGAAGATACCATTGTCGTTACAGAAGACATCGAAGATCAATTGGTACGAAGTCCCTCTCGAAAGATGCATCATACTTTTGACCATACAATCGCCGATGATTTGTCATTTGACAACTTCGAGTACTCCAAGGACGGATTAATCACGAAAAACGATTCTAAGGAAAAGAAGATTCCTGAAATAACCGTACCAGGGTCGATTATACGAGAGCTTGATAGAAAAAACATAAAGCCTCTCTATATTAACAACACTTGTCTTGGTTATATTTATATTGAATGTGATGACGTTGCTCCAAACAATATCAGAAACATTCAGTCATTCTCAGATCCTAACGCTCTTATGAATACTACTAATTCTTATATTATTGGTAGTGGTAGTAAGAAGCACGTTGTATCAGATAAGATTGTTGACTTCGTAGCAAGAAGACTCTCTAGTATGATTGACGGTGAGTTTGTAAATAACAATCAGGATATCTCTCAGGATATTTATGCTATTCTTATGCATAATGATAAATTCTTAAACTCTAAGAATCCAAGAGTAAGAATCACTTACTTACCACCAAACGATGTAGTTCATATTAAGTTTAAGACAGACCCTTATACTCATAGAGGTCTTTCAGACTTAGAGAACGCTATCGTTCCTGCTACTCTTTATTCTGCATTATATATCACTAATGCTATATGGAATCTCACAAGAGCACAGGATAAAAGGGTATACTATGTAAAGCAGACTGTAGATACTAATATATCTCAGATTCTTCTTAATACGATTGAACAGATTAAGAAGGGTAATATGGGTATGCGTCAGATCGAAAACATCCAGCATATCCTTTCTATCACAGGACAGTTTAATGACTATGTAATTCCTACATCTCAGACTGGTGAAGAACCAATCAGAATGGAAGTATTACAAGGTCAGAAAGTAGATTTACAGACAGAGCTTATGGAAGTCTTATTAGAGAACTCTGTAGAATGTACAGAAGTTCCATTAGATTATCTTGCTCAGAGATCGTCTGTTGAATTTGCTACACAGTTACAGATGACTAATAACAAATTCCTTATGATTATTTATAAGCGTCAGGAGCAGTATCAGAAGTTCTTAACTCAGATATTCGCTAAGCTTTATTATAATCAGTATGGTGAGATGGATAGTATCAAGGTTAAGCTTCCACCTCCGATGTTCTTAAATATTACTAATATCAATCAGATCATGATGAACTCTGCTGATATGGTACAGAAGATAATAGAACTCTATGGTACTAATGAGCCGGATGAAGTTAAGGCTAAAGTATCTAAATATCTCAACCTTATGTATATGAGTTCTTACCTCGACATACCTGAAATTGAACGTCAGTTTAGAATCGCTAAACAGGAATACAATCAGGAGAAACAGTCCGAGGGAGGAGAAGACGAAGGATATTAATAAAAAAAATGAGGCGATCTTGCGATCGCCCCATTTGTTTTGTTTTCATGCAATTATGCTTCTTCTTCGTAATAGATGTTAACTCTGTATCTTCCGTTTTCGTATTTAAGTTCAGCTTCAATATTGTTATCGGAAAAATACTTCTTGATCATCTCATCTATTTCTTTTTTCTCCCCATTAGTTGTAGGGATTCCGGTAAGATAGTTTTCCTCGCCTACTTTGTTTCCGTTTATATCCTTTATTCTTTTCCATTCGAATACAGAATCATAAAGTGTGTACGGAGAATGTTCACAAACATAAAGAACTGCATCTCTAATAAGCTTTGCGTGTTTTGCTGTGAGGTCTTCTCTGAAACTGAAAGTGTTCAGAGAATTATATAAATCGTACTGGCGTCCTTTCTTCATAAAGAACACTCCTTTCAACGGTTGCGTCTATGCTTCCCACATGGAAGTATCATAGACTTCGGTATATTGAGCATCCTTTTGGATAATATAGATTTGCTCACGACTATGTATCTATATCACAATAATAATATGTAATTATAATAAACCAGTTTAACAAATAAAATCCCCGGTGGAATAAATCCACCGGGAATATATATTCTGAGGTATAAGTATTATTCGTTTGAAAGTGTGATAGCGTTGCTAGAAACTGCCTTGGATGTACCAATTGAGTGTTCTTCAACTGTACCGTTAACCTTCATGCTATCAAGAGTACCGCCTGAGAGACCGTAGCTGTTGATTGTAGCGCTGTTTACATTTTCACCCATAGAAGTGTATGTAGTGCCTTCAGCCTTAATTCTTGAAGCTTCTCTATAAGCGAACTTAGTAGAGTTAACAAGAACACGGCTAGATGTTCCGTTAGTAGGATCTCTCATGATATCGAGACAAGCCTGAGCTTTTTGATCGATAAAGTCGTTAGAGAGACAGATACCCTGGAACTGGCATGAAAGTGTAGCGTTATCGATTTCACCCTTCTTCTGGTCAGCAATTGAGAGTTCTGCCTGTGTTGGCTGAGCTCCACAGATAAGGTGAGCTGCCTCAACCTTACTCATTGTATTGTCTGTTACGAAGTAAAGGAATGTGAATACTTCCTTATCAACACCTGGTTCGAATTCGAGCTGAGTTTCAGCAGTTGCTGTAGGATTGCTGAGGTTTGGTCCCTGAACACCATTACCAACTGTTGTTCCTCTGAGTCTGTCGATAAGACCATGGTAATGCTTAACCTGTGTTTCAGAGTCCTTAACACCAGTAAGGAAGTACTTATTGAACTTAGTAATCGGCATACCAGCTCGTTCTCTGAATTCCATAGTGAATGTACCTGCAGCCTGTTCTACCTTGTTGATGTAGTTTACAGTCTTGATACCATTTGTGAATTCACCGTTAGCAGATGTGATATTTTCGATACCTTCAAGGCCGATAAATTCGTGTTCAAGAATATGGAGATAGTTCTGAACAACTTTTACTGTTGCTGGTGATTCGTACTGAAGATTGAGTTCGATGAACTTTGGATATCTGAGTACGAGAAGGAAAGGATATCCCTTTTCATAGTAGTCAAACTGCTTGAAGTTTGTCCAGTCTGTTACGCCCTTAAAAAGGTTGTACTGAAGAATCTGTCTTGGAGACTTAAGGTTATCAAACATTTAAAATTCCTCCCTTCTCATTAATTAAGGCTTCCGTTGATAACGGTTACCTTGAAGTATTCGCTCTGAGTAAAGTCTCTGAATGCAATACGGATTGCACCATAGAAGATCTTATTCTCGAGGTAAGCAGGATCTTCAACGTAAGTGAAGTCAAGCTGCTTGAACATTGAAACATACTTGTCGATTACTCTGTCCTGAATATCTTCCTGGAACTTTGAGAGGTTGTTGCCGTCGATGAACTTGTAACGTGTAATCTCTGGGCAAGCCTTTCTGATTTCCTTTACGATAAGCTGAGCACCCATGATGTTGTTTACATATGAAAGTGCTGAGTCCTTCTTGTATGTTGTATAGAGTGTATCCATTGTGAGAACGCCGTTATAGTAAGAAGCGTAGTTAACCTTAAGGTCACACATTTCCTGCTTTTCGTTGATGATAACAGCGCTGTCTGATGGATATGTCATATTGATATCTTCAGATGTGAATGTATCAAGTGGATAGATCTTAGGAATGTAGTTAACTGTACCAAGAATTGCTTCTGGAATAGTAATACCCATTGTCTGTCCAGCGAATGCTCTTTCTCTACCTGCAATGAAATGGTCAACCATTCTGTTTGAAAGTGAGTATGGAGCTGTTACCTTGATCTGACGACCGTCAAATGGGTTTCTGATATCATAGTAGAGATCTGTTACCCAAACAGCCTGATCCTTGAAGTAATGGTACTTTGGATCCTGAGCGATAGAACCACCGCCACTTGCAGGAACGCCGTCCCATTCGATGATCTTTCTTACGTCTTCGAGAGACTTACAAGCGAAGCCCATATCCATAAAGCATGTGCAGTCGCCACGATAAGCACAGAGCTTCTGGATGTTATCCTTAACGTTCTTGTTATCGTAGTTAGCATCGAAGATGCAGTCGAATGTATAGAGATCGAGGTTGTAGATGTCCATTGCAAACTTGCCTGTGAGAGTGTCGTTAAGTGAAGCATAGAATGCATCATAAGCGGCACCTGCAACGTATGGCTTAGCGTGCTTCATATCAGGGATAGAACCGCTGTTACCATAAGCAAGTGAAATTGCTGTAGGAAGAGCTTCAGAGATATCCCAAGCACCAGCATTACCAACTACCTTTGGAACTGCTGTAGGATCTGCTGTTGTATCTTCATACATTGAAGATGGAGCGATTGGCTCGATGTCTCTTGTAGCAATAGTAACTGTATAGGTTGTTTCTCCATCTACCTTTGTAGTTGAAAGTGTAGGGAGAGTCTTACCACCAAGAGTTCTCTTACCAAGCATATCATATTCAGCAAAGAGTGTTTCGCTGAAACCGAGTTCTGCGATATCTGCTACAAGCTGATCGATAGCTTCATAGTTTGCCTTAACGTCGATAAGATATGACTTACCTGATACAACAGACTGAGCATCAAGTGAGTTGAGCTTAGAGTCTGTGAGTGATGGGTCGATAGCAACAGTATGTGTTTCAAGTGTAGCACCGCTGTTGTTAGCGTCGATAACGTTAAGAGAGTAAACCATCTTGTTGTTTGACTTAGAGATTGTGTAGTTCGGAACAAAAGTGATAAGCTTGTCTGAAAGACCACGACCTGAGTCAAATACTGTATAAACAGGATAGATCTTACCTGTTTCGAATGTAGCATCTTCATCTGTATAGAACTTAGCTACAGAAGCAGCACCTGTTCCTGTTGAGTCTGGGTTCTGGATGAAGAGAGTTGTTGGCTTTTCTGCGGCAGAATAAGCGTATGTGTCAGGATCGTTTACGATACCAGCAGCACGATTGTCTGAAGTACCAACGATATCTTCCTGAGCTGCCTGATAGTAAAGTTCCTTATCCTTTCCTGTAGCATAGTCGCCCTGCCATGAAGCACGGTTAGCTGCAGAAATACAGATAGGTCTGATATTGAGAACCTTGTTTGTAGGATCAGTAGTTTCTTCTGTTTCTACAATAGCTGTAGCCTTCTGTTCTTCTGTAGGATTCTCGATTTCAGAACCCTTTACCTTTGTGTAGTAATGAAGTTCGTCAAGAACCATGTCAGCATCATCAGCGGTCGTTTCAACCTTCTGATAGTATTGACCTCCATCTTCGATAAGGTTTGGAATCTGTTCTGGAGTTGGATCCTGAACTTCTTCACCCTTCTTATAGTACTTATGCTCAACGATAGCATTAGCCTTCTCTTCATCTGTAGGATCTGCGATTTCTGTTCCCTTAGTTGCCTCATAATACTTGTATGTAGTTACTGTAGCAGCCTTGGTTGAAACCATAATAGCCAGAGAAGCATTTGCAATTGTTGCGTCATCCGCAACAATTCTCTTTGAGAAAAGCTTAGCTCCAGAATAAGCGTTCATAGTAGCCTGGAGAAGTGGCTGTCCATCTTTATTGAAGTTTGGCTTATTGTTCGAGAGGTAAGTCTTAGCCCATTCTTCGCCTTCAAGTATAGTGAACTTTTCAGGTCCTCTAGGGCTAGTAAAAAATACAGCATAGAGCGGTCTCGAAGCAGCATCAACAGTTGAGTTGGTGATGATCGGGGTTACTCTTGATTCATCAATTAATTGTATTTTAGTACCCGGATACATATTGATTTTTCCTCCTTTATAGAATGATTTTTATGCCTAAAATGTTAAGGCTTTACTTCAATGTTACATTGCTCCATCATCAGTTTCTCCAACGGTGAGTACGTTGAAGAGTCTGTTTGTTTATCTGAAAGCAGTATAGCATTCATCACTGCTTCATCCCAATTTGACGATGTAATCGACGTCTGAGGTGAAGTATATTTTGAAATCTTGTCTACTTGAATAGCAAGATAATCATACATATTATTCATATCTCCAAAGCGGAATTGCTTGGTTTTATCTTTAGGATTTCTACAGATACCTGAGATAGGAATACCAAGTAATTGCATTGTAGAGTCATATGCGGCATCATTGAAAGATATAGAGTCCATAAATATATCTTGGAGTTTATCATATGAAATTGTCTGAGTCATAGTCAAAGAACCGCCAAGGAATATTCTATAGATTTCTTCTATATTGTCTGCAAGCATAGGAATCTGGATACAGCATATAATTTCTGCATCTTTCTTATAGTGAAGAAGTCTATAATCAAGTTTAGGTGAGTTCTTTGTAAGAACCACATCTTTCTTCTTTTCAATATAAGATGGTCTTGTTAAGAAAGCAGAAGGCCAATAGAACTTCTTGAGCTTTCCAAACTTGCCAGACTTATCCATAATAGTATAATCCAATATACCAATGATATTAATTACGTCACCGTTGATTTGAGCAACGTTATTGTCGAACCATTTCTCTGGAACAAAAAATACAAATTCAGATCCATCAGATCTATTGTATGTAGCTACGTCGTTTACCACGTTAATAAAGCTAGGTTTAGCCATTTGAACTCCCTCCTTTATATATTTGTTTTTCCACAAAAAAAATAATGGAGGAGCTTTCGCTCCCCCAAAAAATTAAATGTGATACGGATATGGATAAATGATAGGTTCAACCTGTCCTTTGATGAAGAGTTCGACATATTTTTCGCCGACTTTAACGCCATCAACAGGTGGATCGTTTTCAGTAAGAGTAGCAAATCTAGCAGAAGTAATATCGATCTCTTTTGTTTCTGGTGCAAGCCATTTCTTTACAATCCATATAAGCGGTATTCTAAGCGGATCTTCTACACCCTCAATGAATACTTCTAAGTATGGGTCGCCTACACCAATACCTTCAATAGGTTCATCTTCTTCTGTAAGAATCTTAATACTATATGAAAGTATTACTACTTCATCAGGATCTACATCTGGCTTATCTGGATCTGTGTCTGGATCAACATACTCTTCTACCGTTCTCAAATCAGATACATTTATAAGTCTTACTACAGACTTGCAATCTGTAGAACAGTCTACGAGAATAGAAAGAATCTGAATATCTTCTTCTGTAGCATCAAGAGGTATAAAAGCATGATTCGGATTATACTTTATGGATACTCTTACTACTTTACCTACATAGTCTAAGAGTTGTCCAGTTTCTTCGTTGTATGCTTCGAAATGATATTTCTTATTTCTATCGATAACAACCTTCTTGATAGGATCAGAATATTCAGGAACGTTGCAATATGCTAATTCGAATACAGGTTCTAATTTACAGAACGCTTTTGAGTTAAGAAAAACTACAGGCATATGAATCCCTCCTTTTATAAAAATGTTTCGGAAGCAAAAAAGGAGGGCAGGTCTTACGACCCACCCTCCAATCAAGCGCCTAAGGTTCCCGGATTAGTCTGTGAGGACATCCACCTTATAGTACTTGATTGTTGCGCCTTCCGGCAGAGATGTTGCGCCTTCAGGAAGTCTAGGGCCGATGTATTGCGCAACGTAAATTGTTTCTCCCTTGACTAAGCTGTTGTTGATTCTGTTCGGAGCCAGCTCTACTCCGAGGTCATTTGAAATAACTGCCGCTATATCAGCGTGACCAATCGCTGATACAACATCTTTCGGGATGTTTACCGGGTCTGTTGGTGTGAACTTTACGTCGACTTGACCAAGGTCGGCAATCATGTTAATTGAAAAAGCGTTTGTGATATAAGCCATCTTTACATCTTCCTTTCTATTGAATACGGCTTATTAATGAGCGCCCTTATGGACATCAGTAGAATGCTCCTTATGTTCTACCGACAAGATAATAATATACAGCTATCTTTTAGTTTACTCAAAACCTTCTTGACGCTCTCTATTTCTTTTTTGGAGAAGCATAAAAGCCATAGCTTTTCTATTATGGTAAGCTTCCATCTTTGCTTCCCATTCTTCAAAAACTACTGGACCTCTAGCTTCGTATTCGTCTTTTTCTGGCGGCATAGGAATGTCACCGATAAAGTCGAATGTCTTTTTTGCTTCTTCGTCGAGAGAACCAAGCTGTCTACGAAGAGTATTCATCATACGTATTTTGTTCTTGTATTCCTCGACTTCTTTCTTAGCCTGCTCTTCCATCTGCTGTAGAGCGATGTGCTCAAGCATGAACTGAATCGAACCTCTATATTCTTCTTCAGTCACGCTATCCGGATCGGCTTCTACTTTTGCCTTGATTTTTTCGAATTCTTCAATATTCATTTTAGAATATCCTCCTTAAAAATAGTATGGAGGTACTTGTGTACCTCCTTTATACTATAATAATATACAATAGTATTATCCTTTTCTATTCTTTCTTCTAGAAGCCTTTGCTAGTTTCTTTCTTTTCATCTTTTTAGCATGATTGGCTTCATAAAAAGCATGAGGAGTATATTCCATACTAGAATATCCATAGTTTCCGAAAGCACTGATAGTATCAGCTGATGCTAAAATATCCCGCACCATTTTATCACAATTCTCTTCATAAGCTTTCAAACGTTCTATTCTCTTTTCGGCTGGATCACGCATTAGGAGTCACCTCACCTATTAATAGTTTAGCAAAATGAGCAACGAATCTATCATGAGCTTCTTTCTTCTGCTCATCGGTAAGATTCTTACCTTCCATTCGTTTTGATATCACAGCATCATAGACTGATTCTGCTATACCATCAGCATAATTATCAATGTAATCATCAAGTCTGTCTTCCATTGTTTTCACCTCTTAGTAAACATTTTAACACCACATCTCGGGCAGAATCTCCACCATTTAGCTTCATCCTCATCAGCTAAGGTTTCGACAAGCGAGGATGGGTCTTTGGATGAAAGTTCAATACAATTAGGGCAACGATAATAACGTTTTCCAGCAACGGTATCCGCATACACCCATTCATGGATTGGTTCCTCTTGATTGGCTTTTTTCTTTATAAGGAACTGCTGGCATCTACAAGTGTTTAAGGAAGCCATGCCCATGCCTAATCTAAAAATCTCTCTCGCATGTTCGTCGTCTTTGTAGATTGTTGTACTAAGCATCTTGCCTACTTCTTCTGAATACATAAGATCTAAAATTGTCTTTTGGTATTCCTCGGAGTCAATTAAAATCATCTTCCTACCTCCGTATCAAACTTGAATTTGGCATGTTTAATTATTTGCCTTTTTCGTAGATGTCTACGCCATACACTTCACGATTTCCATGTTTTTCTATTGCTTCGGCTTTGCCATGTTCATACCCAATCCATTTAGTGCAATCATCTTCAGGATAAAGAATATCAATACAGTTATCCTCTATGCCGTGTTCTCGCAAAAAATCATAAAGTTCTTTAATTGTAAGCATCTTGTCACCTCATTCGTCCGGTTCACTTCGTTCGATACTTCCTGTTGGCTCTAACACTATTGCAAGCAAACCGATAAACAAAGGTGAAAGTGCTAAGATAAATTCAATCACATCTTTCATGCTTTACCTCTCTATAAAACTGGGATTTGGTTTAGCGATCTCGATTTAGTCACTTCATGAAGCGTTTCAGATATTCATGAGTGCGTTTATATTCTTCCGTTTTTTCGTATTTTTTCTTTTCAGAATCGAATTTGATATGTTCAGTAAGAGCATACAAACCTATTCCGGTATAGAAAGCAAGTGCTGCATACACTGAATATCTGATGATCGTTTCAAATGTTTCCATACTCTCACCTCTAAATCAAAATTGAATTTGGTTCAGTTGTTATATTATATTTATATACTCAAAGGGTTCATGATAACCGTGTTCTGATTCACATACAGAAACAGTAACTTCTATTTCATCATATGCGTTCCAGTCAGTTCCTACTGGCATATCTTGAGGAAACTCTTTAAGTTTCTCAATTAATTCTGCTACTGTCATCAATTAACCTCCAACTGGTTCTTCAGTATCGATTTAGTATTTGAATTCGATATCTTC
>Ga0310696_10011062_pt1 | contig 10306 bp, 6 predicted proteins | sample AusTroGonzalo_MG_4_FD_203885 | JGI IMG/M metagenome (GOLD analysis project Ga0310696, IMG submission 203885) | Bovine rumen microbial communities from tropical cattle in Woodstock, Queensland, Australia - Gonzalo_02 (v2) (version 2) | ecosystem: Host-associated > Mammals > Digestive system >... | reverse complement strand
TCTGTGGATCTTTCTGCCTTGAAAATTCTTTCTCAAGCAACTTCTTCATCCACATCCAATAAAATTTTAAAAGCTTTAGGCTGAGCATAAAATCCTAGGCGAGAATCTAAAATTATATTATCAGTTAATTTCAGATTTTTTTGATATTCTTCATATTTTAGATCAAATTCTGCTGATTTTTCGGGGTCATCTCACATTTTGTTGAATTCTATGATATTTATTCACATTTCTGCTGCTAATTTTCTTTTCATGTCTCCGATTGAAACTATTTTATATCATAATTCTTTAGCCAAAAGTTTGGAAACAGTTCCTTTTCCACTTCAGGCTTTTCATCACATAGTTATTAGCATAACATTTCTCAATTATTTATAAAACTATTATTCATAGTATATTTATCATATTTAAGTGCAAGGAATATATTTTATAAAAAAATTGGCAGATAAAGTTAATTACCTACCAATTATATACTGTAAATTAAAGGAATACAGACTGAATATTATTGCTCACAAGTGGCACCGATTAATTCATAATACATTTTCAATTTTTCCAACGATACTTTATTATCCTTTGTGAGAAATAGAGATGCTGCATTTGGATTGATCTCTAGGAATTTATTCATATCAATTTTTTCGTAGTTAATGGTGACTTTGCTGGTCAATGTATCTTTCGTTGTCTTGATGTCATAAACATAATATTTAAGATTTTTATACGGTTTATACGTTTCTTCAACTATATTCTTATAGTATTCTATCCATTGTTCCTCATCAGAATTTACAGTTTCAATAGTATTAACTAAATTAACAATTTCACCACTATAAGTCACTGTATATACACTTTTTATATTTGCTCAAAAAGAATCAGATTTATTAAGTGTACAAACCATAGTTCAGTTTGATTTAGAATTATTATTTTTGTTAGAATTGTTAGTATTTTCCGAATTTGTTTTTTTTCATGTATTATTATTTGTGCTATTAGTATTTAGCTCTCATCCAAGAGCTTCGATAGTATTTATAGCCCATTTTTCTAGATAATTCTGATATTCTTCAGCTACACCTTGGTAACTAAGTGCGGCTCACAATAATCAGAATGTTATACCCATGGCTTCACCATCATCCATCTCTGCATCTTCAGCAGCCGCAGTTGCAGCTAATTCTACCAACTTAAATATAATCTCAGTGTAAAGATCGAGAAAACCATTGGATGCTTCAATAAATGATTTTGTTTCTTTATACTTTTCTTTAAGTCAAAATTTATCTTTATTAATTTTTTTGGTAATTTTTTCTAAATCGTTTAGATATTTATTATTCCTATCTTTATTTTCTTTCATAATTTTATTTACTCATTCTTTGATTTTTTTGGTTAAATCTTTAATTTCTTTCTCAGTCATATTTTCAAAGTCCATATCATCTTCATCAATTCATAACATCTCTGGTAAATTTTCCAAGTCTAAGGATTCTATCTGATTTAATCAATTCTCAAGATATTCAGCTTCTATCTCCAGATATTTAACCAAATCTGATTCTCATTTTTTCTCAGCGGTAGCTTTTAGTGAATTTAGAAAATTGGTATCATAATGATATTTAGTTCAGTCATTTCATGTATAGATTACTCTTTGATTTCAATATAAAGAAGAGAGATAGTCATCCTCATCATACTCTAACTCCATAGAGTAATTTTCACCGCTATCACTAGTTGAATTAATATTAGCATTAGAATTTTGTTGTGAATTAATGTTAACATTAGAGCCAAATTTTTCATAAGTTCTTTTTAACATAATTAATACATCTCATCTTTTTGCATAATCTTGAGGATTGCTTATATTATCCATTATTCCATACTGATTCAAGGCATTTAAATGGTATATATAGTAATCATTTCATGATACATTATATTCATCTCCCCAAATTATTCTCGATAATACAGTTCAAAGATGAGCCTTACTTAGAGGATTCATAGGATTAAAAGCTGATCAATTTGATCACATGATTCCATATTCACATGTTTTTTTTGTATATGGTACTAAGTCACTAGTAATTTTATTTTCATCTGGAAATGTACATGTAATTGCTATATTCTGTTTTGCTCAAATAACATTTTGCAAATAATTTACTATCATCTTAGAAAAGGCTTGTCTAGTAATATTTCCATCCAAATTAGCAGCTTCAATTGTTGGTTGTGTAGTAATTCCATACATATACGCCCAATGATAAGCATCACTTTCTTCTTTTGTGTAAGCAAAAGTACAAGAAATGGTGGATATTCCTATGATACTAATTCCTAATAAAAAGCTGGAAATTTTTTTCATGTTTTTTATTTATAAAATGTAAATACGATGTGTTATATATAAAAATACAAAATTATCAAATCTTATAAGAATAAAATATTCCACTAATTAATAATTGGAGTTTTCGTGGCTACTAGAAATGAAGAACGAGAGATTCTTTCATTATATGTGAAATTTGCATCTTGATCAATAAATACGTTTAATTTAGCACTTAATCATGCAAAATCTGACAAACTTTGTAATTCTTTCAAAGAAAAGAAATGGTAGAACCTTTCATAAACTTTTCAAGTTTTAGTATCAGTCCATGGAACCATTATATCACGAGATTTACTCCTATCAAATTGAATTAAAGACATAAATCGGGCTTTAAAAACAGCTTTTCGATATTTTTTTATGAACCATTTAGATAATGACCGGTTAGTCATTAATAGCATTCCATCGTAATCCAATAAGCGATAGAAATTTTTCATTAGAAATGAACGTTCTTTAGCTGTTGGGATATGCTGAAAACTTGAAGTTCAAACAATCAAATCAAATGATTCTTGCTCAAATTTTTTAATCAATTTAGTGATATCTCATTGAAAAAAAGTTAGATTTGGATTTGCAGTACTGGCGTAGGAGAGTAATTCGTCAGACAAATCAATTCATACGTAATCAAATTTGTCAGGAAATTTTTGATTTAGTAACGTTGCGAATCTTCCACTCCCACACCCAAATTCTAAAATTCTGATTTTTTTATTTTGTCATTCTGAGGCGTCAGCCGAAGAATCTTGTGTATATCACCTAAGATTCTTCACTTCATTTCATTCCGTTCAGAATGACTGCGAAAAAAGGGGAGTAATTGCATCCAGAATCACTTTCTCCTCATGCCAAAACTTCTTGCGAGTTTCTGCATATTTTTTAGCTTCTGTATTATAGAATGACTGTAAATCTTGCTTGATTTCTTGATTACCAAAAAAATCATTATTCTTCTTTGGTTGAATAACTTTTTCAGACTTTTTCTTTCTCCTATTTTTTAATTCGGATACTTTCTTTGATGAGAATCAAGATTCTTTTTTCATTCACTCGCAAGATATCTAAAACTAGACTTTAGAATATTTTTTTCTGCATTTGTTTCAAGCAAGAAAAAAAGTCCCCGAAAATTTGACATTCTCAAAATTTTGTGTAGAATTAAGTATTCCAATTTTATAATTTAATTTAATAAAGATGGAGGGTGTATGATCAAGTTTGTCAGATGATTTTAAATCATTGATTGATGGTTTATCAACAAAACAAAAGGATGAATTGTTAGCACTATTATCGTATAAAAAAGAACAAAATAAGAAAAACTATTGAGAGCCAATTTCTGAATTGGTGTGAGATTTTGATAAAGTTTTGAAATATATTTGTGATAATTGTGTAAAAAAACGTTCTTTTGAAAAATTTTGAGAGAATTGAACTTTAATTTTGGTAAAGTTACCAGCAGTCTGAACGTTTGAGTGATTTGAGTTTAGCTGCTTTATACCTAATCGTTATTTTGAATATCGGAAATATAAAGATACTTATGATTCTATATCATATTCTATGGAAGAAATTTGTAATTTACTTGAAAAAATTAATGAATTTTTGTGTGTATATTGAGTATGACGCGCAGATGTAAAAAAGAATGACGTTCCTCGGGTAGCTTGTGGGCAATTTTTGATGTCATGGGTAGTGCTAAAAAAAATTTTTGATGAAAGTGAATTGTGGTTAGCAGATAAAATGCCACCTTTTGGTAACTCTGTTTTAAAATTGCCTGGTTATCATAATGGAACTGAATTTATTTCCGGTTGAAAGCACACAACCACTTACTTGGAAAGTAGAAACTATAAACTTCGTGGTAATGAATATACTAGAACATCTGAAGAAGAATCAACAGAATATGATAAATATAGATGTTTGTTTAAAATGTAAATATCTATATTTAATATAAGAATATATTTAATATATTAGCTATGTTGACGGAGAAACAACTGAAGGTATTATTGAATTATGAGCTATAGATATTGTATTAAAAAATCTAGAAAAATTCTGACTTAAAAAATAATAACTAATCCACTCAACTGAGTGGATTTTTTATAATAAATTGCAACAAGCTTTTTCTTGAATTTATAATTCCAAACATTATTCTATTTATCAGATTTATTTTTCACTTTTAAGCTGATGCAACAAAAGAAATTCTATGTAACTACTCCAATTTACTATGCAAACGGTTTACCTCATATCGGACATGCAAATAGTTCTTTCATCGCAGACTTATATGCCAGGCGATACAGACTGATGTGATATGAAGTAAAATTTTCTACATGAGTGGATGAAAATGGTCAAAAAATGGTAGAAAAAGCAGAATCTGAATGAAAAGATGTAAAAACATTCTTGGATGAAATCGCTGCATGATCAGTTGAGATTTGGAAAGAATTACAAATTTCTTACACTGATTTTATCAGAACTACATCAGAAGACCACAAAGAATTTGTCCAGAAAATGCTGAACATAGTTCACGACCAGTCTGAATCTGTATCAGATGAGGCTCAAAAAGATATTTATGTATGATCATATGAATGACTATACTGTACATGATGCGAAGCTTTTAAAAATGAAAGAGATTTGAATGAAGACTGACTATGTCCTGATCATCTAACTAAACCAGAAAAAGTATCGGAGACCAACTTATTTTTCAATCTCAAAAAATATTCAGATTTATTTGAAAAATTATGGGCAGAAAATCCTACATTTGTAGCTCCAGAAACTAGATTTAATGAAGTAAAAGCTTTTGTAAAATCAGGATTAGAGAATTTCTCTATATCTAGAGAAAATAAACACACTTGAATCTGAATTCCTTTACCTTGGGATCCAGAACAGGTTACTTACGTGCGATTTGATGCTTTGTTCAATTATATCACAGTTTGTTATAGAAACGGAGAAAACTGAAAATTCCGAGATAATGATACATATATTCTTCACATTCTCTGAAAAGATATCGTAAAATTTCACGCTACATATTGGCCAGCAATGTTAGAGGCTACAGATAATCGTTTACCAGATAAGGAATTCGTAACGTGATATCTCACAGTTGACTGACAGAAAATGAGTAAATCACTCGGAAATGTTGTAGATCCAATTCAGGTCTCCCGTGATTATGATAGAGATGCTTTGGTATTCTATCTATTAAACGATGTTCCATTAGGTTCGGATTGAGATTTCTCTTGGGAGAGATTTAACTGAACACGAGAAAAAATTCTGATAGGATGATGGGGGAATCTTGTAAACAGAGTATCAAATCTATGAAAGAAATATTGAATAACTGAGTGAAAATTTGACCAAAATAGATGGAATGCTTTCAAAGAAGGACTTTCAGATTTTCCTTTGCTTTCAATTATTGAGGGGGAGTGGAATAATGAAAAAATGGAAAAAGCTTACCTAGAAAATGCAAATACTAAAGCTTTTGTGGAAGATTGGTATCGTTTAGTTCAGGCTGCTAACGAATATATTTCAAAAGCTGAGCCTTGGAAAAAATATAAAGAAGAAGCTACTCAGCAGGATGCTCTTGACGATTTGTCTTTCTTGCTTTGGGTGATTAAACAGCTTTGATTAGTGGCTGCTCCGTTATTGATTAATGGATTTGCCCATTTGCAGAATATCCTCTGAAATGCAGAGATTCAAGCGATAGACACTACAAAAAATGAAAAATCTGATTTCAAATCAATATTCGATGCTAAATCATATCCGGTAAACTTAAATCCAGAAATAATGTATCAGAGAAAAGAACAGGCGTAAAGCATAGTTTCCGTTCATAGAAAAAAAGTGGTCAAAAATTTGACTTCTTTTTTTTTTGTGTACAATTAAGTATTCCAATTTTTTACAATTTAATTTATAATCATGGCAACAAATTTAGAAAATCCAAATGCAAATGCAGAAGTTTATCCTTTTGAGAATGAACTTAGAGCATTGAAGGGTAGAATTCTTTGAAAAAAAACAGAAAAACAACCTCAAAAAAAGGAAGAAATTCCACCCATAACAAAAGAGGAGTATGAAAGTCTTTGTAAAAAAACGACACTTTCAATTCCAGAATTGAAAAAAGTTATACAATATAACAAAGATAAAAATGAATGAGTTTCTCCTACAGAGAGAGATATATTAAAATTATCAATAAAAACATTAACAGATGAGCAGGCAAGGTTATTGTCATGAGTAAAAGATCTTGTATTAAAATTAGATACAATAACAGACAATCAAGCTACGATGCTATGAAATTGTAAAATCCTTAGTATTGAACTATCAGCTGCTACAAATACTCAAATAAAAAACTTGGTATCAAAATGAAATTCAATGTTGGTTATACTCCCTCAGACAACAAAAATACAATCAGATTCATTGAAGGATTTAACTATAAAGACGGATATCTTAACAGCAGAACAAGCTCATATAATCTCATGAAGAAGTCGTATTACAGTATTATGATTAAAACAAATGGAGTGAACTATATATTCAAAACCATGACAAAACATAGAGATAGAAATAGAAAAAATGACAGATAATCAAATGGAGGCTCTATGTAAAGCTACACGATTAAGACTTGATAAATTGACGACATTGACAGATAAACAGGCTGAAGCTTTGTCAAAATGAAAATTTAATAATTTGGCACTTTTTTGATTAAATAAATTGACAGATAAACAAGCAGAATTTTTATCAAAAGTAAAGAATTTACATTTCAGGAGAGAAATTCTGACTCCTAAGCAAAGAGCGATGTTTGAGAAAAAATCTCAATAAAAACAATAATGCAAAATAAAGTATAGTTTGAATTTATATAGTCACTCAATTTGGGTGACTTTTTTATTTCATTAAACCATACAACAATACAGAATCTTGATTTACATTTGATTGTAGATATTTTTTCATTTGAATTCGGCGTTCAGCTTGCTCATAATCTCATTTTTCGCTACAATATGCAATCCATCACTCTAAAAAATCATTTAATAATCATTGCTCTGAAATAGATTTTAATGCTTGATATAATTCTCACTTTGGTTTGCTATCAGAGAGTAATCATGTAGTCAGCTTTCTTAAATTTTCTCCTAAATCTTCATTATTCTGAACCTTTTCTGCGATATTTTTTAGGAATCATGGCTTTCACATAGCCATAGCAATCATTACAGTTTGAAGCTGTTTATCGTCAGTGAAAATCTGATTTTCGTCAGCGAATTTCTGCATTTCGTAGTTATTCAATGTATTGAATGGAATAGTGATACAGCGTGAACGAATTGTATCCAAAACCATGGAAATATGAGGCACTGTTGCGATTATAAATCTACCGGCAAGTGGTTCTTCCGCAGATTTTAGAAATGCGTTTATTGCACTGTTGGACATTCTTTGGATATTTTCTATCAAGAGAAATCTTTTTCATGAAAAACTTGAATTAAGAAGCCATTCATTCATTTCTCTCACTCCGTAATTTTCATGCTGAGTTTCGTCAGGAAATTCAATATATCTCTTATCGTCTTTAACTTCAACTGGAATTGTATGAAATTTTCCAGTAAATGGCTCAAAATCTTGAACGAATAAACAATCACTATACATATAAGGTCATAATATTTCTTCAATTATGGATTTTGCATGTGAGATTTTTCAGATTCAATTTGGTCAAGCAAGCAAAAAAAACTGAGTTCATTTTCAGGTTTCGATTACATTATTAATGTATTTTTTTAATGTCTGTGAGGCTTGCTCATTTCAGATAATCATAAAATCAATCTAATTTATAAATCTGATTTAATTTTTATTTTTTCGTTTATAGTTTTCAATTAAATTTTTCTTATTGAGTCATTCTGAGTGAAACGAAGAATCTTATCTGCTTATTCTTGTCCTCTTTTTTGAAAGGAGGGGAACTGCTTGCAGTGGAGGATTTTTATTCACTAAATGTTTGCCCCTTTCAAAGGGAAATGTCGCTTGCGACAAAGGGGTTAAAATCCCTCTCGGCTACGCCGTATCTCCCTTTGGAAAGGGAGAACAAAAATCCCCAGTCCTTCGGACATCCCCTTTCAATATAGGGGTACAAAAGTGGATTTTTTAGCATTTTTTCTTAAAGTCTTAAGGAATATATAAAATATAAAGATAGAAAATTAGGTTGATAATTATAGAAACTCTTAGGAGATTTAATTTTATATAAAAAAGTCCTTAAAAATTTGACAAAAATAAATCATATGAATATAATTGGTTATAACTATTTTTTATAATGTAACGGAGAAACAATGGTTAACTTTAAAAATCTTTTAAGTTGAGTAGGATTGTTGCTACTGGTAGGTGGTATAATTATTCCATATCAAGTTAATGCAACTTTAAATCCTGCATGTATAACAACGGGTGATATATATGCCTGTGAATCATGAGAAAAACAATGTGGAAGTGAGTATGATTTAAATGGAAATTGATCATTTGATGGATGAGATGTTCAGAAAATTAATAGTGTTACAACTGAGAATGTGTGTTATGTGGTAGAATCGACAAAAGTAAATGATGTATGTATAACAACGGGTGATATATATGCCTGTGAAGCATGAGAAAAGCAATGTGGAAGTGAGTATGATTTAAATGGAAATTGATCATTTGATGGATGAGATGTTCAGAAAATTTATACTGCAGCGAGTGAACATATGTGTTATATTGTAGGGCCAACAAAAGTAAAAGATGAGTGTATAAGGTCGGATGATATTGAAGCTTGTAAGGCAGGAATGAAACAATGTGGAAGTGAATATGATTTAAATGGAGATTGAATTCTCAATGAAGCAGATACTCAGAGAATTAATACTGCAGCGAGTGAAAATATGTGTTATGTATTGACTTCTTCAGTTGCTAGTCTTATTACATTAAAGCCATGACTAAATACATTTTCAACTCCAGCAATAGCAAAATCAATTTATTTCTCTAATTGATGAGATAATATTTCGTTTGCTATAATGGAAAAAGGTAAATGGAAAGGTATTGCAGTGAATGAAAGTAATGTAGGAGCAGTAATTGAACCATTTAATTGATATATAGTGAGAAATAATAATTCAAAAGATGTTGTTATGGCAGTAAGACATGGTAGAACTGTTAATTATACAAAGCGTTTAGATGCAGGATGGAATCTTTTGTGAATTATTACTAAGGATACTCCATTTGATGGTATTATAGTTAGAGGTGGAGCAACAATATGGGATTTAACTAATTGATGAGATACAAATTTAATTCAAAAGTGAAAGACATTTATTGATGCAACAAGGTTTATGCTATGAAAAGCATATGCGGTATTTGTAAACGAGTCATGAAAATATTTTGATGTGAAAAAATGTGATGTTAATTGAGATAAAGTACTCGATGGATCAGATATTGGAGCGTTTAGTGACTGTGAGAGTGGTACATATCCTTCGGATTATAACTGTGATCTTAATTGAGATTGAGCGTTTGATAGCGCAGATAATGGTGTACTTTCAGATTGTATGCCATTATACTGAGAAATAATTAATGATTGAGGTGATAATCCAACATGTAGTATATTGTTGAGTCCTAGTAGTCGAACGGGTAGAAATGTGACTTTGACTATCTCTGGTTCTAATTCTGTAACAAAATTTAGTTGGACTGGTGGTGTTGCAAATAATTATTCAACAGGTAAAACGAAGTCTGTATCATTAAATGGAAGATATACATGATATGTTATGGATGCTAATTGACTTACAGGGAAATGTGGTGTCACAGTTAGCAATATAGATAAAATTCGTCCTGTTGTAACATTTGATGAGTCTATTCCTTCCATTATTGTCTTTGATACTTGAAGTAAGGTGGAATCTGGTAGGTATATAAGATATAAATGGTTGACAGATAATGAAGAATGTGGTACATTACCTGGTTTTGGTTTGGGTTACGGAGGTAATGATTTAGCATATGGTGTGCTTACTGGTGTTTTGGTTGCATCTTGAAACAACTATTTCCGTTTCAATCCACCTACGAATGGATTGTCTAATGGTGATT
>Ga0310696_10011061_pt1 | contig 10306 bp, 10 predicted proteins | sample AusTroGonzalo_MG_4_FD_203885 | JGI IMG/M metagenome (GOLD analysis project Ga0310696, IMG submission 203885) | Bovine rumen microbial communities from tropical cattle in Woodstock, Queensland, Australia - Gonzalo_02 (v2) (version 2) | ecosystem: Host-associated > Mammals > Digestive system >... | reverse complement strand
CGCGCTCGGGCGTGCGTTCACCTTTTTCATTATACATAGGGATACCATCCTCGCCGTTCTTCAGCAGACGGGGACGTGACTCGATGCGCTGGCTGATCATACCTTCCTTCCAACCGAAACGGGGATTACCGTTCCAAGGCCACCAGGTGTCGTTGGAACCGCCACCATCAATCGTACCTTTACCTGTGACGGCAATATCCTTCGCCTTGAAGGCATAGATACAAGGTGAGAGGTTGAAACACTCTAGTCCTTCCCATGAGGTCTCCACGATGGGGTAGAGCTCTGGCTGGAAGACGAACTCAAGTGTAGCCCCTTCCTCAACAACCAGGTTCACACCGTCTTTCAGGGTGATGGCACCTGTGAGGAACTTCTCGCCAGCAGGGATGACGACTTTACCGCCACCTTTCTTTGAACAGGCATCGATGGCCTTTTGAATCGCTTTCTGATTGAGGGCAGCTGTATTGGTCGTTTTTGCCCCGTACTTCGTGATGGGATAGGTCTTATCCGCAAACTGAGGTACACGGATGCTTTGCTCTATCTGCTTGTATTTTGCCTCATCCCAGCCTTGTGCAGCTATTGTGATGGGTGCAAGCAGAGCGCACATCAATAACAGTAAAAATCTTCTTATCATATTAAATAAGTTTTAGTACGTAGTTCATTTTGAGCACAAAGGTAAACAAAATAAATGAAACTACGAACTAAAACCTATGACTTTTTTACGCAAACGTTTACCTTGCGAGGGCCTCAAACAGCTTGTCGAGTGCCTCGTCGGCATCCTTACTCTCGTTGAGTAATGTTACGAATTTAGAGCCGATGATGGCGCCTGTGGCATTCTGTTGGGCAGCCTGGAGTGTCTGCTGGTTACTGATACCAAAACCGATCATACGTGGATTTCGCAGCTGCATGGCATCAATGCGACGGAAATAAGCCTGTTTGGCATCATCAAAGGATTTCTGAGCACCCGTGATGGCGGCTGACGATACCATGTAGATGAATCCGTCAGTATGCTCGTCGATGAAACGGATGCGCTCTTCGCTGGTCTCAGGGGTGATGAGCATGATGATGCGCAGGTCATAACGATCGGCTACGGGTTTCACCGTGTCGAGGTAGTCTTTGAAGGGCAGGTCGGGAATGATGGCACCGCTGACACCACTCTCTGCACAGCTCTGGCAGAACGCCTCAATGCCATAGTGAAGGATGGGGTTCAGATAACCCATGAGTACCAAAGGCATTGTTACTTCATCTTTGATGCTCTTCAACTGTTCGAAGAGTTTCTTCAGGCTCATGCCGTTGTGCAGGGCCTGGGTGGCTGCACTCTGGATGACAGGGCCGTCAGCCAGCGGATCGCTGAAGGGAATGCCTACCTCCACCATATCGATACCTCGGCGCTGAGTGGCTAAGATAATATCTGTGGTACTCTCAAACGTCGGACTGCCGGCACAGAAGTAGAGTGAGAGCAGTTTGCGATCCTGGAGATTGGCGAAAAGTTGATTGATTTTATTCATGATGCAGTTGATTTATGAATTGTCTAAGTTTTGTGATATCTTTGAGAGCAGGCTCAACCTCGAAGCGTGAGTTCAGGTCAATGCCAATGCATTTGGGGTGACGGAAACTGTTGACTGCCTCTACATCGTCAGGACCGATACCTCCACTAAGCAGGAATGGGGTTTCACCATGATAGGAGGTGAGGACTGACCAGTCGAACTTCACCCCGTTTCCACCTACCACCTTCCCTTTAGTGTCAAAGAGGAAGTAGTCAACGACGCCCTCATATGCCTCTGTCTGTCTGAGGTCCTCAGCACAGGCGATATTGAAGGCCTTGATGAGTGATAGCGGTCTTAAGGCTTCTGCAAATGCAGGTGACTCATGGCCGTGCAGTTGGATGAGGTCGAGCTGGTAGTCATCGGCATGTTGGCGAATCTCCTCCAAGCTCGCATCGACGAACACACCAACGCGCTGGCACTTTTTGGGCAGGTAGGCTGGGCGCTCACAAACATAACGGCTGGACTTCGGCCAGAAGATGAAGCCCATGAGGTCGATGCCCAAGGCCTCGGCCTCACGGATATTCTCCGTCTCTCGCATGCCACATACCTTAATCATAGCTGACTTATAAACTGTTGGAGTGCCAGACCAGGATCAGGCTCTTTCATGAAAGTCTCACCGATGAGGAATCCCTGATAGCCGACAGCTTTCAGCTGGCGTATGGTGTTGACATCGCTGATGCCACTCTCACTCACTTTGACAGCCTCTGCTGGCAAACGTTCGATGAGGTTAAACGAGTTGTTCACATCGGTGACAAAAGAACCCAGGTTGCGGTTGTTGATGCCACACATATCGGGCCCTAATTCCGCATATTCCGTCTCTTCCTCAGTATGCATCTCCAACAATACCTCAAGATTCATGGAGTGAGCTTTGTTGATGAAGTCTCTGCACTGCTCCTTAGTCAGGCAGGCGGCAATGAGTAAGATGGCAGAAGCGCCACAGACCTTGGCCTGATAAATCTGATACTCATCGATGATGAAGTTCTTATAAAGAATAGGAATATAGACCTTTGCCTGTCTGGCCATACGGATATGGGCATTACTACCGCCAAAGTACTCTGAGTCTGTCAGGATGCTCAGCGCAGTAGCCCCGTTACCCTGATAGCTGTATGCAATCTTCTCAGGTATGACATCGCGAGCGATCCAGCCTTTGGATGGCGACTTGCGCTTAACCTCTGCAATGATGCCAGTGGTAGAGTTCTGCAGGGCTGTTTTCATGGAAAGCATCTCCGACTTGCCGAGGATTTCTACACGACTCTCCAGAAATACCAGAGAAAGCTCTTTCTTGAACTTCTCTACCTCTTTGCGCTTAGAAGCAACAATCTCATCTAAAATATCTCCCATAATCTTAACTATTTAGTTCAACGAATTTCTTGAATGTGGCAAGTGCCTTGCCGCTGTCGATACTCTCTTTGGCAATGTCGATGCACTCCTCGATGCTCTTCTGGCCTTTCTCCAGCACCTGAATGCCAAAAGCGGCATTCGCCAGTACGATGTTCTTCTGAGCAGGCAGAGCCCGATTCTCTAGTACACTGTCGAAGATCTCTGCGGCCTCATCTTCTGTGGCACCACCTACCAGCTCTTCTGGTTTGGCAATGTTGAAGCCCAGGTCAGCAGGGGCAAACACACGCTCATAATGGTTGGTAGTGACCTTGAACGGTCCTGTCAGCGAGATCTCGTCGTAACCGTCGATAGAGTTCACGATACCGTAGTCGATGCCGATCTTCTGATATACATTATTATATAAGCGCATCTGATCGAGGTTTGCAACGCCCAAAAGCTGACAAGTAGGCTGACTGGGATTTACCAGTGGACCTAACAAATTGAAGATGGTGGGGAACTGGAGGGCCTTGCGGATAGGACCTACAAACTTCATGGCCTTGGCGAAGAGTTGCGCATGCAGATAGACGATGCCTGCCTCGTCGAGAGAACGGTTCAGACGATCGATATCATCGGTGAACTTAATGCCATGATGCTGAATCACGTTTGAGGCACCACTCACGGAGGTGGCGGCATAGTTGCCGTGCTTGGCTACCTTGTAACCTGCGCCTGCAATGACGAAACAGGCCGTTGTGGAAATGTTGAATGTGTTCTTTCTGTCGCCACCTGTACCTACCACATCGATATAGCGGTCTGCCTTCAATAGGGCAGGGACGCCTGTCTCCAGGATACCGTCGCGGAAACCGAGCAGCTCATCTACTGTGACGCCTCGCATCTGCAAAGCGGTCAGTAATGCTGTGATCTGCTCCGTGGGATATTCCGATTGAGTGATACCTATCAGGATCTGCTTCATCTCCTCACGAGAGAGTTCTTCATGATTCAACATTCTGTTGAGTATATCCTTCATTGTCTGTGCCATAGCTCTTAATCATTAAATTAACACTTAAATTATAAATACATCCAGTTCTGTAACATCTTCCTGCCATCGGGCGTGAGTACACTCTCAGGATGGAACTGGATTCCCCTGATGTTTAAAGTCTTGTGACGGAGGGCCATAATCTGACCTTCATCGCTTTCTGCAGTAATCTCCAGACACTCTGGGAATCCTTCTTTCGATACCACCCAGGAGTGGTAGCGCCCCATCGTGATTCGTGTAGGAAGACCGCTGAACAGAGGGTCGTTCCCGAACTGGGTGCCTTCTGTAGCCACACCGTGGAACACATCACTCAGATTCTCCAGTTTTCCACCAAACACCTCACCGATAGCCTGATGACCGAGACAGACACCGAGGATAGGTTTTATCCCAGCATAAGTGCGGATGACGTCACACAGCAAACCAGCCTCAGAGGGAATACCTGGACCTGGTGAGAGAATGATCTTGGAATAGGGCTCCAACTCAGAGAGCTCAAACTGGTCGTTGCGCAACACAGTCACCTCTGCTCCCAACTCCTTCACCAGATGACTCAGATTATATGTAAACGAGTCGTAGTTGTCAATGATAACTATTTTCATCATGTTGTCTATATATTATGTCTGTTCTGTCATTATCTACATGTCTTCTGCCATGAGGATGGCTCTGCGGAGAGCACCGAGTTTGTTGTTCACCTCCTGCAACTCATATTCCACATCGCTCTTAGCCACGATACCGCCACCAGCCTGGAACCACAGCTCGCCGTTTCTGGCTACAAACGTACGGATGGTGATGGCCTGATTCAGGGAACCGTCAAGTCCGATATAGCCGATACAGCCACCATAGGCGCCTCGGTTATGCGGCTCGTATTCCGAGATGAGCTGCATGGCTCTTACCTTGGGGGCACCACTGAGCGTACCTGCAGGGAAGGTGTCGATAAATGCCTTGATGGGGTCAGCCTCTTTGTCAAGTTCTCCGCTGACACGACTCACAAGGTGAATCACATGTGAGTAGTATTGCAGGTCTTTGTAGAAATCCACTTTCACACCATGACAGTTGCGTGAGAGGTCGTTACGGGCCAAATCCACCAGCATGACGTGCTCAGCGTTCTCCTTGGGATCGTTCCTCAGGTAGGCTGCTCCCTGGCGATCTGCCTCGGCATCACCTGTTCTTTTGGTTGTGCCTGCTATCGGGTCGATATAGGCTTTACGATCCTGAATGCGGCAATGGGTCTCAGGTGAAGAACCAAAGATGCGGAAACCGCCAAAGTCGAAATAGAAGAGGTAGGGTGAGGGGTTGATACTGCGCAGGGCACGGTAGAGTTTGAAATCGTCGCCCTCATAACGCTGTATGAACCGTCGTGAGAGGACAATCTGGAAGACGTCACCTCTCAGACAATGCTGGATGCCCTTGCGGATATTTGCCTTGTGCTCTTCATCAGTCAGCGTACTGGTGGTGTCACCCACAGGATGGAAGTCGTAAGCCTGAACATTGGCGCGGTTCATGGCTTTGAAGAGCTTGTCCAGTTCCTCTGTTTCACCCAGTGTCACCAATGTCAGCAGGTTGTTGAAATGGTCAAACACGATAACCTCCTTATAGAGAATATAGAGCATGTCGGGGGCATCATTCTTCGACTGCGTCTCATCCTTTACGGCGATGTCCTCGAAATAGCGTACAGCGTTGAATGAGGTATAACCATAGAGACCGCAGACTTTGGCCTGTTCTCCGCTTACCTCAATGCGATCTGTCAGCGCATGGATGGCTTGGGCGCTACTGAATTCCTTGCTCACAGCGTGTGTCTCTTGGCTACCATCAGGATATTTAATCGTTGCCTCTCCGTGTCCGATGGCAACAGAGGCGATGGGGTTGATGCCGATGAAGGAGCGCGAGTTGTCTTTCTCGTGATAGTCAGAACTCTCCATCAGGGCACTCTGTGGGTAGAGATCCCTCAGACGCATATATACGCCAACTGGTGTATAGAGGTCTGCCAGAATCGTGCGGCTTTGGGTCGTATATTTAAAAGTTTCCATATTCCTTTGCCATTAGTTTATTGTTCAGATAAGTCTCTACATCCTTGTCGCCACGTCCACTTACGGTCAGCACGACTACGTCGGTAGGTTTGAAGGTCAGCTTCTTGAGGGCTGCGATGGCGTGTGCCGACTCGATGGCAGGGATGATTCCCTCCATGCGTGTCAGTTCATAGCCTCCATAGATAGCCTCGTCGTCGTTGATGCTCAGCACTTCTGTACGACCTTTCTTTGCCATGTTGCAGTGCATAGGACCCACGCCTGGATAGTCTAGTCCAGCGGAGATGGTGAAAGCTTCCTCAATCTGTCCGTCTTCGTTCTGCATGACCAGCATCTTGGCACCATGCAGGATGCCAGTCGTACCTTTATGAATGGTTGCAGCTGTGTGGTTGGTCTTCCATCCATGTCCACCAGCCTCTGCCAAGACAATCTTGACGCGCTCGTCGTTTACATAATGGTAGATGGTACCAGCGGCATTCGATCCTCCACCGATGCAGGCGATGAGGTAATCGGGATAGTCGCGCCCGATTTTCTCCTCAAGCTGCCACTTAATCTCCTCGGAGATCACGCTCTGCATCCTTGCTACCAGGTCAGGGTAGGGATGGGGACCCATCGTTGAACCTACGATGTAGAAGGTGTCAGCCGGATGACAGCACCAGTCGCGGATGGCCTCAGAACAAGCATCGCTCAGCGTCATGTTACCCGTCCTTACCGGGTGTACCTCTGCTCCCAGCATCTTCATGCGCTCCACGTTGGTATGCTGGCGCTCTACGTCGGTGGCACCCATAAACACCTCGCACTTCATGTTCATCAGCGCACAGACCGTTGCTGTGGCTACACCATGCTGTCCTGCACCTGTCTCAGCGATGATACGTGTCTTGCCCATCTGTTTTGCCAACAGAATCTGTCCGATGGTGTTGTTGATCTTATGTGCACCAGTGTGGTTAAGGTCCTCACGCTTCAGATAGAGTTGGCATCCGTAGCGTTCACTCATACGTTTAGCATAGTAAAGAGGTGAGGGGCGACCCACATAGTCTTTCAGGAGCGCATGATAAGCTTCCTTGAACTGTGCCGATTCGATGATGGGCAGATAAGCCTCTTGCAGATCATGTACGCACTTGTAGAGTATCTCAGGCACATAGGCACCTCCGAACTCTCCGTAAAAACCTCTTTCATCTACAAAATAATTTTCTTTCATTGTTATATGGCTGTTTTTGTGATATTTCTAAAGAAAAAGACTCGCCGCTGTCGCGACGAGCCTTCTCTATCTTCTATTTGAATGATAACATGCGGCCTAGACTCGCGACTATTTTAATCTCGAGTTGCGCCACCACCAAATGTTATACATGCAATTGTTCATACTGTTTATTATTTCTGGGTGCAAAGTTAAGCATAATTTTCTTACTACCAAATTTTTCTGCTACTTTTTTTTGATAAAGTGAAAGAAAAAGTGTAATTTTGCCGACGATTTATCGTAAAACTATGACTTTAAAAGACTTTTTATCACAAAATGACCGTTTTGCTGCAAATAGTGGCTGTAAGTTAATAGAGGTTCGCGAAGGGTATGCCCGTGCTGAACTGGTTGTCACGTCTGAACATCTGAATGCTGGTGGTGTCTGTCAGGGTGGGGCTTATTTCACTTTGGCAGATATTGCCCTGGCTGCTGTGATGAACAGTCGTGGCGCTCTTACCTTCGGTATCGAGAACAATATCGTGTTCCTGCATAGTGCCAAGGCTGGCGATACCCTTATCGCTGAGGCTACTGAGGTGTTCAACCATCACAAGATTCCCTATGTTGATGTGCGTATCACTAATCAACAGGGCGAACTCTGCTGCGTCGTTACGGGGATGGCATATAGAAAAGCCGCCAATCTTCCGATCGACGGCTTGGAATAGTCAATGTGAAATCAGCTTACTGAATCTCCCAACCGATAGCCGAGGCGCCAAGCACAGCTGCAGAAGCGCCGTCAAGACCACTCACCAGGAACTGAGCCTTGTTCTTGAAAATATTCATCACATGGGCATTATAGGCTTCACGGATAGGTTTCATGATCAGCTCTCCGGCTTTTACCATACCTCCGAAGAAGATGAATGCTTCAGGTGAAGAGAAGGCTGCGAAGTCAGCACAGGCCTCGCCCAGCATCTTACCTGTGAACTCATAGATCTCCTTGGCAAGCTCATCGCCTTTGCCTGCAGCAATCGACACGTCAAGTGATGTGATCTTCTCAGGATCCATTTCGCGGAGCAGACTCGGACGATCCGTCTTTGAGAGCAGCTCACGTGCTGTACGTGCTACACCAGTAGCTGAACAGTAGCACTCCAGACAGCCTGTACGACCACAACCGCACATACGGCCTTCTTCACCACGAACCATTGTAACATGTCCTAACTCACCGGCAAAGCCGTCGTGTCCGTAAAGCAGCTGGCCATTTACCACGATACCAGAGCCTACACCTGTACCTAAGGTGATCACGATGAAGTTCTTCATACCGCGTGCCACACCATAGACCATCTCACCGATAGCAGCGGCATTGGCGTCGTTTGTCAGGGCTACGGGGATGTTGTTTAGACGCTCGCTGAACAACTTAGCCAAGGGTACTACACCATTTTTCGCCCAAGCCAGGTTGGGTGCAAACTCAATCGTTCCATTATAATAATTGCCATTAGGAGCACCGATACCCATTGCTTTGATCTTCTCAATGCCACCCACCTGATCGATGATAACCTGCAATGCCTCTACACAGGCATCCACATAGTCTTCCACCTTCTCATAACCACCAGTCTTGATGGCTGTTGTGGCCTTGATCTCTCCACGGGCATCCACGATGCCGAATACGGAATTTGTTCCTCCTAAGTCCAAGCCGATAACATACGGCTTGATTGCTGCGTTTTGCTCGTTCATATTATTTCAGATTTATTACGATGTTAATAATTGGATTTCGTTCTGTTTATTTTTTCCGTGCAAAGATACAAATTATTTCTTAAACCCGCAACATTTTACGCGTTTTTCTTTCCTGTTCTGAAAATTATGCTTACCTTTGCACTCGTTATGCCGTTTTACGTACCAATAAATATATTGGACTTCATCTTTAAGGGGATGATGATTGGGGTGATTGCCAGTGCCCCAATGGGGCCTGTCGGTATCCTTTGTGTGCAGCGTACGCTGAACAAGGGACGTTGGTATGGACTTGCCACTGGTGTCGGAGCTGCAGTCAGCGATATTTTCTATGCAGGTGTTGCAGGCTTCGGTATGTCGTTTGTGATGGACTTTATCACGAACGATCAGAATCGTTTTTATCTCCAGATAGTAGGTAGCGTGATGCTACTCTGCTTTGGACTCTATACCTACCGCTCGGACCCAACGAAGAAGATGCATCAGTCAGGTCAGAAGAAGGGAACACTCTGGTATAACTCTTGGACGGCATTCCTTGTGACGTTCTCTAATCCTTTGATTATCTTCCTGTTCTTGGCGATGTATGCCCAGTTTGCCTTCGTGCTGCCGAACCATCCGTTTGAGATGCTTGTTGGTTTTGCAAGTATTGTAGGCGGTGCGTTGCTCTGGTGGTGGGGGCTGACGTGGCTGGTAGATAAGATCCGTACGAAGTTCGATACCTATGGTATTAAGCTGATCAACCAGATTATTGGTGTGGCAGTGATTATCGGTTCTATCATTATGTTGTTAGGTACGACAACGAATTTGGTCAGATTCTTTTAAGGTCAAAAAGTAAATAGGTTAAATAGTGTTTGTAGCTCAGGAATTAAGAAAGAAGAACATTGCGGAGTATCTGCTATATATGTGGCAGATTGAGGATACGATACGGGCATTTGACTGTTCGCTGACACGTATCAAGCGTGAGTATGTGGAGCGGTTTGATTATACCGAGGAACAGAAAGAAGAGGAGATCGACTGGTTTGGTAATCTCATCCGAATGATGAACCAGGAGGGTTGTCGTGAGAAAGGGCACCTCCAGATCAATAAGGTGACCTTGCAGATGCTGATAGAACTGAATGATCAGCTGTTGCAGTCGTCAAAGTTCCCCTTCTATAACACAGAATACTACAAGGTGCTTCCCTTTATCGTGGAATTACGCAACCGTGGTGCTAACAAGGATGAAAACGAGATTGAGACATGTTTCAACTCTCTCTATGGGGTGATGATGTTGCGCTTGCAGAAGAAAGACATCTCACCAGATACAGCTCATGCCGTGAAAGAGATATCAACATTTATCGGTATGCTCTCTGATTATTACAAGAAAGATAAGGAAGAAGGTCTGAAATTTGATTGATTATGAAGATATTAGTAACAGGCTGTAATGGCCAGTTGGGAAATGAAATGCAGTTGCTGGAGGCGAAGCACCCCCAGCATACCTATTTTAATACGGATGTGG
>Ga0310696_10011058_pt1 | contig 10307 bp, 7 predicted proteins | sample AusTroGonzalo_MG_4_FD_203885 | JGI IMG/M metagenome (GOLD analysis project Ga0310696, IMG submission 203885) | Bovine rumen microbial communities from tropical cattle in Woodstock, Queensland, Australia - Gonzalo_02 (v2) (version 2) | ecosystem: Host-associated > Mammals > Digestive system >... | reverse complement strand
TCCTTTTGTTCGATATGGTCTGGTATTATTGTGAGCAAGTCGCCTATATATTGACTGTCGGTTTTGGAATTGCTTTGGGGCAGGTTTGAAAAATCGCACAATATTTCGGCTCCTGTTTTCTGTTTTGCTGTAAGTAGTCTTGTGAGACTGTCGGCAAGTGTGCGCGACGGAATATCACCGGTTGCTATTTTGTGTATTCGCTTTATGAAAAGCTTGGGGTTCTTTGAGTCTGCTGCCATCGAAGTGAAATGGCAGAGCATTATGAATGCAACTATGAGTATATCTCGAATCCTATGCTTCATTCCAATAGAAAGACTTGATTATTCCCTCTTGAAGTTTTACTTTCATAATCGTATCCCCTTTTAGTCGTTTGTTGTTCCTGCGCTTATTCTGCCTTCAATGATGAAATGTCGATTATGGCGCAAATATAATGATTTTTGAAATACGTATCTTTATTTTGACTAATGTTTTGAAGGGTGCGAATTATATGAAAGTGGAGATGGTGAAATAAGGACTTTGAACTTTGAACCTGAAACTTAGAAACGGCGTAGCCATAGAAACGCCGAAGGCATTCAAACTTAGAAACTTTGAAACGGCGCCAGCCCTTGAAACATTTCGTTTAACCTTCCGTATGCAATATTCCCACCAATTGTTTCTGGTCTGGCAGAGCTTTGCGCAAATAATCTGGCATATCGGTTGCCGTTTTATAAGTGGCGACACCCATTGGCTTGTCGTAGTCTTGAATCATATATTCAACGTATGTTTTGTCGGCATCCTTGCAAAGTATTATTCCGATGCTCGGATTTTCGTGTGGTTTGCGGACATAGTCATCAAGAAGACGCAAATATCCATTGAGTTCGCCAAGATAAATATTCTTGAAAACGCCGGTCTTCAATTCCACTGCGACCAAGCAATTAAGGTCGCGGTTAAAGAACAGCAAATCAATACGGTGACTATGTTCGTGAACAGTAATTTCGTATTGATTGCCGACAAAAAGGAAACCTTTGCCGAATTGCAGGATGAACTTCTTGATGTTGTCAACAATTTTTTGCTCCACAACAGCCTCGTTAACTTCCTCTATGTCCCGCGCTCCCAGTTCCTCTACATTGATAAAGTTGAGCATATACTGGTCCTTGAACGCAAGTATCGCCCTTTGCGCAAGGCTTCCGGAGGGCAGCTTCTGCAAGAAGTTGTTCGGCAGAGTTCCCTTTTGCGAAAACAAGTCTTGCTTAATGCAATTCTTTATGCCATCGGGAGTTAGATGTTCGCTTGCGCATACCGATATGTAGAATAGCCTTTGTTCTCGAACCTTGCATTGCGACAAAATATTGTAATGATGAGTAAAGCCTATGCTTCTGAAATCGTTAGCAGGAAAAGCATCAACCGAAGGAAAGCAGAATGGTGTTATCAAAATTTCGTCAGTTTGAACTGACGATTTAATATCTAACTGGTTCTCAATCCTTTGCAATTCGCCAGTTTGAATTGGCGAATTAATATTTTGGAGATATTCTGTGTCTTTAAATTCGTCCATTCGGATGGACGAATTTGTATTCGGCTGATTTTCATTATTTTGTAAATCGTCCATTTGAATGGACGATTTATAATCGTCAAGTTCTGCCCATTCCTCATAGAAAATACGCATTCGCTTAATTGATGTCGCTGAGAATCCGCGTAGCCCGGGCATATCGGCTTTAAGGATTTGGCTTATGGTTTCTATTGCGTTTGTTCCCCATTTGCCTTTTCGCGTGTTGGCAGAAATGAAACGTCCGATGGCATAATACAAGGTAAGTTGAATGCCGTTCACTCCTCTTGCCGCTTCGTACTGTGCGTTAAGGATTGCGTTCTTAATTGTATTAGCTGCTTTTGAGTATAGTCCAATGTCGTTTATGTCTGCCATAGTAATGTGTACGATTTTGTATTATGGTGCAAAGATACAAATTTTCGATATTTATTTCGTACTATACTATAATGAGAAACTCAGAAACGCCGCAGGCATAGAAACGGCTTTAGCCATTAAACGTGAAACCAGAAACAGCGTAGCGAGAAACGCCGCAGGCATAGAAACGTGAAACACTCAAACAGCGAAGCAAGAAACGGCGCAGCCATTGAAACGGGCGCAGGCACAGAAACGGTGCCAACCATAGAAACTGAGAAACCTAGAAACGGTGTTAGCCACTGAAACCCAGAAACGGGCGCCAGCCCTTGAACCGCCGCAGCCTTGCCATCCTCTCCATCTTTTCATAAATGCTTATGAAAATTCTGAGTGAAAAATTTGATTGGGCAAAGGTGTTTAATTAGCAAAATGTATCGCGCTCCAATACATTTCATTATTTTTGCAGTCCCATGACACAACAGGGTAATAAAAGTTACCCAAAAAGAAAGTGTCGGGAGAAAGGATATGCCATGAAAAGTAAAATTTTCAGTAGTCAATGGCTGAAAGATGTCAAAGACTTAATGCGTAGGTTAGATAGAATCTAGCCACCTTTCTAAAAGAAAAACAATTCTCCCACCGTCAAACATACGGTGGGTTCTTTTTTTCTCCAGCATTAATTTAATATAGAACATCCATCAGAAATTTTTAAGAGACAATAGGTATAATTCTATATAATCACCATTAAATTGTTTGTCGTTTTTACAACAACATTTAGGGAAAAAATCAAATCAATCTTTCTTGTTTCAATGTGCTAATCAAATCTATTCCTTCATATTCATAATGATGTATTCTTGACATTTTTCTGGAAAGAAAATCCTTAAGGCCTAAATATGGACAGTCTGATTTCTCTTCATCTTTATAAACAACTTGTCCTCTAGGGTCAGGAGTGTCTATAATTGTTAGATTGCCGTACTGTGCCATGAAACTTTGGTCATATATTCTAATTTTTTCAAGAAGTAAATTTGCAATTCTTGTCAATTCAAAAGTCAAATCTCCAATAAGACGGATTTCATTTTCATATTCTTTTTCTTCAATAGGAGTTCGTTGTGGATCATATTGATGATTTTTGTAAAATTTATCAAACCGATATTTGTCTTCTCCTATCAACTTAGAGTGCAAATCAAAAACATTGAGCAAATCCGTTAAAACCGTTTGTAAACATTTTGTTAAGTTGTAATATTCTTCAAAATTAATTTGGTTCTGACAACTATCGCAAAAAGCAATTAAATCTCTTAATTTATAATATCTATTATAAGAAATATCAGTTTCTCCAGAAACTGCAAGATTATGTGACCAATATTTATATTCTTCAATATCAAGTTTTTCAAATAAGGCAGTAAAATATGGGATATATATTGAAACAAATAATTCTTTTAATGTTGTTTTTTGATTTCTATCAATTGAATCTAAAGTTTCTTCTTCCTGTAAAGAAATATCTTCAATTTTTTTTGTATTATTCCCCCTAAATAATTCATGATATAGTTCATTTAACTTTTTTTCATAATGAGAATCATCTATAAAATTAAATCCTTTTCTATCTCCAACTAAATCGGTAAATGAATCTTCATAAGTTCCTTTCCTCAGTATTGGGATGAATTTTGTTGATTCGAAATCCCGCGATATATGAATATTAATGATTTGATCCTCAACTTTTGCACCTCCTTTATGAGCCTCTGCTTTAATTTTATAATTAGGTGTGCCTATAATCAATACTTTATCTGCTTTTTTTATGCCTCTCCTCATAAAATCCGTTAATGATATTCCCGCTGGCTCATATTGATCAAGTTTTACGTCAATATTTTTCTTTGTCAAATCATCTGCCAACCTTTTTACCCATTCTTTGTGTTCCTCACTATCATAAGAATAAGAAATAAATACATTGGGATGATATTCCCCAGAATCATCAACAGCCTCTTCATCTTTGGTAATATGTTTATAGATAGTTGAAACATTGTCAATATTGGACACAAACATTTCTTCTGAAACATCTATTTTTTCATAATATGCCCAAACATTTAATTTTTTAATTACGGTAATGATTTCGTCATCACTATAAGGAAATCCTTTTGCCGTATCATCTAATATGTTTTTTCCTAAACGGATTCGGTTCACTTTATAAAATCCTTTTTTATCTTGAGAAAATTGAGGGTTGGGTTTCGAAATTATCGAAGATGGAATTTCTATTTCACAAAATTCAATCGACAATTTTCCATTGCTATCAGGACAATAGTTACCAGTAAAATTCATTATAAGCGTTTGGTTGCTTAAATAAGACAACACTTTTGCAACTTGATTTAATACCGTTGGTATTGAATACACTATGTTTTCCATTTTGCGTTTTATTATTACATATTATTTATTATTACATCATTTCTATTCCAATAACATCTCCTCCCTTTTTCTCCTTACCATATTTCTTCCTCGTTCATCATCTTTCACTATCTCAGCATCAATATCCAAAAATTTTATAATCCATCAGTACAATTTTTCTGTTATGTTTTATGTGACTACAAATTTAGGTTCTATTCCTTCAAGAAAGAAGTAAAGTAGATATACTTATACTAAACAACCAATAATAATGTATTTATATTACACATTATTATACAAAACACAAACTAAATTTTCGGCAAACACCGCAATTCTACAATGACCATAACGCGCGATATATAGGTGTAAATTTTGAAGCGTAATAAATCTACTGAAGAAACAAAAAATCCATCCAAAAGGACGGCTTTGCGAAATATTTTATCATAGTCTTAACAATCCTATCACCACCTCGCAGCATCGAACATTTTAATATATGACGATTAGTCTTTTACACATCTGACATAGAAGCCATTTTCTGGAGTATAATTTCCTTTGAATATGCTGGATTTTTTATAGTCCAAATATCTGCCGTATGCTAGGTTTTCATTGTGTTTTGTTGAAGTCCAAAATGCTACGCCCTCGGTTTTGATATAATATTTTCCATCGTTACTTCTGAATCCTCCAGGCAAAGCGTTGAAACCTGTACTGGAAAATTCACTACTTGAGTTTAGGTTCCCATCCGACCATAAATTTTTGTTACTGGCAATCTTGCTTCCCTCGTCTTCTCCACGCCAACCTGTTTTATCACAATCATCATGCGACATACCCAAACTATATTCTAGCTTTTGCCATTCGTTTTCGCTAGGCAGATGCCATCCTTCGGGACAGACAATCTCAGCCGCAGACTTATTGTACATAACGCCATATCTTGAATAATCGGAATTGTTTTCTACCGACGTCACATCTGTATTGTAATTACCATACACATAATATCGTGGAGAATACAAACTCCCGTCTTGGGGATTGTTAATGTTCGGCATATATCGCAAATTTTCAGCCATCCACATTTGAGAACCAATGGTTACTGTCTTATATTCATTACCGTCGCGCGAATCAACAAAATTACCATAAGTCTTTTCCGTCAATGATTCGTTAGCGGTTGATTCATCACTATTTGAACTTAGTTGCTTACTTTTTTCTGTTCCTTCAACATCCATTGCAAGCCTGAATCCCAACCCTTTACCGCTAGCATCGACTCCTCGACCATATCTGTTTGAAATTCGACAATAGGTTGTGTCACTGTCCCAGCCACCGCCACGGCGCACTCGCTCATTACCGGATGAACTTCCTGTAGGATTGGTTTGCGGATATGAAGAATATTCGCCATATATATCGCTGCACCACTCCAAAACATTACCGCTCATATCGTATATGCCAAGTTCATTGGCTTTTTTCTGTCCAACATTATGTAGATTACCAGATGCATTGTCCTTATACCATGCCACTTCGTCCAAGTAATCGCTTCCGCTGTACCTATATCCACGGCTCTTGTTTCCTCCGCGGGCAGCGAATTCCCATTCCGCTTCGGTTGGAAGCCTGTATTTTTTGCCCGACAATCTGTTAAGTTCCGATATAAACTTGTTGACATCATTCCAACTTACATTTACGACTGGCATATTGTTTCCTCGCAAATAACTTGGATTATCGCCCATTATCTTTTCCCACTGAGCCTGAGTAACCTCGTACTTGCCAATATAAAAGTCGGAAACCGTAACCCTATGAGTGGGCAGTTCCTGGGGGAAAAAGTCGCTTTCGTTTCCCTGTTCGTAGGTGGCTCCCATTGTAAACGTACCTCCACTAACCTGTACAAAATCGTAGTCAATATCAATAATTTTCGGTTCTTCTACTTTAGGTTTCTTGTCATTTTCATCATCCGAAGGAACAAAAACAATCAATAGGACGCTTATCATAACAGCCAAAAATGCCACTATACCTAAACCGACCCATAGTCTCTTGTGATTTTTTGATGAAGGCTGTGCATCTGTTACTTTGCTCTTTTGTAGTTTTGTATTGTTAGTTGTTTCTGATGAGTTTCCCTCTGTTTTTGGTTGTTCATCCGACTTTGTTTTTTCTGCTTGCAATGTCTGAACAGGATAACCACATTCGTGGCAAAATGTAGCACCATCAGGTATCTCACACCCACATTCCTTGCATATTCTCAATGGTTTTCTAGTACTTTTTTCTGTATCTGTTTTCACTGGATTAACAAGAGATTCTTTAACTTTTGGCTGCTCTGGTGTATGCACTTCTTCTATGGAAGTAACAGGTTTTGGCGGTGCAACAGGCGAATTCATTTCCTGCTTTTCCTCTTCTAGTAACGCTCCATAGTAATAGTATTCATTATAAGTTGTTGGTGTTCCTCCTCGAAGATTAAAAACAGGACGGATAGACAATAGAGCATAGCGATATTCAGAATCTATATGACTGGTATTTGAATTAACTCTGAGAATACAAGCTGAGTTTCGATTCTCAACTCCTACAGAACGATATTTGATACTTATTGAACTTGACCAGTAACTATTTGAATTGGGCATGAAAATATAGTTTTCGTTAGGTCCAATTACTTTGAAGCCATTTGATACACGTTCCCACTTGCAGAGATTTTTTAGTTCAGTTAATTGCTCTTTTGTAGGTATCCTCCAGTGTCCCCAGTTCACGGCAGCAGCATCAGCTTCTGCAGGAAGTATATCAGGTTCGGATTTATATGAATATTCTTCGGTCTCTCCATTCCTTGGTTTTGTTTCCCCCCATGCGAATAGAAAACCTTGTTCTTCTGGCGAGTTTGCCCCTATGTTACAAGTTGCCCACTTTGTGCCACTTGGCAGACCTAAGTCAACCCATTCATGACCATCAATGTTTCCTTTTTGTTCTGCAAGTTGCTTTTTTGTGTTCGCACTTGCTATTGGCGTTCCACATCTTGGACATCTTTTTGCTCCTTCTGGTATTTTCGCCCCACATTCGGGACATTTTATTAGTGCCATAAGTTCTATTGTTTATAAGTTTCTGGTTTCTATGTTTCTAGTTGCTGAGTTACAAAGTTTTGTACATTTACAATAATTATTGCTTCATTTTAGTTCTGGTATTGGTACATTCAGGGTAGAAAAAAGCCGTTGCTTTTCTTCGTTGCTTACGCCTGCGCTTGCCACCATTATAAGCAGTTCCTTGTAGTTTGGTGTAGTGTTCAGATATTTCCGTTCAAAGTAATCGTACTTTATATATGCAAGGAAAAAGTAGTAGATTCCCTTTGGCTCGATAAGTATGGCTGCGTTTATGTATTCCACAATTCTGTCGATGTCTTCTCTGTCTGCTACGAATGCGTTCTGCCCCCTTAGCCTCGCCACCGCTGCCCAGAAGTAGGTTTCCGAATTGTCAACAAAATCGTCCATTACCTTGTCAAATGCTTCTATAGCCTTGTCGTATAGACGCAATTTCAGGTAGCACATTGCAAGCGAACTGCCTAACGAAGTGTTTGACGGGTCGAGCGCAAGAGCTTTCCTATACGAGTTGGCATACTTGTTAACCATTGGCATCGGCATTGTGTCGAATGTGCTGAAAGATATTATGTTCAGTGGCGCTCCGCACGAACACATCTTCTGGTCGGCATTTACCGGACGACCACAGCCTGGACATTCCAATTGTACTGCTGACATATTAGTTCAACAATTTTAGTTTCATATTGCGTTCATTTACTTTCCTGCAAATGGTTTCACAGTTGTCTATTATCGCTTTGGCATCCTGATTTTCAACAGCCTTGACAACTATTGGAATGGCACCCATTATCTGTCTTTCCAAATTGGAAACTTCTACCGATGATTTTACCTGACTGCAACTGAGCAGGTCGTAGGTTTGTTCCAATTTTCGTCTTGCAGTAGCATCGGTAGCATCAAGCATTACTGCCTTTAGTGCCGATGATGCATCTTTCACAAACCTAAGTTCTTGTTCTTGATTTTCAACTTTTTCAGCGGTATTGTCATTGACTTTTATTTGTAATATGTCAATTATTACCGTCAACGCCAACAATACCAAGTTGATTATAAGCGGCCACTTGAATGAAATTTCGTTAGGAAGAAGCAGAAACACTATGCCAACGGCAAGCGAACATAAAAAATATACTGCCGATACTGCATACACGGGCCTGTTGATGTCGTATGCGACTGGTGATTTCCTATTTCTTGCCATCGAAGGTGTGACTAACAAGTAGGCAAATGCCACAAATGCGCAACCAAAAGCAGTCCAGCCCGCACAAGTCTGCTCAGTTCCTTTGGCAATGAAGAATATGGCGCAATACAAAACCATAACTACAATGCCTACCGTAATAAAAATTCTGTCAATATTTTTCATCGGATATATTATAATGTGAGCAAAATTTCCTTTTTCTTGGCATCATAATCTTCTTGAGAAATAAGTCCCATATCAAGCAATTCCTTCAGTTGCTTCAACTTTTCTATTACGGGGTTGGCTTGTGGTTGCTGTTGCAATCCCTGCTGTCCAAACTGCTGCTGTGCCATATTGCCGAATGCACCGCCGGCTGCGATTCCCATTCCCAATCCAGCACCGACACCTGCAACGCCACCAGCACCCGGATTCACCGAAATATTCTTCAATATATCAACCTGTTGCTGCGCTTGCCATCCCGAACCAATCTTGCTCATATCAACTTGACCAAGATATTCCATACGCTTGCGGTCGGCAATCATCTTGTTTATTTCTGGGTCGTCGGACTGTATCTTGCACGAAGCTACCGAGAATGTGATAAGCCTCAATCCGTAGTCATCGAGTATCGGTGAAATTGAAGGTGAGATAGCTTCCGAAAGAACCATAACATTATTGGCATACGCAAAGATGTACTTTCCTTCCGAAGCCTTCAGCGAATCGAGTGTACGCGAAATGGAGTTTACAATGTGCATCTGGAACTCGTTGCGGAAATACGCATTAAGCCCTTCGCGTGTTTCTGTGTATGATTCAATGGTTTTACCCGTATCCTTGTAGTTCTCGATAGTGGTAGCATTTACCGACTCAAATTGTGTGTTGTTGCCTACAAGTTTAGTGACGAACTTTGCAGGATTAGATACCTGAACCTTGTATGCTCCGTAACTCTTGATACTCAGATTGCCGAAAGTGTCGTCCCAGTATTGTATCGGCGACATCGTTCCCCATTCAATTTCCTCGCTGTGAGCCGTCCGCACGAAGTAAACCACGCAGTTGAATGTACTTACTCCGCCTGAAAACGCATTGCGCAGTCGGCTAATGAACGGATAGTTTTCGGTTGACAATTTGTATGTGCCGCTGTCGAATACCTGTTCTATGTTTCCGCCCTTTATGAATATGGCCTGTTCACCAGGCATTACTATTAAAGTGGAATTAGTGTTGAAGTCTTCCTCTGGCTGTCGCCATACAAGCAGCGAACCATCACCACTGTTCTTTATGACATCGATCCAGTGTTTTCGTCCGCCTGTGTATGCCGATTCGTTGTCGTTCTTGAAAATTCTCATTGCTTTTCTGTGCTATTCGGCTGTGCTACATATTTTTCTTTTCACGCCATTTGTTTTTCAGCCCATTTATGCTACGCTCGGTATTGTCAGAAGCCTTCATCGATGCCGTAAACGAGACACCGCCCTTTACGAAAATCTGGAATTTGTCGTAAACTGCATAAGTAACTTCTGGTCTCTTATATTTTTTCTTTATCAGAAAAATACCAACTATTATAAGTGCAATTCCTAATAATAAAGCAAAAACACCTGTAGAATAACCGAGAATTGCCCCCCATGAAAAAATTGTAAAACTTCTTATTATTTCCCACAAACCATAAACTAATAACAAAATGCCGACTATCAGTGGCCATACTCTTCCTTTTCTCACCTTTTCATTTACCTCAGCAGAAATTACAAGATTTGGGCGTATGTGTCAAAAAGAGACCTGAAATTGCTTTGAAAATGTTATATGTGTCAAAAAGAGACCTAAAACAAGCTTGAACTATTTCTTTTTCAAAGGCTTATGTGCTTTCAAA
>Ga0310696_10011057_pt1 | contig 10308 bp, 4 predicted proteins | sample AusTroGonzalo_MG_4_FD_203885 | JGI IMG/M metagenome (GOLD analysis project Ga0310696, IMG submission 203885) | Bovine rumen microbial communities from tropical cattle in Woodstock, Queensland, Australia - Gonzalo_02 (v2) (version 2) | ecosystem: Host-associated > Mammals > Digestive system >... | reverse complement strand
CATAATTTTTGCAAAATATGTTTCCTTATGTTGATATTGCCATACAAATATTCGGTATCCTCTATCCATTTTCTATAAACAGTTTGTTTGTATAGTTTTACATCAAAAATGTTCACATCAACAAAATTTTTGATATTTGAAATAGTATCAATATATGCATGTAATGCTTCAGAGGAAACAATATGCACGGAGTAACTTTGATATTTTATAGAAAACAGCTTCAGCTCTTTATAATACGCTAAACGGGCGGTTGGATCTATTGACTGCAAATAACGAAGCAATTGTCTGCTAAAGTTGCGAAGTTCAACCTGCGCATAAATCAATATATCCGTATCTCTGGGATTCTCCTCTTGTAAGGCGCTTCCGCACAATAAACACACATACTGATTGGCATCATATTTGAAATTGGAAATATCTTGCAAAAAAGACTTGCAAACTTTTCTCATAAATGTAAATCCTCTGTCTGAAAACAGCCGTTAAAAAATCCCGTTAAACTTTCGTCTACGTCTACAAAATCATCATGAACCAATATAAAAGAGGCTTTTACTCCCGGGGCAACTGAACCGGTATACAAGCCGCGCTTAAAAAGTTTCCCAGGACGAACGGTAATTGCATCCAGCAATGCCGTATTTTTAATTTTCAAATTGCACTGTTTAATCATCTGTATTTGTGCAAGTAAGCTCAAGCCGCCGCCGGTTATAAAACCATCCGTTCCGATCAGCCAACTAATCCCCAGCGCATTTAATTTATTTAAATCAACCGGCCGGGTATGCAGAAACTTATTTGAACACGGACAGATAACAATGCAAGCTCCCCGCCGGCTGATTAACTCCAGTTCGTCTTCATCTAAAAAGCCGCCATGCACGATGATGGTTTTTGTTGTTAATAAGCCGCATTGGTCCAACTGAAAAATCGGTTTTTTATGAAACATGGATATTTCCATTTGTCTTGTAGTTGCATCTTCCGAAACATGAACAATTAAAAAATCTGCATACGGGAAGCAATTTTCCGCCAATTCAAGCAGCCCCATATCCGCATAATACAGAGAATGCAAAAAAATACCAACCGATACCGCCGGGGAAGTAAATCGGTCCCGGTATTCAAGATATCCGGAAAGTCCGTTTAAAAAATAAGATTTCAATTTATTCGACGACATCAACGGATACCCGGCCATGGTAAGCATTCCTTTTGAAATTGCGATTTCAGCAGACCGCCCTGCGCAAAACCCGATTGTGTGTTCTGACTGCATAAGATGAATAGTTTTTTCAGCACTTCGTTTCCATAGTTCATTTTGTTCGCAAACAGACAAACCATCATTGATTTTATTAGTTTCTTTTATATATTGGCACACAGAAGGATGGTCTAAATGTATGTTATATAACGATTCACCCAGATGCGTATGAATATTAAAAAACTGCGGCAACAGGGTTTTGCCGGCCGCTTCTATTGTATCACTGGCGGCAATTCCCAAATCAAAGCCCAGCACTTTATGATTTTTTACATATACGTCATGCTTTTTCACGGCATGGGCTTGCTGCGGGAATAAAACATTGGCTTGTTTTATGACAGAAATCATTTTTTCATTCTAATACCCCTTCACAATGCGGACAAACCGGAATAATTCTACGCGAATCAGACTTTATTTCCAGCGGAACAATATCAATGTAGCCGAAACGGCTGTCTTCATTGAGCCATTGGGAAACACACGCATCCGAAACCAGCACGCAATTGGGGTCCTTTTTGTAGTCGATAAACACAAGGGACGGCGAAGCATCTTCTTGCGCTTTTGGGATAATACGCAACCCGCATCCGATTGTCTTCTTCGGACAATACCAAGTGTTTTTGTCCCGTTCCAGTTTTACCCCGCAATCTGGGCAGATTGCATCATCATCTGAGCTTCTATGGCCCTGTGGCCAAGAGAAATGTTTACCGCATCCGATTGTATGTACCGGGCAGTACAAAGCGTCCCCGTCTTTTTCCATTTTCTCCCCGCAATTTGGACAGATAGGCTTGTAGTTCTCATTCTTCAGATGATGCAGATATATATAATCATGTCCGTGTGCACAACGGGTTTTCGTCACTAACAATCCGCAATTTACGCATTCGGAAGTGTTTTCCGTAGTTCTTAAAGTACTACCGCACAGCGGGCAATTCTTGTCCATATACCAGCGAATCAGTACCTGCAAGAAAATTTTCTGCAACCGGCGGTAAGAGTTAATATCAAACAAACTCAGCGGAAGACATGCTTCCCGGCTTTCAGCCGAACCGTATTGAGCCAGCTGCCACTGCGCTATGCCCGAAAGCGGAAGGGCAACCAGTTTAAAGTCTGTACCGGCAGGGGTAAGGATGGATGCAATTTCTTTGCTAGCTGTCTGTTTACCTTCCGGTAGTACCTGCGAGTAAGGCACAAGCAGCAAAGTAAAAGGTTGGTGCTGTTGCTTGTAGGCATGGATCGCCGCATTGATTTGGCCTTGTAAGTTGTTATTTTGCGGAATGTTTTGATTGGCCCGTGCAAGGGCTGCAATCTGCCTCTGCGTTACATTATACGCAAAGAATAAGCGGTTCCCCTCCTGCCAAAAAGTTTTATCCTCTTTACCTATTTTATTCCAACGGTCTGGCGCATCAATACTACATGGGGCAACATTGCGAAAAGTAATAGCAATTTGCTGTTCCGGTTCCCGCAACGCCACTTCTGCCGTAATATCATCTTGTCTTCGCCAAGCAATACCGTTTCGTTGAAACCCCATTTTGGTTAATGTGTACAAAACCGTGGCGTAACAGAAGTGCCAATAACTTTGAGAGAAATTTTCCATTTTTTGCGGCGACACTTCGCTTTCGTTGTTTATGTCTCTTTGCATAAATTCTTTGATACAACCGTACAACTTAAAGACCGCATTGTATTTTTTATGGAAAGAAAAAAGATTGGTTTTGTGAATATGGAGCGAAATATTTTTCGTATCTCCGCTACGCCGGTAGAGTGTTTGGGAGCGCAAAAAGCGGTATTGTTTAAGCAATTTCGCCCCCCATGCCTGGTATGCCATAACCTTGCCCAAATAATCTTCGTTTTCGTTGAGCAATTGTTCCCCCAACATATCGCGTAAGGCCTTGTGATAGTTCTTATCAAAGCCGAAAACCGACTCCGGCTGCAGTCGCACTTCACTGGCCCGAAGCTTTTGGTTTGCTTCCCCCAAAGAATCACACACCTGCCGCAATACCGAAATGATGGTGTCTATCAATTTTTTAGTCACTTTATTTTCATAAACACCGTAATCAATTTCTTTGGTAATGGAAAGTAAGCGTGCCGGCTTTAAACCGGTGACTTTTTTCTGCTGCCAATCTGCCGGATGAGAGGCCAAATAAGAAATTGCCTCGTAGCCAATTTTCTTTACCTTATCTATCCGCACCACTTCCTGTGTGGTTTTAAGATGGGTATAAGGCCGCCTGCATACGGCAAGTATAGCCGGGTAGTACCGCTCCAAATTACTAAACAACTCACCTACCGGAGGGATATCCGACACCACATCATAGGCAAACAACGAAAGCGTATGACGCTCCGTAATACCGGCTACAATATCCGGCAACGACGACTGGTACCGCTTTTCAAAAGTGCTGTAACCAGCCAACTCTTTCTGTTTTAACACATGCTCCATATCGGATATTTTCCCTTTTGCTAATGCAATCCTTCAATATACTGCTCTAACACTTTCACCGATTTTTCGTACTTGTTCTCGTTTCCGCCCATTTCTTCTAATTTGTCTTTAAGCAGATTCAATTTGTCTTCACTATCACAACTTTCCACTTTGCGCAAAATTTTGGTGGAAATTTGATAATCTAATGCTTTTTCTTTCGTCCCGCCGGCAGCCTCAAACACACAGGCATATTCAGCCGCCTGCGTTTCAATTCTGTTACCGAAGGAAAGCTTAAACTGCCCTTGTAGCACTTCGTCCACTGGTTCCAATTTTTGTTTTACCCATGTTTGCATATCGGACATCTTGTTTTCTTTGGCTTCTTTAAACCAGCCCAACAATTGTTCACTGGTCACAAAGCGATAGCCGGTTGGCACAACAGAACGCATACCTTCGTCTATACATGTTTGTTTTTCACCTTTTTTATCCAAACTAATCACTTGGGCGCGGTCGTATACTTTATCGGTAATGGTAAAGGTAGATTCGTCGCGGTTGGCGGTACCGATAAACCACAGGTTTTCCGGTATATGTATTTTACACCCGTCAATGAGATATTTGGGACCGATGTTCAAATTGTTTGCTTCTCCGAAAGCCAGTATTTCTTCTTTATCTTTGGAAGAAATTTCTTTTTTTTCTCTAAAGTCCTTTATTTTCCTCTTAAGTTCCGCTGTCTTCGCAGATGCTTCCAATTGTGCCAAATCACTCGGGAGTACCCGCAGTTTGGTTGTACACAGGTCAATCACCCGTTTTGCCGGGTCCTGATTTTCCAATTTGGAAAGGAACTCCGAAAAATAATACTCAATACGCGCCAGATTCATTTCGTCCAAAGTAATAAAGCGCGGACGGACAACGAAATTTTCTCCCAATACTTGCTGCCTAGCAGCTTTACCCAATGTTTCCTGCTTGGCGGCACGGTACAATTCCTGCGTGAAAGGTTTGGTATTAAACTGCCGGCTGAAATCGTTGTAATACCCCAACAAATCATTGACATCGCGCCAGGAAGACTCTACCGGAATCAACCCGTTATGGAAATGCAACGCTTCGGCGAAAATCGCCGGCAAGCTGGACTTACCGGTGCCGGACATCCCCTGCAAAATCAACAATTGGCTGGTTCCCAACCCAGCCACAAAAGCACGTATATCATCTAATGTGTAATACAACGGTTTACGCTCACCCATCTCCGTTGCCGCATAATCACGCACATAAGTTACCAAACGGCTTAAATTTTCAATATTTCTACCCTCGTGTTTACGGGGCAAATCTTTTGTTATCGGCTCGTTGTCTATTTCGGAAAGCCCTTTGCAAGGGTCCCCGTAATAAGTATCCAGAGAGCTTTTGATTTGTTTCATTTCTTCCATCAAACTACGGCAAACCGCTTGTGACATAGCCACCAACTCTTGGTTGGCTTCTACTTGGAGGAATCTCTGCTTGTTGGCTTGATTTTCATTTCGCAGGGTTTGAATGTCTTCGTTCTTTTTTCCCAACTCGCCGCGTTTGGCAGTCAATTCTCTCTGCACCTTATCCAGCGTTTCTTCCGCTTGTAACTTAGCCCCTTTTAATTCTCCAATATATTTCACAATATTTTCAGTAGGGATCTCCTCCTGCAATGCTCCGGTAACCTCCAGGGACAAATCCCTTAGTTGCTTTTTGGCTTCTTGTAATTGAACATTTTGATTCGTTAAACGGATATTTTCTGCCTCTTTATCTTGCAACTTATTCTTTAACTCTTGTATTTGCTCCTGTTCGCTTTGCACAGCTTCCATTTTGGTTTGATACTTTTGTATTAGACTATCCCATTGGTCCTTTGTCGCCATGGCCGCTTCCGCTTGATCCTTAAGCACAGCTTGCTTAGCGATTGCGTCTGTCAGTTCCCGTTTCTTTTTGATATACTTAGCCCTGCGATGATTGCACGCCGTTGAAAATCGTTGTTTCTCCTGTTCCAATTTAAGTATTTCGGCATCCAGTTTTTTTTCTTTTTCTTCTATATCCTTAACAGTTTTCTGTTTTTCCTGGAATGCCATCGCCTTCCCCTGGTTTTCTGCGTCTTTTTTCCCTGCAGCAAACCCTTCATCATGCGCTTTGGCTTTGATTCTTTCGGCTTCTTCCAGTTTCTTAGCCGCCTGATCCAATTTTTCTTTTTGCGCCGTCATGACCTCTATTTGTTTAGTTAATTGCTCCTTATCATCTGCCAACTTTGTTTTCTCGTCGCGTTTTTGCTGCAAATCATCAAATTCCTTTTTCTTCTCACTCAAATGTTGCTCTACCGCTTTGTTAAAAGATTCTTGATCAAAGGAAGACAATTTTTCCAACAGCTTATCTACAAATTGATTTAAGCGGCTATTATCTCCGTCTTGTTTCAAATAATCCAGCAACTCCGCCCATTTATCATCACTGTTAAGCAAACTATTCGTATATGTTTTAATGTTATTATTTTGACTGTTTTTGTTTCTGTCTTTTGGCATATTATTTTACCTCTAAAGTATCTAAAAGGCGTACGACTCCGTCGTAAATATGTGCTACTAAATATTCATAGCGCAGTCTTCTCTCTTGTTGCGCTATTTTCTCCATAAAAATTCTTCCTTTGTTAGCATGCCCTCCTTTATTTCTTTTCTTCTGCAAAGGTTGCAGTATACCGACAAAATCCGCAAATCCTTCCGGCCGTAACAAGTGCTTACTGCGCGGGGTGTGCATTCCGTACTTATATTCCAGCCACATCATATTGACCAGTTTGTGCACCGAACTATTGCCGGTGTGAAATATACCTGATTTTGAACGAGTGAAGTTACTTAATGCCTTGGCAATAAAACCCGGCTCAATGCTATTTTCTGGTAAGTGAAAATACCGCATCAAACCTTTCGCATGCAAGACATTTTTCTCGATACTTTCTGCTTCAAGTTTTATTTCATTGATTTTTTGGCGAATTCTATATTCTTTTTCTTTCTTCAATTCTGCCACTACACCGTCCATCACTTCTTCCATCCAAAACTCTAATCCTTGGTCTATCAAAACATTGAGCTGATGCGGATGGGCTTCCCGCCAATCCGTAGGAGGATTATTTTCTATCTCAAGTATCCTTTCAAATATATACAAGAACTCTCTGTATTTGTCGTTACATACGGGGCCTTTATCCCGCAAGGCAGCCACTCGCGGCCAACGCTCTGCCATTTTTTGTGCGGCATCTTTTTTCCTTTCCAAAATTTTGGGAAATTTATGACTGACCTGGTCCTCCAAATAAGACAAAAATTCACACCGCATCCTTTTTTCTTCATCCCAAAAACAAAAAGTTTTGGAAATCTCCGAGTTTGCACGCAAATACCTGACATTTTGTTCAAAATCGTCTATATCTTCCAACGGGAAAGGCGATTGCAGCCAATATCCGTTGCCGTTTTCCGCATTTTCCTCAAAAACAACCCTCATTTTTACCAGCACGGGAATCGGGGCTTTCTTAAACGGTCTTACCAACGCTTCATTGATATTTGAGAACACAGTGAAATCTCCCAAATCAGAGTTTTCCGTATTCTCTATGGTTTCTTCGTCTTCGAAACCGCCAATTTCTCCCACCAATTCCTCGTCATCTTCCGATTCGTTTTTTTCCAAACTGCGCACCTTTTGCCCTACACTTTTCTGCAGTTGAAAAGCCAGCTCGTATTGTTTGTCCCACTCGGAATTTACGCCATCCTCCAGTTCTTGGGGCAGGTTAAAAGTTTCTTTCCCAATAGACAATTCCGTCACATCATTGCTCAGGTCGGTCTTCAAAGCCAAATTGCCTTTGTAAAAATACGGAAAAATATTTTTTAGCACGGGGTTATAAAACATAAAACCAACATCCTGCTGCCGGTTGGCACTCGGCTCAAATAAGATTTTCAGGGCTTCATCCAACGGCCGACACAATTTCCAGTTTTCCCCGCGCGGATGTTCAATCAGCCCTTTGCTTTCTAACCTTTCAAGGGCAACCTTCACGATTTCCGGTGGCAATCCGCCCAGCACATTGCCGATGCTTGCCGCACTGTAGCCGTCCATGCGGCTAATCAACTTTAGCGCGGCTTCCTGGATAGCGTCGCCTTCTTCCGTAATTTCGCAAACGCAACACTCATAAGCCAGCATAGGATAATAGAAATCTCTGCTATTAACTGGGGGCCTTTTCCAGTAACGCAAGGAAATTTTACGAGGTTTAGTCATTTTTCGTTACCTCCTTTTGGGTTTGTGCAACGGGGATCACACGGGCCGACTGCTCATATTGCGGTGTATACAGGGACTGAAAACATTTTATTTGGGTAACGGTGCTCTTATCCCCATACACAATCAGCTGACGGATGGCACGGCTAAACGCCACGCAAAGGCGGTGTTCGTCGTTCAAAAAGCCCACCGCCGGTTCCTGTTTTACTTCGTTGGTTTCAGGGTTTCTCACGCGTCTGTTGCGGTTGGAACGCACACACGAAAGGAATATATACTCGTATTCCTTCCCCTGGAACGAGTCCACCGTTCCGATATGAATTTTTCTTTGCTGTGTGGCGTTAAACTCATTAGCGACGCGTTCTGCCAACAACTTCTTTTGGTCCAAATAAAAGGTAATAATGCCGATATTGGCTTTGGGATGGTTTTGCAACAAATATTTTACATCCCCGATAATCTGCTCCACCTCTACCGGACGCTTGATAGAAGAAGAAAATTCCTTTCGCAGATCATTTTCTTTCTCCGAAGTTCTACGCCCTTCTTCCTCGGGCCCCGCCACATCTATTGCCACCAACGGTTTGTTGTTATACAAACCACCTTTCGGGGTTACTTTTTTGGGATCCAAATTCCCGGTTTTTACAGCCCCTCCATAAAATTCCTCACTCACGAATTTACAAATTTCGTCATTATAACGGAATTGGTACTCCAGCGCAATAGCTTTGCCCTGACCTTTTAAATATTCAAATAATTTTTCAAACAAACTGGTTTTCAAAAGTTCCAATTTGCCCGACAAATTCTTATCCTTTTCTAATTTTCTTTTTATTTTTTCGTTGAGCATGTGGTTAAGCTGATCCTGGTCCCCCACCAAAATAATTTTTTTGGCTTTGGACAGCGGAATAAATAAATCCAGCGGAATGGCTCTGGCAGCTTCGTCCACAATCACTAAATCGAACTCTTTACCTTCCAATTTTTCTTCCACTGAGTACGAACCCATTTTTTGGCAGGTAACCCCTAGCACATTGGAATATTTTTTAATCAACACCGGATATTCCTTTTCAAAACGATCCAAAAACTGGGCTGCAATAAAACTTTCTGCCATATTTCTGCCTTCCGTTCCGTTGGAAGATCGTAAAATAAGCCGTTCTATTTCTTTGGGTAACACTTGTATCAAGGCATCTATTTCTTCCACTGTGTTATCTTTCTCAACGGGCGGACAATAGGTTTTTTGAAGAGATTTAATATGCTCAACAAAAGTTTTAAAAATACCTTCAAATGCATCACTGCCGGCGGGCAGATTCACCAAATCCCGCACCTTGCTTTTGATGGTTTCGGTTATATCGGCATGGGTGTTATCCAACAACATAAAGTTATACAGTTTTTTAACTTTATCCAACCCGCCGTCTTCAAACGCCTTCCGGTTCAATGGTTGCAGTTGGAGCAACTTTTTCAAAGACAATTCTTCCGGCAACTCATCCTCCCAAGAACGAGCTGTCTGCCGGGGCGGCTGAATCAACTGATTGATTTGATGTTTCATTCCGCTTTGGATATAATCTGAAAAAGTATCTAAGTACTCCCGCAAGATGGCTTGCCCTTCCTGCAAGGGTCTGTCGGCATTGCAGAAAGATTGGTACTTTTCGGCCAGTTTTTTTAATTGCTCACTATAGTGTTTAAAAGTAGGGTCCTGCAAGTGCAAACGCATTTTTTTCGTACACTTTTTTGCCCAAGTTTCCACATCCCGGCTATAGTCGTCGTTGGGATTTTTTTTGGAGATCACGCGAAAGGCCGGAAAATCTTTTATTTCCCGTCCTTCAAATTCCTGTTTTTCCGTTGTCTGTCCTTCCGTTTCATCCTCATCTTCTTCTTTATTTTTGGACACTTTAATCGCGTTATCCACGGCAGTATTTTGGAAACTGGATATCGCCACTAAAGCATCTTCGTTTTCGTGTATATCCAGAAAACGACGTATAATCGTGCGGATTACGGTAGTTTTTCCGGTTCCGGGCGGCCCTTTAATCACCGCAATGTCCGGCGTATTGATTGCCATAGTTACGGCTGCTTGCTGGGCGTCGTTTAATCTTTTTGCTTCCGGAAATTTGTCCTTAAAAGTGGCCGTTAATCCTTTATGTTTTTCTTCCAATTTAACGGGGGGTTGCGCGTCATTGGGATCGGCTTTAAAATTGCCGGCTTGGTTGATAATTTGCAACAAATTGGGCAGCGGGCATCTGTTGGGGTTTTCAAGCACATCTTTGGCCTTCTTTCGACGTTTATGGATCTTTTCATCCCCACTGATATTCATGGTTAAATAAGCATGGTTGGGGATATGCTCATTAAACTGATCTATCACGGTTTCCAGCTGGCGTTCCCCCGACATTTTACTAAATGTTCCCACTGCCACCAGGGCACCGCGCTTTGTTTTTTCGGTCGCACCGTCCCACACGGCAAAAGGCAT
>Ga0310696_10011056_pt1 | contig 10309 bp, 18 predicted proteins | sample AusTroGonzalo_MG_4_FD_203885 | JGI IMG/M metagenome (GOLD analysis project Ga0310696, IMG submission 203885) | Bovine rumen microbial communities from tropical cattle in Woodstock, Queensland, Australia - Gonzalo_02 (v2) (version 2) | ecosystem: Host-associated > Mammals > Digestive system >... | reverse complement strand
TCCGGCACTTCAATGGTTACAAAGTCCCCGTATTTCAAATCATTGAACTTATGTAGTTCCCTGGGAACCCCTCTTCTTCCTATTATAGATTCAGTTATAGATTTCATGATCTTTGTTTTTTTTTGCTAGATTAGAAATGCTCCGGATGGCCTGTATCATAATGTCAGTGCGGGCTATTTTGGATAGAGACTTGCCGGACCATTCATTTATGGAGTCTTTCAGGATTTGTTGAACCTCTTTTGGATAATTAGGCATATTGTGTATTAAAGTATCATAATATTCTATTGCCATCTCCATAGCATCTTTCCAAGGAGAATGTTCTATCCTAGAAATCATATCGCGACAATCCGAGATAATGCTTGTTGATGGTTGGATTCCTTTTCGTCCTATTATAGATTCACTGAGCGTTCTCATTCGTATGGTATATTATATTTATCAAAAATATGTTTAAGATCGTCTATCGTGTGTATAGTTTTATATTCTCCCACATGTCTTACAAATTTATAATTACAGGCAAAATCATCGTTATAACAAGCACGATTAGAATTGGAAGGGCTGTATCTCACTAATAATTCTTGAGGTTTTCTGGTTGAAGATTTCCACCACGACTTCCACTGTGAGCATGGAAGGTATATATAATACGTATTTGCTCCCCATAACACAACATCTCCATATTCCAAATCTTGCCACTTATACAAATCTCCGGGTGTTTTAGATGACTTGCTGGCTCCCCCTCTCTTTCCTATTATAGATTCACTGAGTGTTCTCATCTTTCCTATTATAGATTCATTAATATGTTTCATACATCTCTTTTAATTCCCATATCTTTCATTATGCCGTCCGAATTCCTTGAATGTCTTTATTTTCACAGAGATACTACTTCCACGAGGGCTTTCAATTACTTTTTTATGTCCTAAATCTACTATAGCATAACCAAATGAATATGGTCCGGTGATAGAAGTAGCATCCGGCATATTCCATATAAATTCTATCCAAGCATTCCAGGCAGCTTCTGGATCAAACACATCTAGCATTTTACGTGTTTGTAAGGATTTTGTTATTTCCCTTATTTCCTGTGCTAACACACCACCTATGGGAATATATGCATCTCCCACATGTATTTCATATTTATAAGGACTTTTAAGAATGTCTTGAACAGTTACACCGGAAAGAACCCTATTATATTCCGATTCAAACTTGTTTTGAAATTCATTTAACAATCGGCATTTTGTATCTAAGATAGCCACACAACTTGGTTCATCGGACATATATAGTATATGGATACTATTAAGATTTTTTATTTCTATGATATAATCTTTTTCATCCGATTGTTCTATGGTTTCTATAACATCCCTAGGCATGTCTAGCACGATACTTACGTCCGCCGGATCATATTGGTTCCAGAATACCACAGGCGTCCCTCCCATATAGGAGTCTTTCCGCCCTATTATAGATTCACTGAGTGTCTTCATTTGCTCGGCATGTTATATTTATTAAAAAGACGTGATACGTCGTTTTTAGTTTTCAAATTTTCATATTCATCTTTACTAGCCTGTCCAATTATTCTTTCTATTTTATGAGATTTTCTGAAATTATATGGAAAGTAACTATCATAAGACAATGTCGTCCAGTAATCAGAAGGTCTTATAAATGCATCTGCATCAACATCGAAAACCACATTAGTCACATGATGCGGAATATATAAAAATGTGCCACCGTAATCTCCGCTTATCTCAATAAAATCCCCATATTCTAGATCATCAAAACATTCCGGTATTATGCCTTTTCGATAGGAAATACCTTTTCGCCCTATTATAGATTCACTGAGTGTTTTCATTCACATAGTATATTTTATTTCTTAAAAAGACTCGATACGTCGTTTCTGGTTTTCAAATTTTTATATTCATCTTCATCTGTTGATCTAATTATTCTTTCTATTTTAGCTTCGCGGATATAATTGTACGGGAAAAAAGATTTAAATAGTTCTGCCCACAAGAAATCAGAATATCTTACAAACACATCTCCCATATCTCCCTTAGCATTAAAAAGATTATTAGCTATATGTTGTGGAATATATAAAAATGCGCCCTCAAGATTTCCGCTTATCTCAACAAAATCCCCATATTCTAGATCATAAAAACTTTTTGGTATTATGTCTTTCCTATATGCACCTTTCCGCCCTATTATAGATTCAATTATAGATTTCATTTCAGTTTAGATATAGCATTTATAGCGTCCATGAATATTTCAAACCGGTCGTATCCTTCGCTATCGGAATCCAGCGCGGTGTCGGCTATCTCGGATATTTCATTATCGGAACATCCGCTCAGATAATATAAGGCTTCTCCGGCCGCTTCATATTGGTCTTCGAATTCGTCGTCTTCGTGATCCGGATATTCGGTCATATAGTCTTTAGCATACTCGATAGCTTTCCGGCGGCTGAGATGTGATAGTCGGCTTCCTTTCTTCCCTATTATGGATTCACTAATATGTTTCATAATATATTTCTTATTTAGAATATTTCGAAATTGCAATTATAGCATTTATCCTTTCCTCCAGCCTCTCGTTTTCGTCGGCGGTAGATGAATCCAAAGCCCTATTGGCTATAGCCGATATTGCGGCATCCGTACATCCACTCAGATAATATAATGCCTCTCCGGCATCGGCAATCCGGGCATATTTGGTATACCCCTCGGTTTCTCGAAGATTATTTACATATTCTTCGGCGTATTTTATAGCTTCTCTTTTGCTAATTCTGTGGCTCCTCCCCATTATGGATTCTACAAGCGTCTTCATATTCAATTTTTATATTTATTGTTATGTCTGCAAAATTCATCAAATGTCTCTATCCGGACTTCGATGTCATATCCTCGCGGGCTTTCTATCACTTTCTTGTTTTTTAAATCCAGCATGGCATATCCGTAAGAATATACTCCGCTTGTGGATGTGGCATCCGGCATATTCCAGATAAACTCTATCCAGGCATTCCAGGCGGCTTCCTCATTAAATACATATTGTAAATCCTTATTATATAGCGGACGTGAAATTTCTTGTACTAATATAAGGCCGATCGGGATATAAGCATCTCCGATATGTATTTCATACTTATAAGGATATTTGACCACATCCGCAAGAGTAGCATTGATCGCATTATACGCTCTTTTGAATTTATCCCGAAGTTCTTTCAATGTCTTGCATCCCGTATCCTTGCATGCCACACTATCGGAATCGCCGGACATATATAGGAAATGTATATTATCAAGATTTTTTGTATCCAATTCGAGAAGCCTGTCTTCATTACCATAATTTTGGGCAATCTCCCCGATAGTCTCCACCGGCGTATCTAATACCACGCTCATGTCCGCCGGATCATACTGATTCCAGAATACTATCGGAATCCGCACGGTTCCGCCTCTTCTCCCTATTATAGATTCGGTTATGGATTTCATATTGCCGGCGTTAATTTATACTTTTCAAAAATAATGCCCAAGTCACGGACAGTCACCACATTTTTGATTTCCGATAGTGGTATAGTTCCTCGCATATTAGTGACTTTTACATTCTTGAATTCATTAGATACCGGAAAGCGTTTCCGGTCAAACATAATATTTGTTATATTTCTCCAATATAAATAATTGTTGGGCGTTGTATATCCCAGTAATATATAATCATCATCCTTGAATATATATTTCCGGGCTGCGACAATCTCATGTATGTTGCAAGTATCTTTTGTAAATACAATATAATCCGATTCTTTATGATCGTCTTCATTATATATTGTAATCACATTGCCAACCGTTAAGAGGTTGTCATATTCTAACGGCAGATTCCCGAATCCGGTGGATCCTCTTTTTCCTATTATAGATTCTTTAATGCTGCGCATATCTTAATCCATATTTATCAAACACACTCTTTAAATCATTTGTGGTTCTTATAGATTCAATTTCGGATTCCGGTATAGTCCCTTTTATATTGATAATTTTATTTTCGGGATACGTTAAAAATACGGGGAATCTGGATGCTTTAATAGTTTGCTTAATATTCGTCCAATAGGCATATTTTGACGGGTTACATTCGGTATATCGTAGTAATATAAATTTAGAGTTACCAAAATCCGTGCTAAAAGAAAAATTACATACATCCTCGCTTATGACAATATAATCCCGAATTGTATTCTCGTCACTATCCTCGATGGTAACTACATTGCCTGGTATGAAAATGTTGTCATATATTAGCGGCAGATTCCCGATTCCGGGTGTCCCTCTTTTTCCAATTATAGATTCTTGCAAGGTCCTCATAGTATCTCTAAAGTTAGCTCTCCATGGTGGTTGTCCGACCTATCAAGGCGGCGGCTTTATTCCGGATATAAGAAGCGGCCTGTCCGACATTGTTGCAGGTCCGGAATCTCTGTCCATTGACATAGGTGTTGCATATTCCGGATTTAGTGCGGAAGACCACACAAGCGTGCAGAGAGGCCGACTTGCAAGTCCGTACATTGGTATAAGTGATCTTCACGGAGATAGCCTCATTGAAGTCGGTGACCTCCACTTGATATCCGGCGCCCATATTCAAGGCATTCCGGAGCTGATATCCAAAGCTGGCTTGATAACCGGAACCCAGACCTCGCAACAGCTCTATATGATCCGGAAGCCAGTCCGGCGAATAGTCGGTACGAGGATCCAGAGAACCGGATTGCTTCGTGGTGCCCTTTGCTTCATATATACGGGGCGGTTCTTCCATTATAAGCACTACATCGACTTTCTCCGGATCCTTCATACGACTAACAATTTTCTAAAAATAATAAAGGTCTCTTTCGAGACCTGTAATTAAATGGACTTGTTCGAGTATTAAACTCATACCATGGGCGTGTCCGTACACCGGACATCGGCAAACTCTTTTTTGAAGTCTTCTTCACGATCCATCTCATCGCAGTGCGTGACATCCAAGACGTATTTATATCCTCGGGCGTCTTCTTCAATGCGATTTTTGAGATCCGCAATATCTAGCTTCCCGTACCGAAACTCTCCCTGGTTAGAGTTCCAATGATTAGTCCTGTCTTCTTGGACTCTACCGGACACTCTTTCTCTTTCGGTTTCTCCTTTCAAGAGACCGTCTCCGTGTCTGGTGAGATACGGGCGGGTGACATAGTGGAGAACCGGATCCAGATCCAAACCGGAACCCTTCAGATCTTTTATAATATCTAATGCATAGGTAGCTCCGGTGTCCGATGGGGTGGTGTCATAGGTATCGAATCCGGTATCTTTCAGCAGCAGTCCCTGTCCGTTCTCGAATACTATATTATCATAGTTATTGATACATAAGGATTTCAGAGCCAGGAGTTCCTTGATAGTTCCGGAGACCGTATGATCTTTCATGAATTGACAATCCTTAAGGAAATGATCTTCAATATCATAGTCGTACCAGACATTTTTCCAGAAACTTGAAAATTCTATATGGTTCTCGTAAAACGAACGGACTTTTCTCAGAAACAGTTCTTGTTCTTTTCGAGACAGAGACATGAATTTGTCAAAAGGCATATATATCTTCTTGCTTCTCCGGATAGTATTCCAGATGCCCATGCCGCAGCTTGCAAAGCTCTTTTTCACCTCCCCTTCGATTCTATTGGCCATCATATCCCAGGGAGTAGTCCAGAGACATTTCGGATCCCGGAATGCGTTGGGTTTCACTATCAGGGTATCCCATTCCTCGGCAAACTGCATGGGATTCAGGATAAAATGAGAGCAATAGAAGGTATCCGCTCCGTGATAGGTTCCGGAGCCGAAATGCTGGTATGTGATAGAACCATCCGGGGTAAGTATGGAATGCCCGCGCTGAGCACCCCCATTGGTCATCACATTCAGAGTATTGCCAAGATATTGTTTTGTAATCCGGGCGGTAACGGTACCTTTGCCTTCGTCCCCGTAGTTAGCTCCTATAATGACTTGTGCATCCATAATGATATGATTTATAGATTTCTATACATATATAATCTATTTTAGCGGTTCTTAAACAAAAAAGGACCCCGAAGGGTCCTTGTTGAATGCTTGATTTGCGATTACCAGGCAATCTCTCCGTTTTCGTTGGGGGCCATATCCGCGCCGGAGGAGATCATTCCGGATTGCCGCAATGAGTCATCAATACATTCCTCAATCTTAGATGCCAGCTCGTTGATAGAAGATATTTTCAGGCGGTCGTGCAGAAGCTGCCCGAAAGTACCGGTGATCTCCATAGCATAAAACTTATACATGTTTTCGGGGTCGGCTACCGCGATATGATAGATATCGAACTTCTTGGAAGCATCTTCGTAAAGTTCTTCCGTATCGACATCGTCCTGAATCCGGTCTCCGACCGCATCTTCCAGCTTATCCGCCGGCAAATAGGGATTCATAGGTTCATCGCCGAGAGTGATGATGATGCCTTTCTTGTCCCTCTTATGGCAATCCAGAGAAGTCCGGTTCAGTGCCATCCACCAAGCGGCGGTGTAGCTTTCAAAACGATTGCCTCCCCCACCGCCTTCGATATAGATCTTATCCAAGGCCTCGGCGATGCGGACATCGCTCTCGAACTGAGACATCTGGATTGGGGCGCCATCGTAAGCCAAGTCTCCGATGCCCATCACACAGAACTCGATATCCTTGTATTTCTTATAGAGGTTAGTCATGATGATTCCTAGGGTCTCCGCGGTTTCCTTGCAGCTCGCCCCCATAGAACCCGTCACATCCAGCGCGAGGATCACCGGAATGGTGTTAGGGTGTTCTTCCGTATCGCAACACTCGCGGACTTTGAATTTTCTTGGATCCAAGCTATCGTCCATATTACGGCTGACAAATACTTGCCCAAATACCCGGCCGGTGTCTACGTCATAAGATTTGTTATTAGCCACCGAGTAGCTAGCGTATGCATGTGCATCCCATGAACCTGCTCCCATAACTTACTCCTTTCTTGATTTTTTGGTTTTCTTAACGGGGGTTTCGTCTTCGTCTTCCAGGATGAGATCGGACTCATCGGACTCATCGGACTCATCGGAGTCATCGGTCTCTTCCGGATCGTCAAGATCGAAATTGAACATATCGGAGAACATATTGCCGCCGTCTCCCATCATCATAGACATGGCCATCATCTGACCCAGGCCGCCCATGCCGGAGTCTTTGCCACCCAGCTGGGAGAGCATCATCATCTTGACGACATTCTTGAGGCCCTTGCCATTGGAGAACATATTGCCGAAGCAGCTGACAATCTTGCCGTAGAAGTAGGTAGAGCCCATGAAGATGTGTCTTTCGGGAACGACCTGGCGGATCTCGGAGTTCTCAAAATCGATGACTTGGATGACTTTCTTGTCGGCCTCGATGACGCATTTAGGCTTGCCTTGCACCAGAATGATATCTCCGACCTTCACATGGTTGGTGGGGATGACGAAGAACATCTCGTCTCCGAGATTGAAACAGAAGTTAGTAACATTGGTCAAGGTACCCTTCTTGACGTTATAGGTCTTATAACCGTTAGAGCATTTGACAGCGATGTTGCCGTTCATTGTGAGGCGGCACATTCCGGAAGCGACCTTGCCGAACATTCCGTTGAATTGATTTGTGATATTTTCAAACATATTGGTAAAATTTTGGGGTTTATTTGATGTTTTTGAATTTTCTTTGTTAAGATAATCTAACGGAAACCAGGTAGGCAGCACTCGGGGATTGTTATATTTGAATTTAGCACACACCGCATTGGCTTCCTCCTCGGTGGAGAATATAAATGCTTTTTTCTTATCTATTGTCCATCTCATCCCGTTATTCAAAGAGGTGTCCGCTAGTATCATCACATCCGGAGTGATGCGGCTGTCTTGTACTATTATATATCCGGTTTCTCTATCTTCCATAATTGATATTCTTGTATCTATATATAAGCCAAATTTGAAAATATTAAGATAAAAAAAAGACCTCCGAAGAGGTCTTTTTTATATTTTTCCATGCTTATTAGATAGCCCGTAAGTTGTCGCCGGCCAGGATGTAGTTGTATACTACGCGATAGGCTCTCGGAAACTGTCTCATCCGATTGACCTCCTTGAGTAAGTCATCCATATCCTTGCTAAATCTCGGATCGACCTCCGGACGAATCACCATCTCCAGGAATTGGAGAAGCTCTTCCTTAGTCTTGATGGCGGCAAGCTCTTCCTGATGTCCAACCAGGATGTTTCCGATAGATCCGGCTACATTATTGACGGCTTCGTACAGGTGTTTCTTGATATCTTTCATATTCTTGGGTTTTCTTAAAAAATACTTTCTATTGTTATATAAACGGAATCGGGGAGGATTAATTAAAAAGGACCCTTCCGGGTCCTTGAGCAAAACATATAAGAATAGATCATAGATCTTTAGGAGGCTCTCTGCTTGTCGTTCTGGAACTGGCCGTTATAGAGATTTTCGACCTCCTCGGATTGATGAACGCGGACCTGGGCGATGCGGGCTCCTCTCTCGATGAAGATACCTTCCGGATTATCTACTCTCAGGAAGCAGCCCATATGGTCGGTCTCGAATCCTCCGTCGAACTGGCCGCAGACGATCTCGGCGCCGCACCGGACTACGGAGCTTCTGGATTTGAGGTCAAATACCCGGTTGGCCGGAGTCTTGCAACCTTCCATCATGATGACTTCATAATAACCCTTAGGTAGATGCCAGAGGTCGTGCTCCAGATTATAGATATCGGTGTGGGATTCCGGCACAACTTCTTCATATTGAGGAAGCTTGGTCTTGCCGAACGCCGGAATATATCCGCTTCCGATAAATTTGTTGACTTTCATAAGGCGGACATCAATGCCCTGCTGTTGGATAGCATTCTCCGGGTCATAATTAGTGATGATTCCTTCTTGTACGATTTCTTTTCCGGTTAATTGCATAATTTATGTATTTATATTAGAATATATGCGGGTCTTAGTATAAATTAAAAAAGGATCCCGGAGGATCCTTTCGGTTATGCCCACAGCGTTTTCTTAGTATGGACGATTCGTTTCTGATTAATCCATTTGTTGTGGATATGATCCCGGTCGGCGATAACTTGCAGGTACTCGCCGCAGCGAGCCGTTTTCCTAGGGCGCTGGGCTTTTTCATGGGCACGGCGGTATCTTCTGCCGGGGTAAGTCAGATAGGGGTTGTTTTTGTCGATTTTGATTCCGGAATCTTTTCTGTAAGGTGTACTGTGCATAATTTATAAATTTTTAATGTTCTTATGTTTCTATATAATCCGTTTTTATAAATGTTAAGATATTTTCTCGGATTAATTTACATGGCTTCTGAACTTAGTGATATTGTGGCAGATAGTATCAAATTGATTTTTCGAGATAACCCATTCCATCATCTCATGCATCTTGCCGGAGGACTTGGTGTCGAGGCATCCGTCCTCATCGTACCAGATCCCTTCCATGCCGTGCAGCACCGGATTGCTGGTATCGATGCTCACGATTTCCGGAATATCCTTATACAGGGCTACCTCCTGAGGCAATGACAATCCCAGCAGATGATGAGCCTGAAGATATTCAAAAGATTCGGAGCATACAGATTCAAACCAAGGGCGGCTCCTTAACCAATTCAGACAGGCATTGACCATCATATAGCGGCCTTCCATCATATTTTGAGGAGTATATTCTTTTCCGTTGAGATAGGACTTGGAATTCACCGGAAAGGCAATCATAGAGATACCCATCTTATAAAGGGTTTGGTAGCAATCCAGAAACTCCGCCGGAGTCGATCCCTGAGCTACCGCCATAGCTTGGCTGTCGTGGATTTTCTCTCCGTATTTTTTCACCCATTCCTTCACGTTCTTGACGGTAGCTATACCGTTATCGAATACATCCGGAATAATGAAGTAAGTGGGGTTAAGTTTGAGAACCCATTTGTAGAACTCATCCGCATCAAAGGCCGTTCCGAGTTCGAAGATAGAATTATCCAGGATGACCGTGCGATCCAGCAGCAGGGATTCTTCAAAGAACTTATAGTACTCCGGATATTTCTCGAAGAGATGTACCAGAGCATAATCGTAATCATTGTAAGCCCGGCTGATTTGGAGCAGGGCAAGGGGACTTTCGTGGCTTATTTTCATATCGTTTATAATTTATGATATTATATAATCTACATCACCGGAAACTTAATGTATTTAAGCCGGGTTTTTTGCGTTTTAACAAGAGATCTATAACGAAATGATGATCTATATAGGTCAATGAAAGATCGCTTGGATTAGCGTGGTTTTTGAGGGTTCTTCCAAATCCATTTAGACTGCCCGGAATCATAAATCCGATATAGCCCCATATCTCCTAGTGTTA
>Ga0310696_10011055_pt1 | contig 10309 bp, 24 predicted proteins | sample AusTroGonzalo_MG_4_FD_203885 | JGI IMG/M metagenome (GOLD analysis project Ga0310696, IMG submission 203885) | Bovine rumen microbial communities from tropical cattle in Woodstock, Queensland, Australia - Gonzalo_02 (v2) (version 2) | ecosystem: Host-associated > Mammals > Digestive system >... | reverse complement strand
TAGTTGTAGTAACGAAGTTTCAGGTGTAGAACAAGAACCCGTATTTGAAGTATTTGATTCTTGTGACTTTGTGAAACATTGTGAAACATTACCACCAGCACCAAGGAATACAACTACAGAAAATTACTTTAACAAGTCAATGGAAGAATTGGATTCAGCCAAAGCACTTGTAGCAAGAGTGAATGATATTGGTTTGGTAAAGTGTGAACTTGTACAGGTGGAATGTAGATGATTCATTTAGTTTGTTTGACAAAACCTTATAATGAACTTGACTTTAAGATTTGGTATAAGTGGCATAAACTTATTGGAATTGACAAGATACACATAGTTCATAATGACAGTAACTTGAGGATTGATAGGTATGTTAATCCTCCTGATTGTTATCAATATCTAAATGGCTGGCCTAATCAATGGCAACTATTTAACGATATTCTAAATCAAAATAAGTTTGGTTTCAAGAACGAAGATATTATTTTGTTCTTAGATGATGATGAGTTCCTTTGGTTTGACCAAAAAGAACCATTGGATGCTGCCTTGATGAAACAATTCAGAATGTTGGATTGTGTTCTAGTTCCACAAATCCTAATGAGTACAAAGGCATTGACGGAACAAAGAAGTAATAACTTGATTGAACATAGCATTTATAGAAGAAATGACCTGTCTAACCAAGGCAAGTGTATATTACTTTATAATGAAAGAAACGAATACGATTTTACCAAGGAAGAACAGAATGAAAGGGGTCATGTTCCTTTTATAAATGGTATGCGATATTCAGATGTAGTTGGTAGTGATTGTAGTAAAACCACCTATGGATTGGTTAATTACAATGCTCCAGTGCGTTTATATCATTATCATATCAAGTCTATGGATGATTGGAAACACAAGCTAGAAAGGGGTTCTGCGGCTAACGAAACACAATTCTACGATGAAGATATAACAAAGAACAAATGGTATGGCGGATATGAAGTCATTGATTTAACAATGATGAACACAGCCAAAAGGATAGGTTTAATATGAAACACACAACCGAAGAAATGAAAGAAATGCTTATTAGTATCAAAGATAAATATGGTTTCATTTATCAAAGCCAAGCCTATGACAATCATATAGATGGTAAAGTTATAAAAATAGAAGTTCATCAATTGTTTGATAACACAATTCAGAACAAACACAATAGTTTGCTTAAACTAATAGAAGATAATAAATTATGGGGCAGATGTACTCTACAATATGTAAATCCTATTGTATTAGTTTATTATATTGAAGATGGTGTAGGTAGACAATATTTTCATTTTCCTAATGCTTTGGATTGTAATATGTTTGATGAAAAAAATTGTTTGAATATTAACACAAAATCTTCATTTGAAGCTTTATATTCCAAATATAAAAAAGAATATGATGAGCTTTACATAAAGAATGAATACAATGCTAAACAAGCCTTAATTGAAGTGCGTAAAGAAAACATTGAAAGGATATTTAATCCGAACTACAAAAGTCAGTTTGAATGTGATGATTTCTTTAAAAAATTAGCTCGTATGTAAACAACAATTTACAAAGTTTAAACTTAAAACTCTTGACACAATCAGGAGTTTTTTCTATATTATGGTCAAACAAAAGAGGTAACTATGGCAAAAAATAAAAAACTTGAAAAAAGAATCGCCGAAAATATGGCTAGGCTTGGTGGCTCACACGAATTTTGGGAACATCGTTTAACACACGGTTGGGATGCTCTTGAAGCTAAACTTAATGAACTGCATGCCCAAGGTTTGACTGATGAACAAATAATTGAAATGGGGGTAAATAATGATTAAGGTACAACTTTGGGAAAATAAAGAATTATACAAGGCAAACGAAGGTTTGGAAAAGCCCATTATTGGTTTGTTGCATGAAAGCACCTTTGATAAGTTCAAGTATCTTAAAGACACTATCAAGATTACGGGTTCTAGTAAAACTCATATTGCTGTTCCTGTAGATGTGTTCAATTCTAGTATTTTGGGTCTTGCTTATCGTGAGGTTCATTGGGCAAATAGTGAACACGAAAAGGATTTGTGGCAGAAGTTGATTGATGATTTTGATACACACAAATTTGATAATTACAAAGATAGGATTGTAGTTATAAAGGAAGTATAATGAAGAAACCAGAAGAATACAAATGTCACGAAATAATGCAAAAGTATAGCAACTCACATTCACACGAAGATTTTCAGTGTGGTGCTGAAATTATCTTCAAACACGAAGATTTAGAAAAAATCTTTAATGAATGTGGGTTTACATCTTATAAAAGGACTGGACACAGTAATCTTCATTATCATAAAGATAGTGTTTCAACCAATGACCGTTTTTGGGATTTTATCAAAGATGTGCGATTGCGTGAAATTAACGAAATGTATTTAATCAATGAAGTTACCAAGGCAAAAGTAAGGTTTGGTTCATTGAAATACTTTGGTGAATTTGTTCTTTATGAAATGATTGAAAAATATTTTCATTGGGGTCAGTGGAGTTTTATTAGCACTACACACGATGGCTGGATTTTGAATGATGGTGTAACATTTGACCAAATCCGAGAAGAATTTGTACCACAAGTTTACGAATGGTTGAAAGAACATATTGAACAGGCTGTTTCTAAGGTTTCTTTGGATAATAAAAAGCGAGTAATCAAGCAAAAGAAACAAACAATAGAAAGTGATGTAGACCTTAAACTTATGGACTTTATGGATGAATTGAAGAAATTTGATTTCAAGACTGAAGTTCAAAATGTTTCACAAACAAGTATTTGTAAAATTTACACAATTAAAAAGTTATTCCACAATTATACGGGAATGATTAACCCAACAATTACAATTAGAAAGAACATTAGTGGAAGTTACGATATTAGCACAAACATCAATCAGGATGCTGAATTTGACAAATATCGTAAATTACCTAATAATGGTGAAAGAATTGTTGAAATTGTGAATATGATATTGGGTGATTTCAAGACACTGCCAACCAACCTTAAACACGCAGTTATTGAAAATTTTGCCGATGTAAAATAAAAATTTACAAAAAAATAAGTTTAAACCATTGACAAGTTCAATGGTTTTTTCTATATTAAGGTATGTAAAAGGGAACAACAAACAACAAAAGAGGTAACAAATGAACAACAACGAAATTCTTTCTACTTGCTACACTAAGTCGGTTGAAGCCTATATGGGTGGTCAGGGCTATGAAGGTTCTAACTCCGGTTGCTACAGTGGCGATGCCATTAAGAGGATGCGTGAAATTGCCAAAGCTTGCAAGATTAAGGGTGTTACCTTTTCTCGCCATACTTATTCTGGTGGTTCTTCCATTTCTATCAAAGTGAAGTTGCTTCCTGGTGATGTTCGTGATTACGATGAAATTGCAGAACAAATTGAAAATGCAGATTTTCTTCACATTTGCCAGCGTCATTGGATGAGTGACCCGGCTATCATTCGTCCTAATTGTAACTACCTTGTTGATAACTTTTGGAAGGAAACGGCCGAAAGACAAAAGGAATTGCTTCACCATTGGGGTGTTGAATGGTACAAGATGATGGCTAGCGGTAATGGTTCTTCCATTATGCACTATTGGCAACTTGACCAGAAGAAGAATCCTTGCTTTACCGAACAATTCTTTGACCGTTGGAATGCAATTGGTAAAATCGTTTCTTCCCACAACTATGACCATTCTAATGCTATGGTTGATTACTTTGATGTGAATTTCTATGAACATTGGTACATCATTAACAAGTTGGCAGCTTAATTGGAGGATAACTAATGAAAGATGAAAACTTGTATTTAATTGTTTTTGCTATGTTGTTGTTTGGGGCTTTGTTTTCCTATATTAATTTTGATTCACACAAGGTAACTTGGAAGGGTATTGATAGTCTTCGGACAAAGGGTGAATTGCTTGAACTTATGATTGAGCAACTTGAAAAGCAAACCATTGTTGTTCACGATACAGTTAAGGTTCACGATACAATTTATGTGAATGTTCCAAACATTGATTAGCTTGGTGGTTACTCTAATGTACGAAAGAAATATATTAAAGAAATTAAAAAAAGAACTTTCTCGGCATTGGAATAGTGCCTGGGGTGATGTTGGAGTAAATAAGCATTATTCCTATGTAAAAGACTTTTATTATTTTAATAAAGTAAAAAGTTTTTATGAATGTTCTAGTACGGTAGGTAATTATCGTGTATTTAGAATTTATCAAAGTTATGTTCCATCAACCGATGATATTGAACTTGTCTTTGGTTTGGAATACGATGATGAAAAAGAACAGTTCTATATTGCCTATATTGTACAAAAGCACTATCCCGACAACGAAGCAATTTATATCAAATACTTGGAAGATTTTGATGTAATGGATTGGTTCAATTCAAAAAATGATGAACTACTTTATAGATTGGTTTTTCCAAGTTGGGATAATAAAGGGCTTCATATCACAAAGGATAGAATCAATTTGGATTTCTGTTCCTATGTGGAAAAGTATGTTAATATTATTAAAAAGCGAGAAGAAATAGATAGGGATTTCTAAAGGAGTTAAAATGTCAATTAAAGACCTACTGAACGGACCGAATGCCAATAAAGTAGAACAAGATATTCGTAATATTGCTAGTAAAGGTGGTGAGCCTGGAATGGCGGATTTCCTTATTACTATGCTAAAACACGGATATATTGATGAAACTGCCCCGGAATTAGCTAAGGATATAAATGATAAATTATCAAATTATTATACTACGCACCCTGAAGCATTAAAACCATCGGAAAAGAAAATAATCCACTAGATGTGTAAACATAAATTTACAAGAAATAAGTTAAAATCCATTGACAAACGATGGATTTTTTTCTATATTAAACTTAGAAACAACAAAAGAGGTAACAAATGAACAAAACTTTAGAAACACTTATCGCAAAAGTCAAAGAAATCAAGATTGAACCGGGTTGTGAAATTTACACAACGGACAATGCTATTTTCTTGAAGTTCCCTAATTCTCGTCAGTACCAGTTGGCTACATTCAGTGAAAGCCGAATAAATGTTCTTTATTTGAAGTTTAATCCTGACTTTATGTGTATGGAATATGGGCACACTAAGTATGGTGATATTGACACCATCGTAGGTTTTAATTATAATGATATGGAACCGAACAGTGAAGTATTCAAGGTTTATAGTGAAGCCTTTGTTGAAGACCTTAGTAAAATCATCAAGCAGGCTACCGCTTGTGAAAAAGCACATCAGGCTTTTTGGGACACTTACAATAACTTTATGAAAAACTAAACAAAGGAGTAAACTATGATTACTGCACTTATTTGGTTTGCCACTTTTACATTGGCTGTTTGGTTGCTATTCTATATGTTTGGTGATACCTTTTGTGGAAAAGCTGTACATGCATTTGTAAGTATTGTATTTGAATTGTTGATTCTTACATTCATTACTAGCATTGTTCAGATAAGGGGTGATTCCTTTAGTTGGTTCACCGTAATAGCAATCGTAATGTATGTTATTGACATTATCAAAAACATTTGTATTTTAATCAAAATTAAATTCAAAAACTCATAAGAAGATAAAAACTATGGTAAAAGCAATCTATACTAAAAGTGTTGGTGAAGCAGGCCGACATGCTTGGGTAGGCATCGGTGAAAAGACTTATGAATATAAGGAAATTCATACCGAAGAAGAATTTCAGAAAATCAAGCAGGAAATCATTGATGAATTGAACAAGGAAGATTCACCTCTTGTCAAGGTTTCATTCTACACCGAAACTAATGTTCCCTTTGAAATTAGTTACGATGATATTAATGAAGATGATGAATACAATAATATCGGTGAAGTAAAGAATATGACACTTGAAAAGATTTTGGCTGACAAGGATTCTATGTCTCGTTGGAATTGGGAACTCTTTAATGGTGATGAATCAAAGCATGACGACATTCCAGACGATGAAGAAGGTATGATTAAATACTACGAAACTCATGGACTTCTCAAGTAAAAATTATTTTACAAATTAAGTTTAAAACATCTATTGACAAAGATAGATGTTTTTTCTATTTTAAGATTAAACAACCAAAGGGGGTAAACAATGCCAGAATGTAAAACAGGAAAGATTTGCTACAAGACTAAAGTAGATGCTGAATTTGCTTTATATCGGTGTAATAGAATGAATGAGTTGAATGGAAACAACAATAGGCACGAAAAGAATGTTTATTTTTGTCAGTTTTGCCAATGTTTTCATTTAACTCATAAAGACAAATATCCGACTTGGAATCAATATCGGAAACACAAAAAGAGGTAATATATGGCTACTAAAGCTAAAGAAAACGAAAGGATGCGAAATGAAAGAATTGCGGGCTCAGACAATGGTCGCACACTTCGCACCCGAGTAATTAAGGATAAGAAGAAATATTCTCGTAAAAAGAAACACAAAAAGGAAGAAGAATAATGGCAGATATAAAACCCACTAAACACTGGAAACTTGATGATGATATGATACCATCACACGATTTGTGTATCAAGATGTTAAAGAAATATCCTGAACTAAATGCTTCTTATGATGGGGCTATGATTCTAAATGATGGTGAATACTTTACTGAAGATTTTATTCACGGGCTTTGGATTGAATCAAAGGATGTTCCTTGGGCTAAGGGGTGGAAGGAACACATTCAAGTATTTGACCCACCGTCTTATTGTGGAAGTGCTGTTCCTAAAGGTGAACTTTATGTATATCGTGGTGAAGTAAAATATAGGGAATTACCACACCCATATTGTTCATCAGAAAATATGGATGAGAATGAAAAAGCCATTGACGAATATATGAACTTGATTTACGAAGCCCGTAAAATGGAAAAGGAACTTGCTGTCAAGGCTAAAGTTAAGGAAATCAAGGAAGAATTTAAAAAGCCTAGAAAGAAGAAAAGTAAATAATATTTTACAATGTTACCTCCCTGAAACCATTGACAAAGTCAGTGGTTTTTTCTATATTTAAACTAAACTTTAAGAGGTACACTATGAGAAAGAAAAAAGAAGATATTATCAAGGAAGCCGTTGAACAAATGAAAGAATGTGTAAAAAATGGTGATACTGAAGTGGCTCACCTTAATGCAGACAAAATTCTTTGTGATGTTCTCAAGCAACTTGGTGCCGAAGAACTCGTAGATGTATATAAAAAAGTTGATAAATGGTATGCCTAAAAGGGGGGTAACTATGCCACAGTTTGATTTTAAACATCCAACATTCAAGCACGGTTTCGTAGAATTTCCTATCAAGAAGGAACCGATTTTTGAAACCTTTTGTAAGTTAGCCCATAAGTATAGGGTAAATGTGATTCGTTCACAAATGGTAGTAACATCAATCAACTATACTGCCAAAGTGTTCAATCGTCTTTCTTACATTGAAATTCGTGAAAATGGTAAATCAACCATTCTAAAGAATGAAAACGAAATGACACGATATTTTACGGAAGTTCGTAATAGAAAATGATTTGTTTGAATTTTGACATTTTTAGAGATTTATGCGTAAAGCATAATCTTGAACCAGGTGATATTGTTCACAATTATAGTACAAATACTGATATTGTTAATTCTTCTTCCGCAATATGGGGTAAAACAATAGATGGCAATTTTATAAAGATTGCTACATTCAGCCCTATGTTTGGTGTTAAGATTAATGCACCTTTTAAGGTTACAAGCCAAAATTGGGATTGGAATTGGGGTGTTTGGATGCTTTCTTATGATGAAGTTGAAGAAAGATTTTCTTTAATGGAAAAGAATCTTAAACTTATGGAAATTGACAAGCGAATAAAAGATATAGACAAGGACTTTGTATGCAAAAAGAACTGCTTGATTTAGCTTTGGAAATAATGGAATATGCCAAGTCAAAAGGTTTTAAGTTGAATCAAAACCTTATTGAACATCTTCGGGTAAGATTACAAATGAGTTCATATCGTGATTATGAAAAGGACAATGAATTGTATTCTGGGATTTACTCTGTTCCAATGAATATTAAATTAATAGACCCGTTAGTAGAGGGTGATAATGAAACCCTTGAAAGTTTTGATTACCTAGATGATGATGATGATGATGATTATTCTTGTTTCTCAGCCACGATAGAATTTAAAAAGGTTCTTACTAATATCTATGTAAACATTCCTATTTTTGCGTTTGCTGACACACCATTTAAGATATTGGTAGCTATGAAATCTTGTGATGTAACATTGACTAAAGCAAATAAAGAAGGTATTTTAGAAATGTTGGATAATTTCATTGTTTCTGTAAATAACTTTGGAATGGCTATTAAGAAACACAACATAAAGAAAAAGATTAAAGAAATAGAAAAGGATTTTAAATGATTTACAAAGATTTTTTGAACATTTGCAATGATTGTGGACTAACATTTGATAAGTCTACAGCTAAATTCAATGGAAATGCAGTGGCAGCATTTTGGTTCTATGAACTTATGGATAATAAAGAAGATAAAAAGAATTATGAAAAGACAGGAACTGCCCTAATTATTGATGATAATTGTAGAATTATGTCAAGTACTGAAGATATTGAAATAGCTAAAGCAAAAATTCAAGAAAGAATGAAATCCATTAAGAAACAAGCTGTTGATGAAAGAATTGATGATTTGAATAAGGACTTTGTATGACCCACGATGAATACCTAGAAGTCACAAGGCAATATAACACTATATTTTACTTTGATGATAACTTACATCTAAAGGAGTCAGATGAAACAAAGTATCTTTTGACTGGATATGATTTTAATAATTGTGCGACGGTGTATAAGGTTTATAAACAACCACTAAGGTTTGATGAATATGAATTTAAGACTGGCTATGAATATGTTGTGTGCCGTACACAAAAAGAATTGAATGATGCCATTAAAGAACAAATTGTTAGAATGAAAAAATTGAAACTTGAAGATAGAATTAAATCAATAGAGGATGATTTTGTCACTTGATGAATACTTAGATAGATTCCCACAATTCAAGGAAAAATATGATAATAGTCCAGAAATAATACTTGATATTTTTAATACAAGTGAAGTAGTTACCTGGAGTTCGTTTATGAGAAATGGGAAACACAAGTTACTACCTTGTAGATGTGGTATTACTTATCGTTTAATGCCTGCAGAACAATTTGATGAAATATCAATAATCAATAAGTATTTTCAAAAACTTTATACCATTGAAAAGAAAACGCATGAACTTGAAAAGGACTTTGAATGAACGAAAGACAGTTTGCCAAACTTGTGAATAAATCACCTTATGTTTTTTGGAAGATGAAGGATAAGGATGCCGATGAATGGATTCGTGATGAACACGAAAATATCTGGGTTGATGAGTTTGGTTGTACACATCGTACAAATAAGAAGTTTAGAACCTATTATAGAACTAGGGTAAATGAAGGTTGTTTACAAAGTACAAAGTTTGAAAACCGATACACATCGGGTATTATGTTTACATTTTCATTGGCAGAAGATTCCAAAATCAAGATGCATATTTTTAGACCCACTGGTGATGTAAAGTTAGCTTTTGCCAAGTATATTTCTTATCGTGAATTTAGGACAATTTGTAAATGGGGTTTGTATGTAAACCCTGATGATGTTAGAAAGTGGGAACAAACCCAATATAAACTTATCAAAGAATTACAAATTCAAAATAAACTAATGGAATTGGAAAATGATTTTAAATGATGTATCACAAGTAGAAAAAATTATAAAAGAATTTCCTGATATTGACTTGATGTATTATAGTGTAACTTATTTTAAAAGTTGGGGCTTGAAGTATAAAGGTTACACCGTAATGTCTTTTTGGCACAATACTAGAACAAATACATTAAAGTTCAAGCCAGATATTGATTGTAATTTTAATGCTTCTGCAGAATACATTAAAGATTATACTGAAACTGACCTTTATGAATTTTGTAGGACTTTAAGTTTAAAGTATAAAAAATTTAACATTAGACAGCGAGTTGAAGAATTAGAAAAGGACTTTGGAAATGCGAGAACTAAGCATACAAGAAAAAAGAAATCTAAATGATAATCTAGCTCATTGTAGTGATGATTATAGAAAATTTTACAATGGCTATCTTGAAGTAAACAAGGAACTTGGATTCAAGTGTAATGGTGCTGACACCTATGACCATTTTGATTGGTATGTAGCTGCAATTAAGATTGGTACTTTGATTGAATGTTATAATATTACAAATCCAAAGACAACTAAACTTATTCGTAACATTGATGAATACCGTGAATTTATGAAAAAGCACATAGAATTGCAAAAGAAACAAATTGTGGAAGATAGGATA
>Ga0310696_10011054_pt1 | contig 10310 bp, 6 predicted proteins | sample AusTroGonzalo_MG_4_FD_203885 | JGI IMG/M metagenome (GOLD analysis project Ga0310696, IMG submission 203885) | Bovine rumen microbial communities from tropical cattle in Woodstock, Queensland, Australia - Gonzalo_02 (v2) (version 2) | ecosystem: Host-associated > Mammals > Digestive system >... | reverse complement strand
CCACCACTCCGGTGATCATGCTGAATGAAGATCCTGCCGAGGGCGCCGCTGAAGCAGCGACTGTCCAATGGAGCGAAGATTCTCCGAGCGGCAAAGAGGGCAATTATTCTCTCTATTTCAATGGTTCTCAGCAGGCGACCATGGCGACTGATTATCTGCAGTTCAACAGAAACGATCCCAGCTTCACGGTTGAAGCTTGGGTGAAAGGTGAACCTCAGAGCAATCGTCAGATCATCTTCTCCGACAATGGTCCGGGAGCCCGTTTCTCCTTCTCCATTGCCAGTGATTATAGTGTGTTTGCTACCCTGTATGGTGTGGTGGATATCAGCTCTGGCGCGATGATCCCGCAGGACGGCAAGTGGCATCACATTGCTTTCTGCCATGACTATACCGACAAGCTGTTGCTGTTCTATGTGGACGGTGCTTTGGCCGATTACGGCTCTTATACTGGTGCGATGGCCTTTGACGGTAATTGGACTACTGCCTATATCGGTTCTGAAGGCGGTAACTACTACAAAGGCAATCTGGCTCGTCTGCGTGTCCACACCGGTGTGCTGGATCCGACAAAACTGGATTACTACAGCATTGACAGAAGAGTTGCTCCGGAAATCGTGAGCGTGAACATCCCCGCGGTCGTGGCCGGTGAAAAAGCCACCATGTCTGTGGAAGCGACCGGTTCTCAACCGATGACCTATCAGTGGTTCTTAAATGGTGTGGCCATTGAAGGCGCGACCTCCAAGGAATACACGATCGAAGAAGCTACACTCGCTGACGCGGGTGCTTATACCGTGAAGGTGACCAATGACGAAGCGGGTGTGACCAGCGATCCTGAAACACTGGTTGTTTCCTCCGCTCCGGGTAGTCTGGTGAAGTTGGTTGACTTCCAGATGGATGAAAGAAGCGGCAACACAACTGCCAGCACTGTTGGCGGCGCCGTGGCGACATGGGATGCTGATCTTGTTCCTGTGATCCATAGTTCTGAGACTCCGTCCGGACTCTTGGGCGACTACAGCGTTGAATTCGCCGGCAAAGGTTTCCTGATTGGTGACCTGGGCAATAATGCTCTGCCTCTGGATAAAGGTTTCACCTGGGAATCCTGGGTGTACAGAGCTGTGGACGGTCAGGGTGACTATGAAGACTTCATCCGTATCGGCAACAGCATCAAAGTCGGTTTGAACACCGCCAAAGTGTTCCAGGGTACCTTCCTGGGCATTGTTGACCTCAACTCGAATGCAACACTGGAAACCGGTGTATGGTATCATCTGGCTGTCGCATGGGAGCCGGGTGTGGGCGTTCATTTCTATGTGAATGGTGAAGATGCCGGAACCGTTGCAACTGACAGTGCCCCTCGCGCTCTTCAGAATAGTCTGATGACACTGGCCGCGGATAACGGCGGTACCTGCAAGTTCTGGGGCAAACTGGATCGCACCCGCGTCCATCTGGGTGTGCTGACTGCTGAACAGTTAGATTGTGAAGCCGCGAATCCGAAACCGGTGACCGAAAACACGATCTTCGACTATCAGTTCAATGCGATCCTCACGGATGCTGATGGCGACGAGTACTTCGAGAGCAATGGCCAGGCTGATGTTGCTGAATACATCTATGGTGCCAAAGCTACGACTTGGACAGATGGTCCTTATGGTGTCTTCCATCTTGGAACCACATTAGTGGACTCCGCTCTGAAGTGCGCTGGAGCTCCGGCTCTCTTCAATACAGACGGTATCGACTTCGGTGACACCACCGATCTGAGCTACTCTCTGGAAGCCTGGGTCAAGGACGTTCCGGCGACCGGAAACCGTCAGGTGTTCTTCATGCTGCCCGGTAACGAAGCGGGAACCGCTCCGAGAGTTTCCTTCTCTGTGGGCGCGAATCATACCATCTTCAGCACCGCTCTGGGTGTTGTGGATTATGATTCCGGTGTTGTGATCCCGAACGATTCCGAATGGCATCATATCGTCTTGGCATTCAACCTGAATGCTCAACTGGCCTCTATCTATCTGGATGGACAGCTGGCTGCGGCTAAGAAATATACCTATGGTCTCAGTCTGAGCGCCAATTCCAACAATGGTAGTCTGGGTGCTGAATTCAACGGTGGCTTGCCGTTCTATGGCACTGTGGATCGCGTCAAACTGTGGAAGGGTGTCCTGGGTCCTGAATCCATGGATTATCCTCCGGCAGAACCTCTGGCTCCGGTACCTCCTGTGAGCGATCTGGAACTGTCCTACAGCATTGAAGGCAGTGATCTGGTTCTCCGTTGGGCTGCTGAAACCGGCGCAAGCCTGGAAGTGGCTCCGACAGCCGACAGCGCCAGCTGGACGATCATGGAAGCCGAACTGGTAGGCGGTGCTTATCAGTGCAAAGTTCCGATGAATAGTGCCGCGGCGTACTATCGTCTGGTCAAGTAAAACACGAAGTCCACTGAGGTGGACTTAAAAAAAGATTGGCCGGTTTGGGAATTTTCCCAAGCCGGCCAAACCGGGCGAAACCGGTAACAAATTTTATCAAATTAGCGCAAAGAAAATGCAACTATTGAAACAAAATAAAAAGAGCGGTTTCACACTGATCGAGCTGTTGGTCGTGATCGCCATCATCGCTATTCTGGCGGGAATGATCCTGCCGGCCTTGAGCAAAGCAAAAGCGAAAGCACAAGGCATCAGCTGTTTGAATAATCACAAGCAGTTGGCACTGGCTTGGAGACTTTACGCGGATGATAACAATGACCGTGTTTGCTATGCTTACAAGGATACAGAAGGCGGTACGGGTCAAGCCACCTATACAGTGGGACAGTCATTCATTGGCGGTTCCATGAATTATGATGGCAGCAATCCGTGCAACTATGAAATCACTAACAACATCACTCGCAGCCCTCTGTACACCTATTCCAAGGCACCGAATATTTGGCACTGCCCGGCGGATAAGTCTGTAGTGAATGTGACTGCCGGTCGCGAAAGAGGTGTTAAACGCCGTATACGCAGTATGTCCATCAACAATTTTGTGGGTGGTCAGTTTACCGGTGGAACACAACACTCTGCCTGGAATGAAGGTGAAGTCCAGTGGTATGCGAAATTGAGCAGTATCCGTGTCCCGACGAGAACTTGGGTCATCCTGGATGAACGCGAAGACAGTATCAATGACTCTGTGTTCATTGTGGACATGACTAACATCAAAGATCCGAATTACTCCAGTTTCCTGGTTGTTGATTGGCCGGCCACTTATCATGGCAACGCGGGTGGTTTCTCCTTCGCGGATGGTCACTCTGAGATCAAGAAATGGCAGGATTCACGTACGACTCCTAATATCAAGACTGGTGCCTTGCTGGATTACAGTCAGTCGAGTCCGAATAATCCTGACGTGAAATGGATGCGTGAGCGCACTGCTGAGCCTATCAAGTAGGTAAATGATGTTTTTCTAAGGACTTAGAAAACATAACTTGCGAGCGGGAGGTGAAATCGTTTTCTCCTCCCGTTTGTTTCAAAAGGACTTTGATGAGAAGTCGTTAAACAATGTGCGGAATCTCTGTATAAAACGGTTTATACATGGAGTTCTGCATTGACAGCCTCCCCAAAGGGTGATACTGTGAAGGAGGTTGTGGGTGCTCCGCTGAATCAGACGGGGTACGAATGAGGGTCGGATGTTATTTTATTCCGACTTCTGTTTTTTGGTTGAAATGCTAAAAAAGGACAAAAAAGATGAATGCAGAGTTAATTGCGGTTATTGATTATTGGGTGAGAGAGAAGGGGATAGAAAAATCGACCCTTCTGGCCGCAGTACAGAATTGTCTTGCGGGTGCGGCAAAAAAGGCACTCGGTCCCACACGCGGATTACATTGTGAGATCAATCCCAAAACGGGTGCGATCAAGGCATTTGCGAAATTGATAGTGGTAGAGAATGTGGAACTGCCGCGTGATCAGATATCCCTGGCCGAGGCCAGGTTGATCAATCCGAATGTCCAATGCGGAGATGAAATAGATAAAGAAGTGACTCCCAGGAATTTCGGTAGAATTGCGGCGCAACATGCCAAACAGAATTTGATCCAGTTGATCCGTCGTATCGAAAAATCAAAGATTTACGCGGAATTCAAGGACAGAACAGGCGATATTGTGGACGGTACAGTTTCCCGTTTTGAAAAGGGAGATGTGATCGTGGATCTGGGGCGCTATGAAGCACTGATGCCTTCACGTGAGCGTGTTCCGAATGAGAATTACGAATCCAAAGAGCGTCTGCACTTTTATGTAAAGAGTGTGGAGAATCGCCAGAACGGACCGGAGATCATACTCTCCCGTGCTGATCCGAATTTTGTATTGAGACTTTTTGAAATAGAGATCTCAGAGATCAAGGATAATACCATTGAGGTGCGCGGCATTGCCCGTGAACCGGGTATCCGTACCAAGATCGCGGTCTATTCACGTGATCCCAAGGTGGATCCGGTGGGTGCCTGTGTGGGCATTCGCGGTCAGCGTGTAAAAAACATTGTCCGTGAGCTGAATAATGAGAAGATAGACATCATCAAGTACGATGATGACATCACTCGTTATGTCGAGAACGCGCTGGCACCGGCAAAGTTGACAAGCTATGAAGTAGATGCCGACAATAAATATATCCATGTTTGGACAACAGAGGATCAGCTTTCACTGGCCATTGGCCGTCGCGGACAAAATGCACGGTTGACTTCACAGCTGACCGGCTGGAGAGTGGATATAGACGCGGAAGATCCGGAACCTTCCGGGTTTGATACCCAGATGGCGAACGCGATCGCGGATCTGACAAGAGTTTCCGCCATTTCAACAGAACAAGCTGAAGCGCTGGTTCTCTCTGGCTTTAACAGCTTGGATCTCATTCTGCAGGCGGATGTTGCGGATCTGGAAGCCGTCAAAGGGATTGGTTCTGCGGCGAAAGGTATCTTGGATGCGGTCCGTGCTCATGCCGGACGTGCTGATAGCTAATTAAAAACAACGAATAAGATAAGAGGATTTTTTTAGGCGGGTGGAATAAACCGAAGTAAATAGGGAAGTATGCCTGTTCGTATATATGATATAGCAAAAAGGTTGGGTATCCCCAACAAGGTGGTTCTGCAAAAAGCGAAAGAGCTTGGCATCAAGGAAGCAAGAGCCGCGTCTTGTTCATTAGACAAGATCACGGCCGAATTCCTGGAGCAGCAGCTTGCGGCTAAACCGGAACCTGCACCGGTGACGGAAACCGCGGCATTGGCTGCGGCAGAACCGGTAAAAGCAGACGAGAAACAGGTTGAAGAGAAACCTGCCGCGAAGGAAACCTCGAAAAAAGCGAAAGAGGCGAAGCCGGAGCCAAAGGCGGAAGAGCCCGCGGCCGAAAAAACGGCTGAAGCTCCTTCTCAGCCCAAAGCTGAAGAGAAAGCTCCTGCTCCTGTCGCTGAAAAACAGCCTCATCCGGTGGAAAAAAATATCCGCGAAGAGGTTCCAGAGTCCGTTATCAAGGAAGTGGAGAGCTTTGTTTCCAAAGGATTGGAAGAACTGGCTGCCGAAACGGATGAAACTCCCCGATTTACCAGAGGAGGCAAGCGAGAGAACGATTCGCAAAAGAAAACTCATTCCGAATCGGCTCCTGCTAAAGAGAATTTACATCAAAAGTCCAAAGGGCAGAAAGAAGAATCTGCTAAAACTGCTAAACACCATGAACAGGAACCAGCCAAGGGATCTGCTCCGGCTGCATCCGAGACACAAGCTCCGCAGACTCCGGCAGCTCCGCCTAAACCAGCTCCTGTTTTTGGTCTGAAACCGATATGGAAAATCCCTCTGTCGGCGATCGGTAAGCGTTTCGCAGATGAAAAAGCGGCCATAGAAGCTGCCGAGAACGCGAAAAAAGTTGCCGAAGAGGCGAAGCAGGTTGAACAGCCCAAACTGGGACAGAAGATTGGTTTTATCCAACTGCCTCAAAAACCGGCTCCGGCTGCGAAACAACCTGAAAAGCAGGCTGGAAAAGGTCGTGACAAGCGTGAGAAAGAGAAAGACCGCGGCAAGGACAAGGGTCAGCCGCGCTCTAATCAGCAGCAACCTCAGCAGCGTCCTGCCGCTCAGCAACAACGCCCAGCCGGTCAACAGACTTCTTCTCCGCGTGCCGGCACATTCACGCAGAATCGCCAGCAGGGAGGCCGTCAGCCAAATGAAAAAGACTTTGGCAAGGGCAACCGCGTGAGTGGAAAACAGCAATTTACCGATCGCAAAGCGCCAGCACCGCTTCAAGCGTCAGCATCTTCTGCTGATTTGGTTGCTAAGCTGCCCAGTCATGCGGAAGTCATTACCATGAAGGCACCTGTGGTGGTTCGTCAGTTGGCTGAGCTGCTCAATAGAAAACCGTTCCAGCTGATTGCGGATCTGATGGAGCTGGGTGTTTTTGCCAATGTGAATCAAAGCATTGATGAGAATGCCGCCCGCAGACTTTGCGCCAAACACGGTTTCCGCTTTGAACTGGAAAAACGTGAAAAAGGCGGTGCTCTGGTCAAAGGAGATCAAAAGAAGATCGAAATCGTTGATGAAGAGGATAAACCGGAAGATTTGAAACCGCGTCCGCCTGTTGTCACCATTATGGGACACGTAGATCATGGCAAGACGACTCTTTTAGATGCGATCCGCAAATCCAATGTGGCTTCGGGAGAAGCTGGTGGCATCACTCAGCATATTGGTGCTTATACGATCTCGATCCCGCATCCAGAGCGCAAAGGGGAACTTCAGCAAATCACGTTCCTGGATACTCCGGGCCATGAAGCTTTCAGTGCCATGCGTGCTCGTGGGGCGAATGTCACGGATATCGTGATTCTGGTTGTCGCGGCAAACGATGGTGTGATGCCACAGACTGTTGAAGCGATAAGACACGCCCAGGCAGCCAAGGTCACCATCATCGTGGCGGTGAACAAGTGTGATCATCCCGCGGCTAACCCATTGAAAGCCAGACAACAGCTTCAAGATTACGGACTGCTGTGCGAGGAATGGGGCGGCGAGACTATTTTTGTAGATGTTTCAGCATTGACTAAGAAAGGCGTGGATGATCTGCTGGGAATGCTGGTTTTACAGGCAGAAATGCTGGAGCTGAAAGCGAACCCGAACCGCAAAGCCAAGGGTAATGTAGTTGAATCGGGATTAGCTCCCGGTGGTCCAACGGCGACTGTTTTGGTGCGCAAGGGTACATTGAAGCTGGGTGATGCTATCCTGTGTGGTGAATTTTATGGAAAGGCGCGTGCTCTTATCAACGAGGAGGGGCAGCGTCTGAAACAAGCGTCACCGTCTGAAGCTGTTAAGCTCTTAGGTTTAAATGGTGTGCCGGAAGCAGGAACTGAGTTCCAAGTAGTTGAGAACGAAAAAATTGCCAGAGAAATGGCGGAAGAACAGCGCCAGCGCAATCGTGATGAAGGCAACCGCGATCGCGAACGCCCGGTGACACTTGAAGGCTTCCTTGAAAACTTTGGGAATGATGTTGCTAAAGTTCTTAAGATCGTTGTAAAGGCGGATACGCAAGGTTCTGTAGAAGCTATTGTGGACGCGCTGAAGAAGATCGAATCCGAAAAGGTTTCATTGGAAATCATCCACAGCGCGGTGGGTACTATTACAGAGAGTGATGTTCTATTAGCCTCTGCTTCAAAAGCAGTTGTGATTGGTTTCCACACAAGGGTGGATTCATCAGCGACCGAGGCAGCGCGCAGAGAAGCTGTACAAATCAAGCTCTATTCCATCATTTATGAGCTGATCGATCAGGTGCGTGACGCGATGGCTGGTCTGCTGGATCCTATTATCAATGAAGTCCCTCAGGGACAAGCAGAAGTGCGTCAGGTGTTCAACCTCTCAAAGGCAGGCAGTGTTGCAGGTTGTATGGTTATTCAAGGACATATTATCAAGGGGCGTTGCCGCGTGATCCGTGGAAAAGAGACTATCTTTGAAGGTTCCTTCCAATCTCTGCGCCGTTTCCAGGATGAGGTGAATGAATTGAAGGCTGGTATGGAATGCGGTATTCGGATCGATGGGTTCCATGATTATAAAGAAGGGGACATCATCCAGTCCTATTCAATAGAGAAGATCGCTCAACAGCTCTAATACGATGCAGCAAAATCGTCGACATGATCGTGTCCGTGAGTTAGTGAAACGGGCAGTGGGGGAAGTTATACGCAGAACATTTCCAGTGCAGGAGGTGGGTGTTGTTTCAGTTACGGATGTGAGTATGTCCAACGACCTGCGTTCAGCAGTTATTTTTCTGAGTGTCTTTGGTGATAAAGAACAGAAAAACAAAGTCTTTCATACGATCTGTGAAAAGACAAAAATGATACAAATGCAATTAGCTCAAGAGGTCATACTCAAATATGCACCGCAGATACGGTTCCAGTTGGATGAGTCAATTGACAGAGGAAACCGAGTGTTGGAGATTTTAGAAGCGATGGAAAAAGAGGGTATCATCCAATCTGATTCCAACCAGCATGATGAATAAAGAACCTGAAGAAATCAGTAAAATTCTTCATATTTTAGAAGAAGCTCAGACTGTTTGCATTGTCGGCCACGTCTCTCCGGATGGAGATTGTATCGGCTCTCAGTTGGCATTGGGACTTTGTTTGAAACGACTGGGAAAGACAGTGTTTTGCTGGAATGAAAATGAGATTCCCGACAAGTTGGCTTTCCTGGATGAAGAGAATATGATGCGCAAACCGAAAAACGGGTGCGCATTTGATGTTGTTGTCGCTTTAGATTGTGCTAGTTTTCAACGGCTTGGCAGTGTTGGGGAAAAGATCGCGAATCGAAAACATTTTATCAATATCGATCATCACGCAAGCAATACCCGGTATGGTGATATCAACTGGGTCATTGGGGATTCTGCGGCCACAGGTGAACTTATTTTTCAACTTATTCAAGCCGCAGGTTGGGAAATTACTCCCAGTATTGCAGACTGTCTGTTCATAGCTATATCCACAGATACCGGATCTTTCCAGTATAGCAGTACAACTCCTAAGACTTTTAGGATGGCTGCCAGCCTTGTAGAATCAGGAGCGGATCTTGCCGATGTATGTGATGAAGTTTATCAGTCCTATCCCATTGCGCGAGTCAAACTTCTCCGACATGTTTTAAATAACTTCAAACTTACGGAGGAAAATAAGATCGCTTATTATTGGCTGAGATCGCGAGACTATTCGAGATGTGGAGCAGAGCGTGAAGATGCCGAAGGTTTAATTGATCATGTTCGAGCCATCGAACCTGTTATTGTTGCGGTCCAGTTTGAGGAATTGACTCCGGATTTGATTCGTGTGAGTTTTCGTTCCAAGAACCCTTATCTCGATGTGGGGGAAGTGGCAAAAATCTTTAATGGTGGTGGCCATAAGGCTGCCAGTGGTGCAACAATAGAAGGGACTCGACTTAGTGTTCAGCGACGAGTTGTTAAGGCTTTGAGAATGGCATTGTCTGATTTAAAGAAACAGAAAAAAGAGGAGCCTTCCTCATGAGTCGAAAAACAGCACCCGCTGAAGATTTTGTTGACGGAGTCATCCTTGTTGATAAGCCAACCGGCTGTACTTCTCATGATGTAGTCTATACTGTTCGCAAGCATTTTAATCTGAGGAAGACGGGACATTGCGGGACACTTGATCCAGAGGCAAGTGGTTTATTGATATTGCTTTTGGGAAAAGGAACAAAACTTAGTGAGCTGCTGATGGGAGAAGATAAAACTTATGAAGGCAGTTTCAAGTTAGGTGAGACTACAGATTCATACGATGCCGCCGGGCAAATTATTTCGACGGCTCCTGTTCCTTCTTCATTGACGTTAGATGATTTAAACCAATATGCCTTAAAGTTCAAGGGAGATCAAATGCAGGTGCCTCCTATGGTTTCTGCTATCAAAGTCAATGGTGTTGCATTGCATAAGTTAGCGCGCAAAGGAATTGAAGTCGAACGCAGACCTCGTCTTATTTATATCTATTACTATAAAATACTTAAGTACGAAGCCCCTTACGGGGATTTTGTTTTATCTTCAAGCAAAGGAGTATATGTGCGCAGTGTTGTGCATGATATGGGACAAATCATTGGATGCGGTGCCCATTTAACGAGGTTAAGACGAACTGTTTCCGGTAAATTTAAGGTGTCTGACGCGATTCCTCTGGCAGAACTGAAATTACTTTCTAAAGAAGATTTCTTAAAACGAGTGATCCCTTGTTCTGAAATTCATAAAATGCTGGCTATAGGAATGAGGTAAAATGCGTTTTTTCCCTTTTCAATCTGCACTGAAGAAAAACGATTCTCTGGATGAAAAAGGATTTTGTGCAGCAATTGGTGTATTTGATGGCATCCATAAAGGGCATCAAACGG
>Ga0310696_10011053_pt1 | contig 10310 bp, 5 predicted proteins | sample AusTroGonzalo_MG_4_FD_203885 | JGI IMG/M metagenome (GOLD analysis project Ga0310696, IMG submission 203885) | Bovine rumen microbial communities from tropical cattle in Woodstock, Queensland, Australia - Gonzalo_02 (v2) (version 2) | ecosystem: Host-associated > Mammals > Digestive system >... | reverse complement strand
GTCGCCCACCTTCTTGAAGACGGCGCGATAGAGTTCACCCTCATAGTGATACCAGATGGTGATGATGGCGCCTTCCTTTTGGGCTTCTTGTAGCAGATCCGTAGCCTTGACTACGGCAGCGGGTGTCGGGGTAGGAGTCGGCTGTGGTGTCGGTGTCGGCTGTGGCGTCGGCGCAGGTGCCGGCTGTGTGGGATTGTCGACTTGCTCGCCCAAGATGTCGTCGATCAGCTCCTCACAGGAGCTCATACTCATCGCCCCGCACAACAGCGCGGCCACAAGGAATAGTTGGTTGATTTTCTGTCTCATAACGGTTTAGGTTTTTTATTTTGGGGACAAAGATAGTGTTTTTTTCACAATAATGCAAATTTTATCGAAAAAAAACAACCTAACAAACTAACAACCTAACAAACTAACAAAAAGAAAATTAAAATGAAATTTTAATATAACATTAAATTATATATATTATTATATATAATATATTATATATAATAATATATATAATTCTTTAGTATGATTTTGTTGATTTTCAAAATCGATTTGTTAGTTTGTTAGTTTGTTAGGTGGAGTTTAGAATGTAAAATTTTATTATTCATTAGATAAACAAATTAATTCTTAAACAAATACAAAATAAAACAAGTGTTTTCTTGGATATTTCAAATAATATTTGTACGAAAAAATCTGTGAGATCTGAGGGATCTGTGTGAGACGAAGAAGTCCGCAGGACGAAAAAAATCTGTGAGATCTGAGGGATCTGTGTGAAATTTAAAAACAATTAATCAGTGAGAAAATGAGAAAGCAAAAGGTAATCGAGTTGGCGGTGAAGGTGGTAGTAGCCGCGCTCACAGCGTTTTTGACAGCACTGGGAACAACCAGTTGCATGGGGCAAGGGCCATTCTAATTTAGAATTTAGAATTTAGAATTAAGAGGGGCGATCGCAGAAAGTTGCGGTCGCCCTTATTTGTATGTTTAAGCAAACAACTCATCTATGGTTATCTCTTTCTGTACCATGTTATAGTAGTTGTTGTGGGCAACACCATTTGTTGTTACCATGACAAGATGAAGGGTGCTTATCGCATTTAATCAAATTCCGCTGCAAATAAACAAAAAACATACGTATAATCAGCGGAAATATCGTTTTTTCTTTATGTTTCCGCTGAAAATAATGATTATTTAACAAAAACTAGTAATACAAAGGGTGAAAGAGAGGGCGATCGCAGAAAGTTGCGGTCGCCCCCTCTATATATGATATACGCTTGTGTTATTTCATAAACACTTTGCGGGCCTATTTGGCTGCAGTAAGATTAGAAGGAAGCGTAGTCAGTTCAGCTAAACCGTCTTTGTCCTTGAATATTCTATATTCGCCAACTTTCATTAACTTATTGTATGGATCATCCTTTTCTACACATATAAAGCCATAGTAAAGGTCGGCTAGGCCTTGATCTGTCTTGGTTCCCGAAATAATTTGCGCCCTCTTCATGGTTGCACCATTATAATTATAGGTACTAGTCACAAAAATAGTAAAATTATTGCCTTCGCCGCTAATAAAAGCTCCGTCGCCGATTTGTTCGCCGATTTTCTTTCCATTTTCCACTTCGTAACCTCTATAATCTATCGTGTTTCGTTTCGTATTCAGATTCGTGAATACTATATAATTGTCGCTGTACACATTGCCAGGCTTATAATCACTATCAGTCTCGTTTGAGTTGTATGCAAGAACTTTCGGAGATATCAGATACGTATTGCCTTCGAGTGTGGGTGGATTGACTCCTTTGTAATTGGGTATATGTTTTAAAAGAGTCGATTGATACTGAGCTGGCACAACAGTTTCTAAACGCTCATCTTGTACATCACTGTCATCACTGTCGGATTTGCTGCAACTTGTTAAAAGAACAGCTACCATGGGTAATAGGGCAAATAAAAAAATCTTTTTCATATTGTTGATATTTATTTCATAAACACTTTGCGGCCTTTGTGGAGATAGAGACCCTTGGTGGGTGGAGTGCTGAGACGGCGCCCGCTGAGGTCATACCACGGGGCGGTGACGTCAGCGGCCTTCACACCCTGAATGGCAGTGGGATCGCCCCAGAAGAAATACTCTATACTCGAAAGCTGCCCGTCCTTATAGATGTTACACTTCTCTAAGAAACCCTTGGCATCATAGAAGTTCTCGTAGGTATAATCTTTGTTATCCGAGAGGTCAGACGTGTATGTATACTTCGTCTTCATACCGTGGTCATCCCACTCATAGAGACTGGTAGTGGTATAGACGTTGCCTTCCCAATGTATCTCCTGACAGAATTTGACCATTTTCCCCATGCTGTTGTATTCTGACCTACACTTGGCGTAGAACATCCAACCGCCGGCATTGTCAGGATAATAGAGGTCGTAGTCTACGGCAGCCCAGCCATAGGACCAGCTATCGTGCCGATAGACGATATATTTCCAGTACCTGACCAGTTGGCCTGGGTTGTTCTTGTCTTCGGTGTATTCGATGTATGTTGTGGGGTAGCCGTCCTCGTTCCATTCCTGGCCCTCGCTCTCCATCTTGTAGGTCATCACATATTCGCCATTACGCATTTCGTATTCCTCCTCTCTCACCAGCCGTCCCTGGTCGTCGTAGATGTAGAGCATCTTTGACTCTTCGTTTCCCTCTGCGTAGTAGTAGGTGCTGTGTTCCTCCGTCAGTTTTCCGTTCTCGTAGGTATAGTCCCATTGTCCTTCTTTCTCGTTGGTCACAGGGTCTACCTGGTAGTTGCTTAAGAGTTTCTGCTGTGCGGCAACTGTTAGTGCTGTCATTGCTCCGAGGAGCGAAAGGTAGAATTTTTTCATAAGCGTTATTGTTTTTAGTTAATAATAATTTGGGGCAAATATACGATAAATTTCTGAACAATGCAAATTTAAAGAAAAAAAATTGCATTTACCCTTCGACAGGCTCAGGGACCGTCGGAAAGATTTACCCTTCGACAGGCTCAGGGACCGTCGGAAAGTAAAGTTAGAAGATGACTTTGCGGGAGGTGCCGTCGGGAGAGCGGAGGATGTAAATGCCGGGCTGAGTGGGAGCTGACGGCAGGCGGCGACCATTGAGATCGTAATAGCCCTTCGACCCCTTCGACAAGCTCAGGGACCGCTGGGTGGTGATAGGCGTGATGGCTGTGGGCGTCGCCTTGAATTCGAAGGCGACGGTACCATCGGCGGAGAGACGGATGTTGGTGATGGGCTTTGACATGAACTTCTCGCCATCGGTATTATCGTTGAAGAGCGTGGCGGCAGGACTGGACTCATTGGTGAGCTGATCAACCACCAGGCTGTCGCTGATGTAAGGATAGGGCGAAGTGCTGAGATAGCGGTTGCGCATCCAGTCGGGCAGCGTGTACTTGCCATAGTCTAATCCGTCGTCGTGGGGATCCCAGTCGTGATAGTCCTTGCCGTCGGCATTGAACAGGCTATAGCGGTAATGCCTTTTGGAGGTGTTGACATAGTTATTGCTCCACACATCGCGATCGTAATCGACATGGAAGATAAGCAGACCAGCGCCTGGGGAGGCATAGTCCCAGCCGTTGTGCTGACGATTCTCGATGAGGTAGAACTCATTGTCGTAGCCCGGATTGCGGACGATGTAGGTGTCGCCACCCTCGCTCACGGGTTTCATGCCTGCGATGCTGATATCGTCCGTCAGTTCGATGGGCGACTTCCACCCCATCAGCATCTTCTCCAAAGTCGAGTAGTTGGGCGGGCACCAGCCTTTGTTGGTGTAGTTGCCGCCATCCATGAGATCCCACTCATCGACCACAGAGAAGCCTGCGCCACTGCTGGTGGGATAGATGTCGGGCAGGCCCAGACAGTGGGAAAACTCGTGACAGATGGTGCCGATGCCGCAAGAGGTGCCGTCTTTCCAGAGCTCACAACTGATGGAATAGTAATTCACAATCACATCGCCTGGCATGGTGACGGTGGGAAAGAGATAGCCGGTGTTGGGCCAGAGATAGCCTGTCTTGACTTGATTGCCACAAAAGCCGGCAGCGATATAGATCACCTGATCCACCTCGCCATCGCCGTCCCAGTCGTAGGGCGAGAAATCGGCACCCGTCTCTGCCACAGCCTTGGTAGCCTTGTAGATGGCGTATTCGCCATAGTTGGTCTTTCCATTACCTCTGGCAATGGTATCGACCTGAACTGGACCATAGATGTCGAACTGGAGATTGAACAGTCCTTCTGACTGGTCGCGGAAATAGTCGGCCAGACACCCCGGACCTGCCCCTTCGTTATAACCCGGCTCGTTCAGGATGCGCGAGTAGAAATCGACGGGATCGGCCATCGAGAAATCGCAATCCTTGAAGGTGATGAGGATGACGGGCTGGCGATACGTGCGGTTGGGATCCCACGTGGTGGTGGGATAGTCGAGATAGCCTCGCGTATGCGCGGCCTTCGACATGTTAGGTGTACAGGAATAGCGCTGCTGGGCGTTGGCAAACAGCCAACAGCCCACAGCGCATATCAATATCGTCAGAAACCGTCTCACTTAGCAGCAGGGCACCACGGTTTCAGGGTCTTGAAGAAGTCGTTGCCCTTATCGTCGACAAGGATGAAGGCGGGGAAGTCTTCGACATCGATCTTCCAGATGGCCTCCATGCCGAGTTCGGGATACTCTACGCACTCGATGCTCTTGATGGAGCTCTGCGAGAGAACGGCTGCCACACCACCGATAGAGCCCAGATAGAAGCCACCGTGCTTTTTACAAGCCTCGGTGACGACATCGGAGCGGTTGCCCTTGGCAATCATCACCAGCGAGGCACCCAGCGACTGGAACTCATCGACATAGGGATCCATACGATTGGCCGTGGTCGGACCCATCGAACCGCAGGGATAGCCCTCGGGGGTCTTGGCGGGACCGGCATAGAGCACGGGATAATCCTTGAAGTAATCGGGCATGGGCTCACCAGCGTCGATACGGGCCTTCAGCTTGGCGTGGGCGATGTCGCGGGCCACGATGATGGTACCCTTCAGGTTGACGCGGGTAGAAACGGGATACTTCGACAGCTGCTTGCGTACAGAGTCGATACCCTCGTTGAGGTCGATGGTGATGGTGTTCTGACCCTCGCCAGCCTTGGCATACTCGGCAGGGATGAGCTCAGAGGGGTTAGCATCCATCTTCTCGAGCCAGATACCGTCGGCATTGATCTTTGCCTTGATATTACGGTCGGCCGAGCAACTGACACCCATACCAATGGGGCAAGAGGCACCATGACGCGGCAGACGAACCACGCGGATGTCGTGAGCCAGGTACTTACCACCGAACTGGGCGCCGAGACCGATCTTCTGAGCCTCCTTGAGGAGTTTCTCTTCGAGGTCGATATCGCGGAAGGCACGGCCTGTCTCGTCGCCTGTAGTGGGCAGACCATCGTAGAACTTGATGGAGGCGAGCTTCACCGTGAGCAGGTTCTTCTCGGCCGATGTACCACCAATGACGAAGGCGATGTGATAAGGAGGACAAGCGGCTGTGCCCAGACTCTTCATCTTCTCTACGAGGAAGGGGATGAGCGTGCCCTCGTTCTGGATCGTGGCCTTGGTCATCGGATAGAAATAGGTCTTGTTGGCAGAGCCACCACCCTTAGCAACGAACACGAACTTATACTCGGCACCCTCGGTAGCCTCGATGTCGATCTGGGCAGGGAGGTTGCAACGGGTGTTCACCTCGTCGTACATGTTCAGCGGGGCGTTCTGAGAGTAGCGCAGGTTGTCCTGGGTGAAGGTGTTGAAGACACCAAGGCTCAGCGCCTCCTCGTCTTCGAAACCAGTCCAGATCTGCTGACCTTTCTCACCATGGATGATAGCGGTACCTGTGTCCTGACAGAAGGGCAGGATGCCACGGGCAGCTACCTCGGCATTGCGCAGGAACTGCAGGGCGACATACTTATCGTTCTCGGAGGCCTCGGGATCGTTGAGGATCTTGGCCACCTGGAGGTTATGCTCGCGGCGCAGCATGAACTCCACATCGTGGAAGGCCTGCTGGGCCAACAGCGTGAGGGCCTCTTTCGAGACTTTCACAATCTGCTTTCCTTCAAACTCGGCGGTTGTCACACCGTCCTTACTCAACAAGCGGTACTCCGTCTTGTCCTCGCCCACCTGAAACATCGGGGCGTACTTGAATTCAACTGTCTTAGCCATAACTGTATTTGTTTAGTAACCAAAAATATCTTCTGTTGTGAGGCGGCGGATGGGGCCGAGCTTGGAGAGGTAGTCCATGTCGAGCTCCTTCTCATCGCCGAGGATGACGTAGCGATAGGGCTTGTTAGCCATCGTCAGCTTCTCGAAGGCGACGATATCCTGCAAGGTCACCTTGTCGAGATTCTTGTAGATCAACTCATTGAAACTGATGTTGAGACCCAGCTTCTGCGCATTCAGATAAGAGTTGATGACACCCGACTTCGTGGTACGGGAGCTGGCCAGACGCTTGGTAACAGCATCCTTCGCAATCTGGAAGGCCGTCTCGCTGGCAGGCATCTCATTGAGGATCTCGTGGAAGTGGGTGATGCAATCAGTCATCTTGTCGTTCTGCGTGATGATGTGGGTCATATAGTACTCCTTACGGTCCTTCTTGTCAGGACTGTAGTAGTAGGCGTAGGCATTATAAGCCAAGCCACGGGCCTCGCGCATCTCCTGGAACACGATGCCGTTCATGCCGCCACCGAAGTATTCGTTGAACACCTCCTGCACAGCAGCCTCCTCAGGATTCCACGAGCGGCCCTCGTTGTGGTACATACGCATATAGATGTTCTTGGCATCGTAGGGGGCGATGAGCACCTCGTTGTCTGTGGCAGCCTGCTCGATGAATGGCTGTCCCTCGGGTACGGGCTTCAGCTGGGCAGGGGTCTTGTGCTCCTTCGAGAGCAGGGCCGAGAGCTCCTGTTCAGTCATCGGACCATAATAGAGCACCTTGTGCTGCATGGCGCTGAGATCGCTCAGCAGATTGAGCAACTGCTGGGGATCAGCCTCGCGCAACTGCTGTTCGGTCATATCGTCGCGACGCAGGTTGTGAGGTCCATAGACGGCATAATGATAGAGGTAATCGAAGTTCTGGCGCTGGTCTTTCTTGCGGTCGTCGCGAGACTTCAGCGTCAGATCGATGAACTGGTTGTACGAATCCTTGTCGGCCTTGGCATTGTGGAGCACATCCTCCAGCAGCTGCAGGGCGGCAGGCAGATTCTCGTTCAGACCAGAGAGCGAGATATTGAGGTTGTCGCCATTGACATTGACGCTGTAGTTGCAAGCCAGCTTATAGAACTGCTGCTTGATCTCCATGGCCGAGAGTTTATCGGTACCCACATAGTCGAGATAGTCGCTGGCGATGTCGTAGCGGTTGTCGTCCTCATGGCCGAACTCATAGCGGAACACGAGGTTGAAGAGTTCGTCGTCGACATTCTTCTTATAAAGCAACGGCAGTTTGTTGGCGGTCTCAGAGATCGTCATATCCTTGCTGAAATCGACGAACACGGGCTGGATGGGCTCTACCTTGGAGTCCTGAATAGCCTGCACGAAAGCACTCTTTTGGTCGCGATTGGCCTGAATCGGGGTGATGGCAGGCTTGTCGATCTTCTTCTGTGTGGAATCGACGCCCTGGGTCTTGTAGATGGTGGCATAGCCATCGGTGAAGAAACGGTTGGCGAAATCGACAATCTGCTGCTTGGTCATCTTCGATACTCTATCGATATATCCAACCTGCTGTTCCCACGTCACGCCATTGATAAAGGCACTCATGAACTGGTTGGTACGCCAGCGGTTATTCTCCATTCCACGCTGATAGTTCAGCTTCCTGTTGTTGATGACGGAAGGTAGCAGGTCGTCGGAGAAGTTACCCTTCTTCAGGTTCTCGATCTCACCCAGCATCAGGGCGCGTACCTCCTGCAACGACTGGTTAGGCATGGGCTGACCCATCAGGATGAATGCGGAGTAATCCTGCTGCTCTTGCAGTCCGGCACCAGCACCCTGCACTCGCATCGTCTGGTTCAGGTTCAGGTCGAAGATACCTGCCTTACCGTTGTTCAGCATATCGCCAATCACATCGAGGGTATCACACTGCAGATCGGAGGCTTTCTTAGCGAGCCATCCTACCCACACCTGCTCTGCCTGCTGGCCGATAACAGTTGTATCCTTAGGAGCTGTGAGCGACTTCTGCTCGGGGAACACGGGCTGAGAGACATCGGCACCTGGTTTCCAACCTCCGAAATACTGATCGATGATGGCGATGGTCTTGTCCATATCGAAATCGCCAGCCATACACACAGCCACATTATTGGGCACGTACCACTTCTTGAAGTAGTTCTTGATGTTCGTGATCGAGGGGTTCTTCAGATGCTCCTGCGTGCCGATGGTGGTCTGCGTACCATAGGGGTGCGTGGGGGTGAGTTTCTCGCCTAAGGCCTTCCATACCTTGTCGCCATCGTCAGTCAGATAGATGTTATATTCCTCATAGACGGCCTCGAGTTCGGTATGGAAACCACGAATCACCATATTCTGGAAACGATCACTCTGGATCTTCGCCCAGTTCTCGATCTCGTTGCTGGGGATATCCTCGGTGTAGCAGGTCACATCGTTCGAGGTAAAGGCATTTGTACCCTGTGCGCCGATGGCTGCCATCAGCTTGTCGTATTCATTGGGGATGAAGTACTGGGCTGCGAGCTGCGACACGGAGTCGATCTCGTGATAAGCCTGACGACGGGCCTCAGGATCGGTGAGCTTGCGATAAGCCTCGTAGCGCTGTTCGATATCAGCCAGAAGCGGGGCCTCAGCCTCAGGATTATTCGTACCGAACTTGGTGGTACCCTTGAACATCAGGTGCTCCAGATAGTGGGCCAGACCTGTGGTCTCGGCAGGATCGTTCTTCGAGCCTGTCCTCACAGCGATGTAGGTCTGAATCCTTGGCTTCTCCTTATTCACCGAGAGATATACCTTCAGACCGTTGTCCAAGGTATATATCCTCGTTTTCATGAGGTCGCCCTCTACCGTCGTAAACTTGTAATCCTTAGCCTGCGCACTCATTCCGAGCACCAGGGCACACATAGTTAATAATAATTTAGTTTTCATTTCAATTATAATTATTTTAATCAGTTTTCGTAATCAATTTCATGATCCAACTTCTCGAGGAAGTCATCGAGTACATCGCGCTCGACGTCACCCATACTGTATTCTTTCTCGGCATCCTTGCGGATCTCGGCAATCCAAGCACGGCGGGCCTTCACATAGTCTTCGCGGATATGCTCACAAGCCTCGGTATCGAGGGTATCGAGATGGTAGTAGTCGAGAATCATCTGGTAACTCCATGCCCAACGGTAATCGCTATAGTTGTTGTTGATTTCCGTGAAGCGATCGAGCACCTGCTGGATATTATCGAGATTGCCAGTCTTGATGTCAGCAATCAGGCGCTGTTCCTCGCTCTCGGGCAGCAGCAGTCCGCTGAGATCGATCCAGCGTCCCTTGCCTGTAGCGTTCACAGGCTCTCCGATGTATCCCTCCTTCTGGGCACGCTTCAGCACGGCTCCCATATAGATGCGCAGGGCGATGTCGTAATACTTCAGACCCTTACGCAACGACGAGGCGTTGATCACATATTCGTGGAAGTTGTAGGTCGACACATTGTCGCCAGAAGCCTCACGCAGGGCCTTCAGGATCTCAATACCCTGAATGATCTCACCCACGGTGAAGGGCGAGAGCCAGTCGAAGTTGATGATACTCTTACGCGACTGCTTTGAACGCTTGTCGCGCTTCGGCCACTTCTTGATATCACGATAGAGACCCACGGTGGTGATATTTCGGCCTGGCACCAGATAACAGTCATCGCCGTAAGCCATCAGATAAGAGAACGGCAGGTTACGGGTATCGGGATGGTGCATCAGTTTACCGAAACACACGCTGAAAGCACCAATGGTAGCAGGCATCAGGATATACGAGCCTGAGGCAGTCTTCGTGCCGCGCTCGAGGGTTCCCCAATGCAGGGGGCCCATCTTATAGGCGTGGTTCGAGAAGTTGGTGTTAGAGCCAGCGTTATAAAACGAGAACTCGCCGCCGATGAGCAGCGAACTCTTATGATGGGATGCCGAGAAGGGACCACAGAAAGCAGCACAAGCCTCGCCATTGGCCATAAACGAGTTGGCGAAGAAGAGGCTGGCCTCTGCCGTAAAACCGTTGGTGATCTGACAAGCCTCACCCACGAAGCAATCCTGCATCTTCACGGAGTTGTTGATCGAACAACCATCGCAAATGATAGAATTCTCGCAGATCACACCCGTACCAATAAATACTGGGGCATCCATCGA
>Ga0310696_10011048_pt1 | contig 10313 bp, 8 predicted proteins | sample AusTroGonzalo_MG_4_FD_203885 | JGI IMG/M metagenome (GOLD analysis project Ga0310696, IMG submission 203885) | Bovine rumen microbial communities from tropical cattle in Woodstock, Queensland, Australia - Gonzalo_02 (v2) (version 2) | ecosystem: Host-associated > Mammals > Digestive system >... | reverse complement strand
GATGGCGCATTCCACCCTCATGCCGATCTTGTCCCCGAGGGCCATGAGGTCGCGGGCGTATCCCTTAGCGGCCTCCAGAGTGGGTACCTTGGTACCGCTTCCGGTAGGGATGTCGATCAGAAGATGCGTGGATCCCATGGCGACCTTCTTGCTCATGATGGATGCCAGCATCTGCGCCCTGGGGTTGATTCCCAGAGGGTGCTCGATCTTGATGACCATATCATCCACGGGAGCCAGATTCATCGATCCGCCCCATGCGAACACACCTCCCACCTCCTGGGCGATCTTCTTGACCTTGGCGGCCTCCAGCTCCACATCGCAGAACGTCTCGACGAAATCGGATGTTCCGCAGGCGCTGCTGATGGCACGGGATGATGTCTTGGGGATCATGAGCCCGGCAGCGGCGATTATGGAGATGACTATGGGTGTGATCTTGTTACCCGGAACGCCTCCGAGGCTGTGGAAGTCGAAAACCGTGGACCTCTCGAACTGCATCACGTCCCCGGTGTTGGCCATGGCCATGGTGAAATCGGCGATCTCATCGATGTCCATCCCGTTGATGTACAGGGCGGTGAGCCATGACGATACCTCAATCTGGGACAGTCTGTTCTCCAGGATATCCCTGACGATGGCCTCGATCTGCTCCTTGCTGAGCTTCTCCCCGTCCATCTTCATGCGGATGTATCTGACCGAATCGGGGGAATGAGCATAGGTGATTTCCACCGTGCCGTCCGGATCCGTTCCTGTCTTCTTCAGCAGATGCGACGGGAAGATCGCGGTACCCTTCTCGACCAGACCCTTGCTGAAGGTGACCACCGCGATGGTGGAATTCTTCCCAAGGATGTTGACACGGTCGTTGACCTTGACTCCCAGCTGTATGCCGTCCGACTCGTCCAGCATTATCTCCTGCTCGGACGAGTAGACATCGTACTCCTTTACCTTGAACTTCATTTCGATCCCCACGTATCCAGGGCTATCGCCAGTTCCCTGTGGTCCTTGGCGTATTCTTCCTTCGGGATTCCCAGGAATGCAGCGTCCACTGCCTGGCTCATTCCCATTGCACCGGCCCTGACGCCTCCGGGATGACCCGCGACGCCTCCGCCTGCCTGAATCTGAACGTTGTTGCCTGCCTTCTTCACGATGGCCTCCACGATACCGGGGTACACCCCTCCGGAGCAGACGGGCATGACCGTCTTATAGGGGACATCGTTGCCGAGGCATGCCGGGAGGTTGGCATCCTCCTTGGAGCTTCCGGACATCTTTCCGACGCCCAGGGTCCCTATGTGCAGGGCATCGCCTCCGCACATCCTTGTGAGCTTGGTAAGCGCTACCATGGCCACCCCGTGGTACGGGTCCTTGGTGAACGCTCCGTGCATGGTCCTGTGGACATGGATCGGCACTTTGATGGACGGGTCCTCCGCCAATGCCTGAACCGCTCCGAATCCGCATGTGATGACATCGACCATCAGCTCCCTGGCCCCCCATGACTGGACCTTCTCCGCCAGTTCCACGATCCTATCTCCGCGGGTGCTGACGTTGATGGCATGCATCATCTTGTGGCCTTCCGCCTCCAGCCTGTCCAAGGCCTCGGCGACCGCCAGAGTCCTGTCCTCGATAGGGCAGAACGTCTGATCTACCAGGGTCTCGTCGTCCTTGGAGTTGGTGAGCCCTCCGGCCCCTGCCTCGTAGACGTACTCCGCCGTCTTCTTCGGGTCCAGACCGATCTTCGGCTTGACTATCGTTCCGACGAGGGGCTTCTCGGGACGGCCCAGGGCCTTCCTGATACCCTCGGCACCGAACTTCGGTCCCTTGAACTGGGAAAGGATGTCCTTGGGGAAGGTCACGTCCTCCAGCCTCACTCCCTTCAATGCACCGAGCCCGAACAGGTTCCCCGCTATCACGCTGAGGATCTGCGGCACCGCTCCGACCTCGATACTGAAATCATCGGTAGGGAACTCGACGATGATCTCGTCCCCCGTTATGTCCACCACCCTGGCCCCGAGCCTGGTGAACACGTCGTTGTCCAATGTGGATATGCCTGTCCATGTTCCGGTGGACTGCTCCGCGGCGATGGCCTCTGCGGCCTTCTCCATCGGAAGGTCGGTCTTCACCCTGTATTTGCAGACGACATACTTGTCCGGATCCACCGGCTCTCCGAGATGCAGATACGAATCCATTTTTCACCACTCCTTCATCATTTCAGTCCCGAACTTCCTCTCCATTACGTGATAGACGGAACCGGGCGAGATCAGACCGATCTCGGTCACGATACCGTCTATGTACTCTGCCGGGGTAACGTCGAACACGGGATTGAAAACCTTCACAGAATCAGGTATCTCCCCGGGCCTGACGACCTCCGATATCTCGCGCTCCTCGATCTTCACCATGTCCCCTCCCAATGTCAGCGGGGAGAACTTGTAGGTCTCGCTGCATGCGTAGAACTGCACCCTGGCCTCCTTCGCCATCAGTGCTATCTGCGAGGTCCCGATCTTGTTTATGAGCGATCCGTGGGATGTTATGGTGTCGGCCCCCACGAAGACCTTGTCGACCTTCTTCATCACCAGACGCACCGCGCTGTCTATGATTAGCGTGGTGTCTATACCTTCCTTGGCCAGGTCGTTGACCGTCAGGATCCCCTGCCTCCAGGGACGCGATTCCGTTGCATAGACCTTGATGTCCTTGCCCTGCCTGTGGGCCTCGGCGATCACTCCGATGGCGACGCTGCTGTTGCAATGCGTCATAACCGTATCGCCGTCCTCGATCCTCTTGGCACCTATACTGGCTATGGTCTTCACGGCCTCGTTGGACTCGGCTATGAACCTCTCGGAGTTCCTGATGAGAATCTCCCTGGCCTCGTCCACGGACGATGCTTCCTTGGCACCCTTGGCGGATGCCTGCACACCGTTCCACAGCGATACCGCTGTGGGCCTGGAATCCAGGAGGGTCTTCTTCACCTCCTCGAGATCCTTCAGGAACGCTGCCATATCATTCCCTTGGTAGTCCTTGGCGAAACTGCCTATCGCACCGGCTCCCGCCCTGGCGATCCTGCCCGCACCGCGTATCTTCATATCGCGTATCTCCTGGGCTACGGATACGACATTCTGGTCCATGGTCTGGTATCGGCTCATAATAATAAGTAGGTTAGGTCAGAAGGACTGTTGGTCCGCATACCTGTGGTCCCCAGTTGGCAGGACCTTGAACGCACATATGACACATCCAGCATAACCTATGAGCAAACCAACTGTCGTTATCACAGGGAAACCGTTGTACGCCCAAGGTGAGTAGATGAAGCACGATATCCCAGCAATAATGTAGAACAACCCCATTGGGATAAGACGCTTCTTCGTGAATGCGTAATGCCTCCTAACCAGCCTGATCAAACAGAATATCAACGTCAGCAAGACTGTTATCCATATGATCCAGCTTCTCACGATGAATAGTATGGCGGGCAATTCTGACACTGAACTCAGATCGTAATCACAGGAATCGCCGATGAACAACAGTATCGCACCGAATATGCCTATGAAGGCAAGAATATTGACCTTAGCGAGGGCCGACATAGTTCTCCTCCCTTGGATTGCACTGGATTAGATCCTCCACAGGATAATCGTAGGCCATCTTATACATCATATCCACCTGGTCATAGCTGTATTCCTGTACCACCATCTTCTGTGTGAGACGGCACCTCATATCGTCATCCTTCAGTTGTATGAGTATACGCGATACCATCTTTAGAATCAACCCGATGGGAATCAAGTAAAGAAGCCATGACTGCATGATGAACTGGTGCATGAATACGAAGTACAACAGCACAGCATCCCACTGCCCATAGATGATGGCGCTGATGATTACCCGCAGAAGTTCGGCATTCATAGATACAAGGTCGATGACGACCATCGGTATAGTTAAAAGAAGCCCGAAGAGGATGAATGCGTTTCCCGAACGTCTGAGAAGATTTCCGATCGGATACCTCTTGTGGCCTTTCTTCAATATCGCGCTGACCCTCTTCTTAATGTATTTGAACCTCTCCTGCTCCCACGTATCCCGGCTGCACAGATGCTTCAGACGTATGTATTCGTCGGCCATCGTGTTATAATCTGCCGACATAATCTGCTGATCGGTCCCGATTCCGGTTGAATATCTGCTCATGCCCGAATATGGCACGTCGAAACTCGTGTTATTCTCGCTCAGGAAACGCTCGTGACGTTCCCTTATGTCACCTCTGTCATACAACGCTTTTACCACGGCGTATGCGATGAATATCATGATTGGCATCATAACTAATAATGCAAAAGTGCCAGGTTCGATTATGCCGTCCGGATAATTTACTATCTGATAGAGGATGTTGCCTTCCAGCTCATGGAATTGGCTCATGGCTAAATTCGCAGCTCCGGTATACTCCTCAACAGGACGCTCTACCAATTGCCCGTCGACATATGTCCACCTGTACACAACCTTCATCTGTTCGTCTACGAATGATCTGAATTCGTTATAGGTCTCGCAACCGTATGATCTGAAAAGCTCTTTGAAAGCTGACAGCTGGTCGTATTGCTTATCGAACATCAATTGTTCGGTATAAACAGCCCTGTCGTAGAGATACTTGGATAAGACGTACAGACTGCCCAAAGCGAGCAAGATTTTCGCGATGAGGGCCGTTATGATCAAGTAATGCTTCATGGGGGTCCCTGAGGATTCATTTAAGCACTGTTCACAGCGCAGATACCGAGAACCTAATCGATGAATGGAATGGCCAGCACCATCATATCATTCATCGGGTGCGTTGGTTATCATCAATTCAAACGTTACTATATCTATAAAAATGATAGTAAACAACTGGAAACAATCTATCCGCCTGCTCAGATCACGGGTATGATGAGGTATGACACCACGAAGTATGCCAGGAATATGATCGATATGATCCAGACGGTCTTGGTGATCTCGCTGTACTTCTTCTCCATGACCATACCTAAGAGGTATGCGAACGTTCCGAACGCGATACCGTCCGTGATAGAACCTGAGAGACCCATCATGAACAGGGTGAGGAACATGGTGGCGACGTTGATAGGATTGCACCAATCCACATCCTTCACGGCCGTGATCATCGTCAGCCCGACCATGAACAGTGCTCCGACGGTACATGCCGAGGTTATCATCACCATCGCCGGGGAGAAGAACATCGCTACGAAGAACAGGATACCTACGACGACGGCCATCAGCCCGGTCTTCGCCCCAGAGGCTATACCTACCGTGGATTCGATGAACGATGTGGTCGTGGAGGTTCCGCAGGTCGCTCCGATGACGGATGCCAAGGCATCGGTCTGAAGAGCCTTCCCGTTGCCCTCTATGCTCCCGTCCTCATTCACTATCCCGGCCGCCTGGCCGACTCCAAGAAGCGTCCCGGTGGTGTCAAACATATCGACCACCAGCAGGGATGCCACGGATACCATGAATGCCGGGATCATCACGATCGGGAAGTCCTCGAAGCCGCTGAACAGAGCCCCCATCAGCCCGAAGTCCGGGATGTTGACCACATGCGTGACAGCTGCGGTCCCCACTCCGGGAATGAGACTCTGACCTCCGATCTCGGTCTCCCATCCGAACAACTGTCCTCCGATGAATCCCACGACCAGAGTGAAGGCCACTCCGATGAGGATGGATGCCCAATGCTTCTTGAACCATAGCACCAAGGTCACGACCATGCACATAAGTGCCAGAGCAACTCCAGGAGCCGCCAGGTCCCCCAGCTTGAGCGCCGATCCCTCCGCGTGCACTATGATACCTGCGTTGAACAGCCCGATGACCACTATGAAGAATCCTATTCCTGCGGTGATGCCCAGCCTGAGGACCAGAGGGATCTCGGATATGAGCTTCTTCCTGAAACCGCTCAGCGACAGAATGAAGAACAGTATCCCCGAGAACAGGACGGCCAGTAGGGCCTGGTAGTAGGTGAATCCCATCGCTATCACGATGGTGTACGCCACGAATGCGTTGATACCCATCCCCGGTGCTAGTGCTATTGGGAATCTGGCATACAGCCCCATAAGGATACAGGAGATGCATGCGGATATGGCTGTGGCCGTGGTGAGCTGCTCTATGAGCTCCGGGCCGGTGGCGTACGACAGGATGGTAGGGTTGACGGCGAGGATGTAGAACATCGCCAAGAAGGTCACGACACCTCCCTTGATCTCCGTATACGGGGTGGAACCCCTCTCGGTGATGCGGAAAAAGCTGTCCAACTTAGCCGCGAACCCGGACATGATATTGGAATCGTTTCATAGCTTTATAAATAATAGTCATAAAAAGAGAACGGTTTCCTCAGAGCACTACCTCTCTCACGACCCTGCGGGCCTCGTCCATACCATACGAGAGGTATATCGCGGCCACTATGGCCTCGAAGCAGTCCGCGCGCATGTTCTCGACCACATTCTTGCCTTGGGAACCGATATGGCCGTTGCCGACCCTCATCACCCCGTCGATATCGATCCCTTTCTCCAGGATCCTCTGAGACAGCATATGGTTGGCGACCTTGTCCTGCTTGTAATCGGTCATCGGGCCTTCGGTAAGGTCCGTGTCGCTGTACACGTGTTCGCAGACCAGGAATTCCAGTACTGCATCCCCAAGGAACTCGAGACGCTCGTAGGATTCCGCCCTCCTCGGCGGATCCATGTCCGCAGCCTCGTTGGAATAGCTGTCGTGAGTGAGCGCTGTGCAGAACAGTGCCAGCTCATCCTCTTTGATGCCTCTGAAATGGAAAGGGTCGCGGGCGAGGAACTCGCGTACTGCCATCTCGAAGTCGGACTCCATGACCGTCTATCAAGCATCGGATATTTGTTTTATCGTTCAGGGATGGTTCGCAACCGCTGACCGGCTGATAGATTATTATTAGTAAAAGAGAGGAGATTGGCCGATTATGCCCGCTAAGAGGAGACGCGTGAGAATGAGAGGTGTGAAGCACACCTCCAAGAAGCTTGAAGAGGATATCCTGGAGCGCTCCAGGAACCTTGCCGACAATCCGAGTCTCATCAGACCCCAGTGCGCAGGGAACTGCAGGAAATGCCATTTCGATAAGACGTTCAAGGCCATCGATTCCCTGCAGAAGATCCGCAACAACCCGGATGCCCTGATCAAAGAGGCCAGCAAGATGTTCAACGATGACATCACAAAGGCCTACGCCGGTACCATATCCCTCGCAGCGGCAGGATCCGTGCCTCTCCTGGCAAGCGCCAAACTCGGTGACGAGACGGTCTCTTATGCTGTCAGGGGAAACATAGGCGTGGACAAGATGATCGGATGCCAATACTACACCGATCCGAAGATCAGACTCCTCCTCTTCAACCAGTTCATCAAGAAGAACGGTCTGTACCTATACTCGTTCGAGGACACCATGGTGTGCTCGGACCATTTCAACATGCCCGAGGATTACCTCTACGATGCCTTTTGGGAGACCCCTTACGAATTCCCTGATGACGGCCTCGACTGCGGCCACGATGCGTCTGCCGTACTGGAGATAGAGATCAAATCCCTGGGGGAGACCATCAGGATCTGCGAGAGCTGCGCCAGGAACGTCTCCACACCGCAGTTCCTCATGTCCCAGATCTCAGGCAACGAACCCTGGAAGGACCTTGCTGTGCGTGTCAGGCACAAGTATCACAAGGCCGGGGAGAAGGATTACGAGGAGATCCCCGAGGACAAGCTGAAGGATTACATGATTGGGAAGATCACCGACTCATCCCTCATTGGAGAGATCAAGAGATCCAAGCTCGGAGACCTCAAGGGAAGCGGCACCGCGACCTACATCATCGGCACCAAGAACTACGGCTCCAGCCTCGACGGGTTCATCGGCGACCTGGTCGGAGAGGAAGCGTACAAAGGATGTCTGAAGACATTCCTCGCTGAGAATCCGAGAACTGTGATCGTCAGGAATAACAAGCTCATCGACGTCCTGAACAACCTGTGGGAAAGCGACTGGAAGGGCATCCTCGAGGCCTATACCGATCCGACGACCGTCGGCAAGATGGGTGACCAATCAAAGAGCCAGCCCATTCAGGCGCTGGAGGCAGCACACAACATACAGATCTCCGCATCCGTCGTCGACGCTCTGCCGGTGTTCAAGAAGCCGGGACCTATGACCGTGCTTGCGGATACGCTCGCAAAGGCCGCTAAGGTCGGCGGCGAAGAGATGGTCAATAAGACCCTGCCTACGGTCGGACTCAAGAACAACAAATCCCGCAGCGTCGCAGCTTCCTTCGTCATGGCCACAGGGGCTGCCGAGATACCGATAAAACTCAGCAAGGAGGAGAAGGACTTCGCAGATTACCTGCTGCCCTTCGCCAAATCGGTCATCGCCGCCAATGGGGACAGGTACCGCGATACCATGAACACATTGCTCACTGCATCGGGTTCCGGCGAGAAGGTCTGATGCACAGGAACCCCTCGGGTTCCTGGATCCTTCGTGACAGCCTGCCCCTATTCGGTGATTATCGATATCGCCGATCAAAAAATCATATTTGCTGGTTCTCTGAGAATGAAATGCCTGTGATTTCCTCTATCTGTTTCGGAGTATAGCCTTTATCCAGCATGTTCCTGATAATTTTTGCATCTTCTTCGGCTTTTCCTTCGGCCCTGCCTTCAGCCATTCCTACGGCCCTTCCCTCGGCCATTCCTTCGGCCCTTCCCTCGGCCATTCCTTCGGCCTTGCCTTCGGCTATGCTGACCTTTCTAAGATATCTGGCATAAGCACGGACGCTTCCTTCCCATGTCCACATCTCTTCGAACATATCCATGATCTCCGCCTCCCTCGAAACTATGAACCTCTCTATGACCCCGTCCTTGCCGCGGCATTCCTCTATCAGTTCCCTCAATGCATCTTTTCCATTCCCTTCCTCGGTTATTATTCTATCTATCCTCTCGCACACATTGGCGTAATCGCTGATGACACCATCGGGACCCACTTGGATGTCCCTGCCTCCGGAGAGATCGAACAGATTCTTCGGGATGCTGTCGTGCAGCTGCACCTTCACCCCTCCGTCCTTCCCTTTCTCGCGCGGATATATCACATATATCTCCCAGATGGGTATCTCTCCCTCCGATACGTCGTACACGGTCAGATCCCTCTCACGCATTATCCTCTGATACGTATCGGAAAGGTACAGGAGATTCCTGATCATTATCGACCTCATCCTAACGGTCTGTGCCTCCACCAAGCAGAGTATCCTGTTCCTAACTACGAAACCAAGATCGTTGATCCTTCCTGGGGATACCACCTTCTCCAACGTAACGATCTCTACATCGTTCTCATCCACATCGGATTGGTCGGGATGGAGATCCCTGTAAAGCACTGCGACGTTGGACCTGTCCCTGAATACCGATGTGAACACGGCATCCTTGATGGTCCTCTTGATAAGGCGGTCGTTATTATCTATAGTATCTGCGAGGATAGTATCGTTTCCATGTTCCATATGACCGGGGTGTCCGATGATGGGTATAAAGGAAGGATGCAGCGGTCAGTGTGCGCAGAACGATGGCATATTAGATGTGCCAGGATCATCAATCAGAAACAGCGGCCGACCCGCTGGATGGCCCGGATCCGTTAACTCGGTCCGATATCCCCGATGGCCCTATGCGGATATCCGCCACGTAATGCGATACCGAGGGCGCATAGGATTTGACCTCATGGATCCTCAGGATCTCGTAGCCGTCCTTCCCGCAGTTGGAATCGAAGATCTGCCTGATCCTGTCCTCGTACTCATTGACGTAGAAGGTATCATGATAATGGATCATCCCGTCGGGACGGATCATCGATAGCGCCTTGGGAACGAAGTCCGATGTTGTCTGTACATAGCCCATCAGGATGCGGTCCGCGAAATGCTTCCCAAGAAGGTTCCTGTTATCGGATAGTATCGGGACCACCTTATCCTGAAGTTCATTGTGCCAGATGTTCCTAACTAAGAACTGATATGATTCGGGGTTCTTCTCGCAGGCGAATACCTTCCTGGCCCCCGAATACTTGGCAAGGGGCAATGTGAAGTAGCCTATTCCGGCGAACATGTCCACGACGGTCTCTCCGTCACAGTCCAGCTGGCGCATGCGCATCCTCTCATCGGTGTTCCCGGATGCGAACATGACCTTCGTGACATCGAAACCGTATCTGATACCGTTCTCAAGGCGGACCGATTCCGTCTCCGTTCCGTAGATGATCTCCATGCTGGGCTGTCTGAACTCCCCCGATACGCCCTTGATGTCCGCACATACCGTCTTCGCTCCCAGCACCTCGGCGTAGGTCCTTCCGATGAGCTCCTTATAAGGAAGGCATC
>Ga0310696_10011045_pt1 | contig 10314 bp, 20 predicted proteins | sample AusTroGonzalo_MG_4_FD_203885 | JGI IMG/M metagenome (GOLD analysis project Ga0310696, IMG submission 203885) | Bovine rumen microbial communities from tropical cattle in Woodstock, Queensland, Australia - Gonzalo_02 (v2) (version 2) | ecosystem: Host-associated > Mammals > Digestive system >... | reverse complement strand
TTTTTTAGGTTCTCTCCATATTTTCTTTTTGCTTCTTCTCTTTTCATTTTATTTTATGCCTCCGTTTATGACGATTGTATTACATTGTTCCGAATTGTCAACATTTTAGGAAATAAATGTTGACACACTGTCTACAAAGCGATATATTCAACTTGTGGACAAGGTGTCCACGAAATCACAGGAAGGAGGAATAAAATATGAACAATGGCTTGTTAAAAGAAGTCATTCAAGACCGATGTGTCAAGGTTTCCGTTCTGGCTGACAAGATAGGCATATCCAGACAGAGTCTCCACATGAAGCTGAATGGTGAGCGTTCTTTTGATCAGGGCGAGATCATGGCACTCAAGACAGTTCTTCGTTTATCAGACGAGGAGTTCATGTCTATTTTTTTTAACGATGGTGTGGACAATTTGTCCCGAAAGGAAACAGTATGAAGGCTTTATGCGGACTCTATCCGTCGCTCGGCAGACATTTCAAGTCGATGACAGAGCTGGCTCACGCAGCGAACAGATCAAGAGATTATGTCTGGCGGTGCTTGAACGGACAGAGGGACTTCACCAGAGCTGACAAGAAAGCGATCTCGGCAAACATCGTGGCAAGCCTTCTCAGATCCAACAAATACGAATACTCGGATCTGGAGAACGCGATGAAAGCATACGAAGGAGACTTTGACGAGATCTACAAGGTAAAGGCCGATGACAGACGAACAGATCATCAAGACGAATGACCTTCTCATCGTAGTAGCGACAATGGCACTCCTCTCAGGACTCAGCCTGATGTGCATCAGAGAAGAACAGATCGTTTACCAGACTGAATATCCAAGCATAGAGGTCGAAGAGAGTTCGGAAGTCGAAGAGAAGAAGCTGAGGGAGATAAACCCTCATTTATTGGAAGAAAAGCAACTGAGGAACATCTGGCAGGACGTAGACATAACATTCCTGACCATAGAGACGGAGTATCTCGGAGTCTACTTCATAACGGCTTACTCCGATGAAGAGACGAACTCCAGGCAGACCGCTTCCGGCATAGAGGTTCACTACTCGGAAGACAATTTTGAACCGACAACGTGTGCGATAGACAGACGGTATCACCGTTTCGGAGACCTTTTCATGATAAACGGCAAGGTCTATGTCGCAGAAGACACGGGAGCATTTAGCGGACTCTGGATCGACTGCTTCGTGGAGACGATGGAAGAGGTATGGGAATGGCCCACATCGTATATGTCAGTCTACTCGGTTGAATACAAAGAAAATTACCTAAAAGGTAAGGAAAGGAAGATAACGCATGAACGGTTTAACAGTTATTTACATCATCGGAGCGATGGCAACAGGTGTCCTTATAGGGATGATAGTTGAACTCATTCTCGACAATCAGACGATCATGGAGCTCCGTGAGAAGAATAGAAAGCTGACACTGGAGAACATCCAGCTCAGGAGAGAAGCAAAGCACGAAGTAATTGAGATAGTCGATTCGACCGTAGGCAAAGACGTTGATTTTTCACAGAGGTGGTGAATGAGCAAAGCTTATTGGGACATTGTCTCAGCTCATACTTGCAGACTCCCAGAACTTATCCCCTACATCTGCGACAACTGCCGAAACTCCGCATATTGCCATAACAAGAGCAATTTTCCTTGTGATTCGTGTGCTTATGACGTGAACGGATGTTGTGATTATGACGAACCGCTCGGAAGGTTCTGTGTTCTGGGAAGTGCTTATAAACCCAAACAAACTAAACAAATATCTATTTTTGAACTCTTAAAGGAAGGTAACGAATAATGGCAAGTATCTACGAATTAAAGAATGAATTTAACACTCTCTGGACAATATTAGAAGACGAGCTCGTCGATGATGAGGCACTCGTCGGAGCGTGGGAGACGGCAACAGAAGACCTCTCCATCAAACTGGAGAACTGCTGCAAGTACATCAAGAATGAGGAAGCTGTTATCGCAGGACTCAAAGAGGAAGAAGAGCGACTCAATGCCAGAAGAAAGGCAAAAGAGAACGCGATCAAGAGACTCAAGGCACTCATGCAGGATGCCATGACAGCAGCAGGTGAGAAGAAGATCCAGTGTGGAACATTCACCACATCAATTCAGAATAATGCTCCGTCAGTCGTTGTTGATGAGCAGTATATCGAGAACATTCCTGCCGAGTATCTCAGAGTCAAGGAACCGGAGATCGACAAGAAGAAGCTTCTCGAAGACTTGAAGTCAGGAAAGGAACTTGAGGGTATCGCTCATCTCGAAGTCAAGCAGAGTCTCAGGATCAGGTGATTCCTATGAAGCATTACAGAAACTTAAACGGGTGCGTTTCAAAGATGCACCGTATCATATACGACGCATACGACAAGGGATATGCACAGGCGAAGAAGGACTTTGAGAGAGCTCGCGGAGAGTGGCAGTTATCGCCTATCAGGAACAGTTTTAGGTGCTCCAACTGTGAGAACCTCTCCATCTAAAAGTATCTCTTCTGTCCGCATTGCGGATCATACATGGGAGACGGTGACTATGGGAAAGGCTAAGTACAACGTATATCGCGTAGGAACAGGCTTCGGATGTTTCGCCAGGAATTACAGACGTGACTTCATGGGCTCCACATGGGCTGTATCAGAGAAGCAGGCGATAAACAACATCCGGCATAGAGAAGCCTTAAAGAATAACTACATCGTTCTGGAACCTCTGTATGACTCTCTCGGCATGGGATATGTGCAGTTCCATCTGAAAGCGTTCATCGCTTCGGAGGATCCCTATGTCGAAGCAGACTGACGTTCAACAGTATCTCAAATTATTAAAAGCGTTAAGCGGAAAGGAAGGTAAAAGAATGGGTATTCCCATAACAAAAGGAAAGATCGAGACCGCAAAGAAGGTCGTGCAGTATGGTCCGGAAGGCATAGGTAAGTCAACACTGGCTTCCTGCTATCCTTCTCCCGTATTCATCGACGTTGAGGGCTCGACAAAGGAATTAGACGTTGCCAGATACCCGACACCACAGACATGGAACGACATCATCACTTATGTGAATGACTTTGCGGAGTCTATACCTGGCAAGACTCTGGTCATTGACACGGCTGACTGGGCCGAGCAGCTCTGCATTGCTCAGGTCTGCATAGATCAGGGTGTCAAGGGCATTGAGAGTGTCGGATATGGTAAAGGCTACGTCTATCTCGCAGAGAAGTTCGGAGAGCTTCTCAAAAGGTGTGACATTCTCATCGAACAGGGTGTGAACGTGGTCTTCACGGCTCACGCGATGATGAGGAAGTTTGAGCAGCCTGACGAAATGGGTGCATACGACAGATGGGAGATGAAGCTCTCAAAGAAGGTCGCTCCTCTCTTGAAGGAATGGGCTGACATCGTGCTCTTCTGCAATTACAAGACAGACGTTATCACGGACTCCAAGACACAGAGCAAGAAGGCAACAGGCGGTAAGCGAGTCATGTATGCCTCTCACCATCCCTGCTGGGATGCGAAGAACAGATATGGTCTCCCTGACGTAATGCCGATGGAGTTTAGCCAGATTAAACATCTGTTTGAGGGCATCGAGACCAAACCGAAGGAGCCTGACTATCGCATGAAGCTCCGCGAGTTTATGAAGGACATGAAGCCTGACCAAAAGCAGGAGATAGTCAACAAGTACGGCATCAATGCCAACACTACGAACGAAGAATATAAAGCCATTTATGAAAAATTATCAGGAGGTATCTAATTATGGCAGATGACATCAAGAAGGTAGAAAACGCAGCAGAGATGGACTGGGATAGCGGTATCTCAGCAGAAGCAGGACAGGCTAACCTTCCTCCCGTCGGAGAGTACGGCTTCACAGTTACGGAGTTTGAGAAGACTATCTCCAAGACAGGAAAGAAGATGGCGAAGGTAACTCTTGAGCTCGACGAGAACGCTCAGTTCTGGAAGGTCAACGACTATCTCGTACTCCAGGAGAGCATGGCATGGAAGCTCGCACAGTTCTTTGAGTGCCTGGGCCTCAAGAAGAAGGGCGAACCTCTCACATCAATGCCCTGGAACAAGGTTCTCAATGAGACGGGCCGTGTGAAGATCAAGCACGAGGTCTATGAGGGTAAGGAGAACTGCAAGGTCGACAGATACATCATCACTGATGCTGCTCAGGCTCCGAAGGCTCCTGATACTTCGGACGTTCCTTTCGAGGTATAAGACATGGATGACTCAAGAGCTTTATTAAATGCGCTTAACGCTCTTGATCCTGCGAAGTGTTCTTACTCGGAATGGATCCAGGTAGGCATGGCCCTCAAGAGCGAGGGCCTGCCCTGCTCGGTCTGGGATGACTGGTCACGTCGTGACAGTGCTCGTTATGTTGCCGGAGACTGTGAGAAAAAATGGGAAACTTTCCAAGACTCAGGCACAAACGGTGGTACTATCGTTTACCTTGCCGAACACTATGACAATTATAGCCCATATCACGAGCTTGACTGGGATGACGGGCTGGATGCCTATTATGAGGAAGTCCTTACCATAGAATCAAGGGAGAATGAAAAGCCGTATCAAATGGCTGCACGTTTCCTTGAGACTCTTTTCCAGCCTGACGAGTCGGTATCGTATGTTCATTCTGCAAAATGGAAAGAGGACAAAGCAAAGTGGGTTCCTGCCGATGCAGGCCACGTCAGGAATGTCGGTGACATCATCAAAGATCTCCGAAAGCACAGAAAACTCGAAGATGCTTTCGGGACATTCAAAGATGAAGCCGGAGGCTGGATCAGGATAAACCCGACAACAGGCCCGAACGACAAACAGGTCACACGCTTTGCATATTCTCTCGCGGAGTCTGACGATCTCTCCATAGAAGACCAGAAGAAGCTCTTTATCAATTTCAAGTTACCGATAGCGACTCTCGTTGAGTCAGGCGGTAAGTCGGTTCACGCTCTGGTGAAGATAGATGCGAAGGATGAAGCCGAGTATAAGCAGAGAGTGTCGTTCCTCTACGACTGGCTTGCAAAACACAAGTTTGTAGTAGATGAGAATAACAAGAACCCTGCAAGGCTTTCGAGACTTCCTGGTGTCATGCGTAACGGAAAGCTCCAGAAGCTCGTGGCAACTAACATCGGCTGTGCTTCGTGGCTTGAATGGATAGATTATATCGAAGGCATTGATGATGACCTTCCTGTTCTCCGTTCTCTCGGAGAACAGCTCAAAGATCCCCCAGAGTTATCTCCGGAGCTTATAGGAGGAATACTTCGTGAAGGCTGCAAGATGATAATCACAGGAGAGTCTAAAGCAGGCAAGACGTGCCTGTCTCAGAATCTGGCGGTCTGCATAGCAGAAGGTATGCCCTGGCTTGGAAAGTTTCCATGTGAACAGGGGAAGGTTCTCTATATCAATCTCGAAGTCGAGGAAGCATCTCTCTATTATCGTTTCAAGGCTATGTATAAAGCGATGAACAAGAAGGTCACTAATCTCGGAGGCGAGAATATCGTTTTATGGAATCTTCGAGGTCATGCAGCTCCTATGGAGAAGCTCGCTCCTAAGATAATCAGACGATGCAGGAACTCAGGCCCATATAAAGCCATCATCATAGATCCTCTCTACAAGGTGCAGCAGGGTGACGAGAACAGTGCAGAGGCAATTATGACCTTCTGTAATGCTTTGGATAAGATAGCGCACGAGACAGGAGCTGCGATCATCTACGACCATCATCATCCGAAGGGAAATGCCAGAGAAAAGGTCATTGACCGAGGAGCCGGAAGCGGTGTCTTTTCAAGAGATGCAGATGCTCTCATTGACATCTCAAATCTTGATCCCGGCAACGATGCTCCGGATCTGGTCAAGTCACTGGTCAAGGAAGGTGAAAGGCCGATGGTCATGTCATTCGTACTGAGAGACTTCAAGGACATCGAAGAGCAGAAGATCTGGTTCAAGTTTCCTCTTCATTACATCGATGAAGCAGGACTCTTGGAAAACTGTCATATCGAAGGTTCTGCCGAGGCTAATTTCGGTAAAAACCCTAACAAGAGATCTCTTGATGAAAAAGCACGAATCGTAGAATTTGCTTTTAATCAATGTCAGCGTGGTGGAATTGCAAGACTTTCTGAAATGGAACAATACACCGAAGTTAAATCGAGAACGCTTAAAGAATGGGCCGGAGAAACTGGCCTTTATGAGCTCGGAACAGGGTACATAAAACGCAAGGACATATCGTAGTAAATCTCGATATGCAGAATATGTAAAAGAAAATTAAGGAAATGTGCACATCGACTATATATAACGTGCATGCATGCACATTATCTGTACCTGGGAAAAAACACCGCCCTAAAGGCGGCGGTGTTCTTCCCTATCAGGTACTATCCGGCGATATGCCGAGAAAGGTGACGAATGATAACTGCAAAACAGTACACAGACACCTACGTTGAATACAAGAGGATGCTCCGGGAACATTCTGAACGGATATTCAAGTCGACCGAGTGCAGAAAGTTACTCATCAAGAATGCAGCTACGGCAGATCCGTTCGACTTACTCCAGGAGACCGTTAATTGTATCTACGATCTGACAGGAGATAAGTGCTTTTTGAATCAGGTCACGGAATCTATCGAAAGGAGAAGAAAATGACTAACGCAGAAAAGTATAAAGAAGTTTTCGGGATGGAGCCTGCAAAAGAATGTTGTCCGACAAGCTCATGCAGTGATTGTCCCGGAAAGCTCGACGATCATGGCTTATGCACTTTTAACTTCTGGAATAAAGAATACGAAGGTGGTGAATCATGAAAAAGGTAATTATCAAGTTTAACATCATGCTTCCGGCTGACGAGAGACTTGTTCTCGAAGCAAAGTTTCGAAGAGATTATGAAAATGGTCTTCTTATCGTTCCTAAATATTGCTCGGTCTGTGTGGTCGGTGACGAGCTCGAAGATCTGGCAGCAGAACCGGGGTTCTTCGGAGGTGATGGCTTATGAATCAATTCTTTTTAGAGTTCAACACAATGCCGAAATCGACCGCTCAACAAAAGAGATATAACGGCAGGACTCGAACATATTTCAAAGATGCCCGTCTCATGGAGACTGAGAAGGAGTTCTACTACGCTTTGAAGCCTTACGCTCCGAAAGAGCCGTCTCTCGCTCCGATCAAGCTCTCCATCTGGTTCTACTTTGACATTAAGGACAGGAAGAAGTGGAAGCAGCCGAAAGTCTCGAAGCCTGACGTTGACAATTATTCCAAAGCCTTCATTGACCAGATGGCAAAGGTAGGGTTCTTTGTCGACGACTCCCAGATAGTCTCTTTGCACTTGGAGAAGTTCTACGCAGAGAAGGCTTCGATCGTGGTCAGGGTTGAAGAATGGAAGGAGGAAAAAGAATGAGTGAAGTTAGATTGATTGACGCAAACGCTTTGAAATATAAAAACCTTGCAGAAGTTAATGGCAGATTAACCTATGTCTTAACCGCAGAAGAAATCGACAATGCCCCGACAGTTGAACCGACATTCAAACCCATTGCCAAAGTGAAGTTTGATAAAGAACAGTTGCAAAAAATTGTCGACAAGGCAAAAGCGGAAGTGTTAGCGGGTATCGAAAGACCGCAAGGCGAGTGGATAGAAGGAAGTAATGGAAATATTAAATGTAATAAATGCGGTGCGGAAATCAGATATTCTTATATTGCTAATAATAAACTTGATTTTCCAAAATTTTGTTGTGATTGCGGTGCAGATATGAGGCCTAAAACCTGCACTAATTGCGAGACCTTCGGACATGACTGTGGAGATTGTGAGGTGGGTGACGATGACTGACAATCAGTACGATGCTCACATCTGGCTCTCGCGAATGTGGAACGCGGACAAGGACATTGAGAATATTCTCATCAGGCGCGAACGGATCGTCTCGTCAATGTCGGGAATAGGGAAGTACGACTCAGAGTTCATTCCGACTCAGACAGGCGAGAACTCCACCGAGACCAAGAACCTCGAATACTCGTTCCTGACAGAGCAGCTCGAAAAGAAACTCGCGGAGATGTCACGCGAGAACGTAAGGACTCAGCAGGCGATAGAGAAGGTCGATGACATCATGCTCAGAGGTATGCTCAGAGCAAGATACATTCTCCGTCTGTCCTGGACTGAGGTTGGAAAACAGTATCACTATGGCAAAAGCCAGATGCACGAGAAATACAAGAAGGATGCTCTCGATGCAGTATATCCGTACATACCGAAGGAGGAGATCTATGAAACTGTCGCTAATCATTCCGGTACACAATCTTGAGAAGTACATTGAGCCTATGCTCATATCTCTCAAGTATCAGGCATTTAACCATGACGAGGTCGAACCTATCTTCATCTGTGACTCGTGCGATGATTTGACTCATCAGATGATAGAGGTCTATCTCAGGAAAAGCTACAAGAACCTCATCATCCTTGACCGCGAATATCATTCAAGCGGACTGTCCAGGAATGACGGCTTGGAGCTCGCGTCAGGAGATTATATCTGGCTGCTGGATGGTGATGACTGGCTTATCGACAATCACGCTTTCAAGAAGGTAATGCAGTTCTTTGAGGCGAGTCCTGACAGTGAAGTGCTTCATGTCGGGTACATCTCGAACACATATCAGGACTACTCGTATCTCTATACCGTCTGGCAGTGGGTATGGAAAGCGGAGCTGGCGAAAGCCGTCATGTTTACGTCAAGGAAGTATGACGATGATGTCGAGTGGGTGCAGAACATGATCCTTACTCACAACATCACGGTCTATCCGAAATGGGATCAGCCGTTCTACTTCTACAATTACATGAGGGAAGACTCCGTCATGTTCAATAGAGCGTTTGAGGAACTTTCATAAAACATCGGAATCAATCGGAAAAAGTTTTGTGCTATTGTGTAATTGGTAAAATGATGAAACCCGTAGATCATCAACACATTCAAGCATAGTTCATTCCGATTTAAGCTGATTCATTGTTTTATCTTCCTTTCAGAGCGCTCTCAGGCACGGGAGCGCTTTACTAATGGGAGGAACACATCATGAGATCAATAGACAGAAGATTCTACGAGTCTCCGGAATGGAGATCATGCAAGAAGACATATCTGGAAAAAGTAAATCATTTATGCGAGCGTTGTCTTGCTCAGGGAAGATATGAGCCTGCAAAGATAGTACATCACAAGGTGTATCTGACTCCTGAGACGATGACACCGGAGCTGATGTTCGGCTTCGACAATCTCGAAGCTTTATGCCAGGCTTGTCACAATGACGAGCACGGCAGGTCGAAAAATAAGAAGAGATGGAAGTTTGTTGAGGGCGAACTCGTCACGAATGATTAGGTAATCACGACAAGGATAGTAATTGCAATACGAAAGCTCAGGAGCCTACTGAGTTTCCTTGTCGTTTACATTTTAGGCTTTCACGAAGGCGGTGAAATATGACATATAAAGAAAAGTGCGAAAAGGTTAAGACTCTGCGTAAACAGGGCAAGACATATCAGGAAATAGCTGATGAACTCGGTTATAGGAAACAACAGATTGAAGAGTTTTGTCGGAGAGAGAGTCTGGGATATTCAGAAGAAGAACGTCATCGGGCTATGAGCGAGAACCGAAAAGGTAAAACTGCATATAATAAAGGGAAAGTTCTTGCAGACTGGGAAGAAAAAGTCAATATAAAGTTTGATGGCTTATTTGAATTAGTAAAGGTTGGAAATACAAAATTACACAGTGAACGTGATATTACTGTCAGATGTAGACAATGTGGAATGGAAAAAACATTGTCTTCTCAATCATTTAAAGGTGAATGTGGCAAGCATGGTCATTGTGAGAATTGTGAACGAAAGACTCGACAGATAAACAGACAACTCGAAAATCAAAAGATCAAACTGAAAAAGGAAAAGTCAAGAATCAGAAGAATACTTGAAGACAAACAGATTAAGATAAACTTTTGCAGTCGATGTGGACAGGCAATAGATTCTGGATATAAGTATTGTGATGATTGTCGGGAAAAAGTAAGAAAAGAAGCCAAACAGAAAGAAGTTTATAAATATAACAAGGCAATATCATATCGAGCTGAGAAGAAACGTAAAGAACGAATAAAAGGTGTAAAAAGTGATCACATAAAACTTTCTGATCTGTATTTGAAGTTCGATGGGATATGTTGGTTATGTGGCGAGAAGTGTGAATGGACTGATGGATATTGGAAAAACAATGCTTTTCATACTGGAAAGCGTTATCCATCGCAGGATCATGTGATTCCACTCGCAAAAGGTGGGGAAGACACTTGGGAAAATTCAAGGCTTGCTCATGTGTCTTGTAATTCGAAAAAAGGCACGAAGTTAGTTGACAAAAATCCCCCCATACCAGTAGGTAAATGTGCTGTCTGAAAACGAGTCAA
>Ga0310696_10011044_pt1 | contig 10315 bp, 9 predicted proteins | sample AusTroGonzalo_MG_4_FD_203885 | JGI IMG/M metagenome (GOLD analysis project Ga0310696, IMG submission 203885) | Bovine rumen microbial communities from tropical cattle in Woodstock, Queensland, Australia - Gonzalo_02 (v2) (version 2) | ecosystem: Host-associated > Mammals > Digestive system >... | reverse complement strand
GCCTTTACTATCAAGGACAACGGTAAAGGCATGACACCTGAGTTTTTGGCGAAAGTCACCGACCCTTGGACGACCTCACGCACCACGCGCAAAGTAGGCCTTGGCTTGCCGCTCATTAAGATGAACACCGAAAACGCCGGTGGCGGCATGAACATCGAAAGCGAGGTCGGGAAAGGCACCGTTTTGAATTTCTGGTTCCAGCACGACCATCTCGACCGTCCCCCGATGGGCGACTTGGCTGGCTCGTTGGTGATGCTGTTTTCGGCTCATGAGGACATCCATTTCATCTACACACACATCACTGACGACGGCGAGTTTGTCTTCGACACCGACGAAATCAAGGAAGCCCTTGACGGAATGTCCATGACCGACGTCAGCATTATGAAATACCTGAAGGAGATGATTCAGGAGAATTTGGAGGAGATTCACTATAACGATTGACACACAACGTGTTATTCTAATTCCTTTCGTCCTTCTTCTAATTCCAAAAACCTATCGAAATCGCTTTGGAAAAGACGGTCTTGCACAATTCGGAATTTCTCAAACTCTGTTTCGGCATGTTGCTTAGCAACTTCCATTGAAATAGTGCCCGCATTGGTCAGCAACTCGTGTTCGGTAGCCATCAGGATGCGGTCGAGGTGTTTTGCCCAATCTTGCATTGTCATCGGGATGTTGCGTTTGGCTTGGCTTTCAGCAAAGTCAAGATAACCGGAAACGATGAGTTCCAACGCCTGAATTTCCTCTTTGGAAAGATAGTTTTTGGCGACATAGGTATCTGATTTGACAATCTTCCCGCTGGGTGCTGCCTCCCAAGTCTGCAAGCCCATGTTCTGTTTGTCGGCATCGGCGCGGATATAAATCAGTTCGGCGGCCGTATGTCCGTGAATGGCCCAATGCAGTTTGTTTTGTACCTTTTTGAAAAACTCGCGTGTGGTCTTTGCCGTCGGGTCATAGTCGAGGGCTGTGGAGTATATGTCTGTGATTTTCTGATAGAAACGGCGTTCAGAAAGGCGAATCTCACGAATGACCTCCAACTGTTTCTCAAAGTAGTCCTTGGTCAAGATGGTGCCGTATTTCTTGAGCCGTTCCTTGTCCATCGCCCAGCCTTGGATGGTGTAGTCCTTCACGATTTGGTTGGCCCATTTGCGGAAGCGCACTGCCCTTTCATTATTCACCTTGAAACCAACGGCGATAATCATTTGGAGGCTGTAATGATTGGTCTCATAGTTTTTGCCGTCAGAAGCAGTTATCCAATATTTTCGGATAACTGAATCTTCGTTTAGTTCTCCGTCTTCTAAAATCTTCTTTATGTGATAATTAATGGTGCGGATGTCAACATCATACAACACAGCCATAAGCTTTTGTGTAAGCCAAATGTTCTCATCCTCATAGCGCATTTCTATACTTTGAGGATTGTCGCCTGTGGCCGCGATATAGGTCAAATACTCGGCAGCGGATGATCGGATGGTGATTTCGTTGGAGGGCATAAGGATGGTTTTGAATTGTTGTTATTTGCTTTGCAAAGATAATAAAAATCCGCATACCAAACAATGCCCAAAAATCTTTGTTTTAGTTTATATGAAGAAGGCGCGACAACCTTGCCGCGCCCTCTTGCTGTCTTTTCTATTTTGCATTGCAAATGCTGATATTCAAGGCTTTCAGATTGCAAATCCGAAAGAACCAGATTATAAGTTTCTCATTAGATTACCAAGCGCTTCAATTTTGTCAACAACATCATTTACAGCCTGTCTTGAATAACCCAATTCAGCGAAGAAATTGTATAAAACTTCAACACCATCTTTACGCCCCGATAATAGTACAAGGCCGTAACTGTTATAAATGACAAGATCCATTGCACCTTGATTATTTATCGTTTTCATCATAAATATTAATTTTTCTGGTTCATTGTACTTTGCGGAATACATTTCTGCTTCAGTTCGGGTAAGTTTTAACGCAGTTTGCATACTCTCTACCATTTGCATGGCGACACTCTGGGCTGGTGTGTGGAATGTAAAACCCGCAAACATAAACTGAGTGCAAAGTATCGCTCCTCGTTGTTCAATTGAAAGTCCATCAAAAACTCCACTTGCCATTTCCCCATAAGTTTGTGCTTTGGTTTGTTGAGGTTCGCTTTGTGTGCTTTTCGAACCGAATAGGTCTTTGAAAAATCCCATAGTTACTCATTCTTTTTTTGGCCTCACAGTACCTTTCAGGCAATTACACAAAAGAAGCGTGGTACTGATATACCACATCTTTGTCCGTAGGTCGTGAGAATTACCTTTGCTGGAAGTTGCGACTATAACAGCCCACGCATAATGCGCGAACCATCATACTCACTTGCCAGCAAATTTCTCACGTTTACGGACACAAGACGAGCATAACGCTTCGTGTTTCTTTATGTCGGCGGCACAAAGTCCGCCATAAGAACCGCTGCAAATTTACAAAGAAATCGGAAAGGCAAAGCAGATTTGTAGTTTTTTTCTTACTTTTGCAGCAGAATAATCAAACTATATCAACGTGTGCTCTGGATTGCTTCGTTCCTCGCAATGACGCAAAGCGACAAAAAGTCCCGCGTCTTGCGTCCCGAAGTCCCGAGTCAACAAAACAACGATTAAACAACCAACATTCAACATAACAATGAAACTCAGAGAAATATCTGAACTTTTGAACGCCAAGGTGCTTTGCGGCCACGACCGCTTGGACGAGGAACACGAAACCGTTTTCGCCTCCGACCTGATGAGCGATGTGCTCACCTTGGGCGACTACAACCCCGTGATTCTGACGGGATTGTGCAACATGCAGACCATCCGCACCTGCGAGATGGGCAACCTCGACATCATTGTCCTCGTGAGGCGCAAGAAAGCCACCGAGGAGATGATCGAAGAGGCAGAGGACGAGGGCATGGTGGTCATGGAATGCGACTTTTCCATGTTCAAGGCCTGCGGGCTGCTCTTCAACGCGGGTATGCAACCCATTTTCTGATGTCAAACCAAAAACGAACGCCATGCACTTAGAATACCAAGTATATGAAGCGGACTTTGTGAACGCCGGAGCCGCATCGAGCGCCATCAAAAAGACCTTGAAGCAGCTCAACGTCAGCCCGCAAATCGTGAAGCGGGTGGTCGTCGCGCTCTACGAGGCGGAAGTCAACGCCATCGCACATGCCTACGGCGGCACTATCTACGCCGACATCGAGCCCGACAAAATCACCGTTAAGGTGGTCGACACGGGCCCGGGCATCCCCGATATCGACTGGGCCATGCAGGAAGGCAACTCCACCGCCTCGCCCGAGGTCCGCAACATGGGTTTTGGCGCGGGCATGGGCCTGCCCAACATCCAAAAGAACGTGGATAAATTGAATGTGACCTCTACCGTGGGTGTGGGAACGACGGTTGAGATGGAGGTCAATTTTGCTTAGGGATTTGCTTCGCAAAGAAATCTGTCAAAAATCAGTATTAAAATCAATCAAAAATCAAATTACAACCACAAATTATTTTGTAAGATTTTGAAAAACAGATTTTTGAAGAATTTCTACACGAAGTGTATCGCATAAACAATTAAACGATTAAACAACCAACAAATTCAACAATATGGAAAAGACTCCGTTTTTTCACGCCTTGAAAATCGATGAAGACGCCTGCATAGGCTGCTCACACTGCATGAAGGCCTGCCCCACCGAAGCACTTCGCGTACGCGACGGAAAGGCGGTACTCATGCCCGACCGCTGCATCGACTGCGGCAACTGTTTCAAGGTGTGCCCCACCCACTCTATTTATATTGAACAAGACGACTTCGAGTACATCTTCAACTTCCCCGTCCGCGTGGCCTTGGTGCCCGCCGTCTTCTTCGGCCAATTCCCGAACGATATCACCGTGTCGCGCGTCTACGGCATCCTCAAGGAGATTGGCTTCACCTACGTCATCGAAACGGAGTCATCCATCCCGATATATACAGCGGCCAAGAAGAAATTCATCGCCGAAAACCCCGACATTCGGCCACTCATCTCGACCTTCTGTCCGGCCATAGTGCGCCTGATTCAAGTGAAGTTCCCTGGCCTGACCGAGAACCTTTTGCCGCTACGTGCCCCTATCGACATCACGGCAATGTACATCCAGCGCAAAATCAAGCAGGAGCTAGAGCTGAAGGACGACCAAATCGGCATTTTCTATATCACGCCTTGCGCGGCCAAAATCGCCGCCGTGAAGAGCCCTGTGGGCGAGGAGAAATCGCTCATCAACGGCGTCATCAACATGGACTCGCTCTACAACCGCGTATACAAGGAAATCAAGAAGCAAGGACACAACTACAAGGAGCATAAACTGCCCGTGTCGCAACTCTCCGCCGACAGCGTGCTGACCTCACTCACCAACGGTGAACGCCGCCTCTCCGATGCCCAACACTCTTACTCCATCGATGAAATCCACAACGTCATCGAATTCTTGGAAAAGGTTGAAAACGAAGAGATTGAGGATGTCGACTTCCTCGAACTCCGTGCCTGCGACCAAAGCTGTCCGGGCGGCATCCTGACCTGTGACAACCGCTTCCTGATGTGCGAGCGCGTGTTTGCTCGTGCCCGCAAAATCGCCGACCGCGAACGTAAGGGCGAACAGACCAAAGACCACGAGCTTGAAGAAGAGCGCAACTACCTGATGCGCCACATGAAAGTCGGCGAAATCAATCCGCGCTCCATGCTTGTCCTTGACGACAACATTGCCGTGGCTTTGGAAAAGATGAAGAAAATCGATGGCTACCGCGCCCGCCTGCCTCAGACCGACTGCGGCATTTGCGGTGCACCCACTTGCGATGCCCTCGCCCGCGACATCGTCTGCGACAACGCCGAACTCACCGACTGCGTCTTCATCCAGCGCAACCTCGAAGCCCGTGGCAACATGGACGTGCACGAATCCCTGAAAATCATGGAGGTGATTTGGGGACGCGACAAAATCAATAACTACGTGAAGAAGAAATAAGCTCATCCACCGTAACCAAAGCCGCCAACGCCTCCACCAAAACAACGGCTCGCGGTAAGGCGCAAAGATCGTGACGGCCTTCGATGGTGATTTTGCAAGGTTCTCCTGCCCGATTGACAGTTTGTTGAGGCATGGCAAGACTTGGTATCGGCTTGAACGCTACGCGGAAAACAATGTCATTGCCGTTGCTGATGCCACCTTGGATGCCGCCGGAATGGTTGGTCACAGTGGTGATTTTGCCGTCCTTATTAATAAAGGTGTCATTGGCCTTTGAGCCTTTCATTTTCGCCAAGGCGAAACCATCTCCGACCTCGAAGCCCTTCACGGCTGGGAGGCTGAACATGGCATGAGCCAACTCCGCCGAGAACTTGCCGAACATCGGCTCGCCCAAGCCAGCAGGCGCACCGACGATGCGGCACTCAACGACACCGCCCACCGTATCGCCTTCTTGCTGAGCCTGTTGGGCATTGCCCATTTCGGTTACTTCAGCAAGGATTTCGATGTCTTTCCCCTTCAAAATCTGCTTGGCGATGGCACCTGCCACCACGATGGGCAAAGTCGTCCTTGCCGAAGCCCTGCCACCACCGCGCCAGTCGCGGAGACCGTATTTTTGCTCGTAGGTGAAATCGGCGTGCGAGGGACGGTAAACGTCCTTCAATGCCTCATAATCTGCCGTATTTGCGTCCACATTGCGCACCAGAAAAGCAATCGGCGTGCCCAAAGTAACCCCATTAAACAGGCCAGAAAGCCACTCAATGCGGTCGGGTTCCTTGCGCTGCGAAGTGGTGGGATTTTGCGCTGTCCTGCGCCTATTCATCTCAGAATCAATGAAATCGAAATCCAGCTTCAATTGTGACGGGCAACCGTCGATGACGCCTCCGATGGCCACGCCGTGCGACTCGCCGAAGGTGGTCAGCCTAAAAATATGTCCTATCGTATTCATTGCGACAAAAGTACGCTTTTTTGGCCAGTTTCGCCGAAATTATTTACTTTTGCAGCCGCTATGGAAAAAAAGAACACCAACAATATCAAGATAAAGAACAAGCGCGCCTCATTCGAGTACTTTCTCGTCGAAACGCTGACGGCAGGTCTCGTGCTCACCGGAACGGAAATCAAGTCCATCCGCGCAGGCAAGGCCAGTTTGGCGGATTCGTATTGCAGTTTCAAGGGTAACGAGCTGTTTGTCATAGGGATGCACATCGCCGAATACGCCCAAGGCACCTACAACAATCACGACCCGAAGCGCGACCGCAAGCTGCTCCTCAACGCCCGCGAGCTGCGCAAACTGAAGAATAAAGTGCAGGAAAAGGGCTTCACCATCGTGCCCGTCATGTTATTTATCAATGAGAATGGTTTGGCCAAGTTGGACATCGCCCTTGCCCGAGGCAAGCACTACTACGACAAACGTGAAAGTCTGAAAACCAAGGACTCCAAGCGCGAACTTGACCGCCTAGACCGCTATTAATAGTTTGGAGTGTGGAGTATAGAGTATGGAGTTAATAGGTTTTCAATTGTCAACTTTCAACTCCTAACTCAAAACTCCTAACTAATCAAAAGCAATAGCCCACGCGAATTATGAGGGGAGTTGCATAAGGTGTGGCCCATGTGTTGGAGGGAATGAGGCCCCAGGAAAGGTTGTAAAGCACCATGAAATAGACGAAGCTTCCCGTGTAAGTATATTGACGGTAGCCACCGCCGACAAATACACTATTGTACCATTTCCCACCCATCGTTTCATGGTTCCAGCGTGAGAAGCCGTACATTATCTCGTCCTCGACATGGATGAACAAACCTTTGAAAACCTGAAAGTTGGTGTAAGGTGCCACCCCGAAATAGTGGGCATATTCGTTGCCATAAACTCGGTCAAAATAGCACTGCAGGTTGTAGATGCCACGCACACCAATTTCCCAAGGGTTGAAGACGCGGTAGCCTATTTGTGGGGCAATCGACAAGTTGAGATAATAACCCGAAATGCCGAAGCCGAAGTTGCCGCCATAAATCACTTTTCCCTTCAAATTAGGCACATCACCAAAAAACTGTGCCGAAGCCTTTCCACAAAAGCCCAAAAGCAAGAGGCTCAATGCTGCGATAATTCCAAAACGTTTCATTTTCTGAAATCTTTAGGTTGGCTACGCCGAAAGCGTAGCTTCAACATCGTTAATTTTGTGCAAAAATACAATAAATTCCTTTTCCGTCCGTATCAGATAAAAGTTTACTTTTGCTTTTTAAAACCAACGTCATGAAAAATCGTACATTTTTATACCTCTTTGTCCTCTTTTTGCTCATCATAACCTCCTGCAAAAAGGAGAACAAGATTAACCCTGATTCAAGCCTAAAGCTCTCGTTTTCAGCAGATACCGTCTTGTTCGACACGGTTTTCACCACCTTGGGCTCGACCACACAACAACTGATGGTTTACAACCGCTACAATGACGACCTGAAAATCAGCTCCATTCGACTCATTGGCGGCGAGGCCTCTCCTTTCCGCATCAACTTTGACGGGGAGAATGCCGTCGAGTTTTACGACAAAATCATTCCAGCCAAGGACAGCCTTTTCTCCTTCTTGCGCGTCACCATCAACCCGAACGAGCTGAACACGCCCTTTGTGGTGGAGGACGAATTGGAATTCATCACCAACGGCAACACACAGACAATCAAGTTGTTGGCATGGGGGCAGAACGCCATTTACATCGTCGGCGACAAGGTGACAAGTGCCATTGCAGGAAAATACAAGATTGTGGCCGACAGCCTCCAGACCACCGTCTGGACCCCTGAACTGCCATACGTCATCTACGGATGGGCGCTCATCAACAGCTACGGCACGCTTCGCATCGAGGCGGGCACAAGGGTACATTGCCACCAAGGCAGCGGCATCTTCTCGTGGAGCGACGGCCAACTCATCATCAACGGGACGGCGGAGAACCCCGTCGTCATCCAAGGCGACCGCTTGGAAGCCTATTACAAGGACACGCCAGGCCAATGGGACCAAATCATGCTCATGGACGGCCGTGCCGGTGCTGACCACCGCATCAGCCATGCCATCATCCGCAATGGATTCATCGGCATCAACTGCCAGTCGGCACTGAAGGTGACGGAATGCGCCTTGCGCATCGACAACACCATCATCGAAAACCAAAGCGGATACGGGCTGTATTCCATCCTCTATCCTGTTGAGGCTAAGAACTTTGTGGTCGCCAACTGCGGCACGAGCAATGTTTGGGCTTTTGGCGGCGACTACCGTTTTGTACACGGCACCATCGCCAACTATTGGAGCGGCAACGAGCACAAAAACAGCAACGCCATGACCGTGCTCAACCGTGCCAAGGACGGACAAACGCAAGAGATATTCTATTACCCCTTTAACATGGAAGTCGACAACTGCATCATCTACGGCACTGAAAAAAACGAGTTTGTGACTTCCTTTGGCGACGGAGCCGACTCCACATTCCTCTTCGACCACTGTCTGGTGAGGAGCGAGAAGTTCGCCAAAGCCACGGCAGGCTTCAGCCACTGTCTGTTTAACCTGGACCCCTATTTCGCCAATACGCGAACCAACGACCTCCACATCGACAGCATCACCTCGCCCGTCATCGGGACGGGCAATCCCCTATTCGGTAACGAAGTGCCCTACGACTTGGACGGCGTTTCGCGCATCGGAGTGCCCGACATGGGCGCGTTCCAATACCTGAAATGATAAGGGCTGAGATTTGTTTTTATTTCCAAAACCGCAAAACTGCAATTTCGCCTAGCAAAGCCATTAACGCAATCAAAGCGAACCACTTCCACTGCGCCGACTGATGCGCCATGGCCTCTACGAGGTCGGCGGAAACGAAATCGGAGGTGTCCAAAACGGCAGCGACATTGAAACCGGCTTTGGTCCATTGTGGCTCGATGACATCGCGGTCAGCGAAATCCATCCGCGACTCCACACGGCTCTCATTCCACGCCGTGACGCGGTTTAAAGTGTCGTTCACGAGCAGGTCATAGAAACCAGCTTCGGGCAGGTTGTCGTTCAGATAGAGATAAACTTTGCCGTTGCGCACTTCCGAGGCAGGCATCAATTCAAAGCTGCGGTCGGGGTTGGCAAAGATGAACTGACGGTCACCTTCGAGGTTCAAATCACTTAAAACCAGCATCTTGTCCTTACCAATAGTGTAAGCAATCCTATCCATCTTGCCACCCAAAAATGCCGCCTTGACCATCATCGGGACGAAGAGCGCATTGTCGGCCAAGTCGCTCCACGCGGGACTGAGCGCGGTAGCCATCACGAAGGTCTGCCCCTTCCCCACCGTCGCCGAAAGCATAAGTGGGTCGCCATTTTTCAAAATCAACAAGGGCGTAGGTATACCGTTGGATTTCAGGCGGATATGTTGTCTCACCTTGGGCAAATCAGGGAATTGGGGCATGTCGAGAATCATGTCGCTGAAGAAGGTATGCTGCAAGGCCAAGTCCTCCACCGCAGTGGTGTTGGTATCGACTTCAACTGGTCTAAGTCCCAATTTTTCAAAGAGATAGACATTAGCATTTGGGTCGTCCAAATTGGGGAACACCATCAGGCTTGCCCCTGCAGAAACAGCATCCAAAAGGGCTTGTTGCAAGGTTTCATTCAGTTTGGCCGTCTCGTTGACAATCAAAAGCTGGGCTTGGGCGAGAGTGCCCAAGTCGAAGCGCGAAGGCTCCATCAGCGTGTAACGGAACTGTTCGTCATCCTCGAAAAGCAAGGCGCAGTGGGTAGGCTCCATGCCCAACTCAACCACGGAAAGGCTTGGTTTTGCACTCAATACGAAGTCATAACGGTCGTCAAAGGTGATGGGATGGTCCATCAGCCCGACGCTGCAACGTTGCTCACCGCCCTCCTCGATCACAAACTGCATCGAAAGTTCCGCCGTGCCGTTCTTCTCCAAGTCGACGGTCGTGGAAGCGGCCAAGTTGCCGTTCATCGTGAAGTTGACAGGCAGGCCTTTCACCTCCTTATCTCCCTGATTGACAACACGAACCATGAGCTCATTGGCCAAACCCGACTGCACGATGGGCGAAGACAGCCACACCGAATCCACATAAAGGTTGGTCTTGAACTCAGGAATCATCGGCACGACCACCACCTGCATCGCAGTGTCGGCCTTGGCCGCCGATAGGTCGAAGGTATTTTGCTGGAAATCAGAGTATACAAACAGTGTAGAGGTTGAAAAGCCATGCTGTTTGGCGAGCATTTCAAAACGGTCTACAACCTCGCCCATCGGCACAGGCGCGCCGTCGGGGTTCATGCGGTCGAGCTGATCGAGCATCTCTTCCTGGTTCATCGGATACTCGTTCTGGATCTCGAAACTGTTGGTCATCAGCAAGTA